>Ga0115848_100202_pt2 | contig 13078 bp, 17 predicted proteins | sample InSIn3gowninarea_FD_83862 | JGI IMG/M metagenome (GOLD analysis project Ga0115848, IMG submission 83862) | reverse complement strand
AGTTGGTACTCTGTTACAGAGTTAATATAGCAATGAGGTTTCCTATTGAATTCTAGAAAATAGATCAAATAAATGTTTGAGTGTTAAAAGTCGGTCAATGATTGAATTGATCGCATGTATGATTGATATGCTTGCCTTGTGATTTAATTATGTAGCATAATACCAATATGTGACCTACTATGATATATGTTAATGATCTGATATGGTTTTTGTGTTCTAAACTAATATTATTGGTTTCAACCAAACACATATCAATAACCTCCCGAGAACAATGAAGGTGATAACCTTCTCTATGTATATTGAATTTTTCTTAAGTCTAACAAGGGTGTGTGTGCATGACAGCACATGAAGATCACCAAGAATAGAATAGGACGGTACAACATAAATCCTAAAGACTAAGAAATGATCAGCAAGATGGTAGAATATAGTTTTGATCGCACACATGAGCAAGAAGAGAGATTAATTGACCAAGGCGAGGGTAGACTCTTCGGATTTAATGGATACCTTGAGGAGCCTAAGGGTTGAGATTACGAGTTTTAAGACATATAATTAAAAGTTGGTGAGGGCTCAGGAAAATCAAGTTGAGGTAAATGTAATCACACTGCAAAACATTTCTAACTTACAGAGGCATAGGCAGCATGAGATGGGGACTAGTCATAGAGACATGCATACCCCTTTGGGATCAGAAGAAAGAACATATGGGGCAGATGGTAATAGGTCCATGAAAAGGCATAAGATGGAAAGTGAAGACAATGTGAGAGGGAATGCACCATTGAGTACCCCAAGGAGAAAATCTAGCACTTATGGACATCACAATGGTAGACATTCTAGTTCTACTACAAGGAGGCGTTATCATCATCATCATCATCGGAGAAAGAGAGAAAGGGACCATATGCCAGATGAATTTAAGAAGGTCAAACCACCCACATTTGATGGAGTGATGAAGAAATATGAAGATGCAAAAGCTTGGCTTCTTGGAATGAAGAAGTTCTTCAGAATCCATAACTATTATGAGAACATGAAAGCAAAGGTAGCCACCTACAGTTTGAAAGGAAAAGCATACATATGGTGGGAAGATTTGAAGAAAGTCAATGGAATAACTAAAGAGGGATTGAATTGGAATGAATTTAAAAGGCTCTTCAGAGAAATATGTATCAGACAACTACTATGACAACAAGGCAAAAGAATCTTATGAGCTTAGAATGGGACCAATGTCGGATGAGTAACACCGCTAAGTTTTTGGAATTGTTGAGATATGTGCCATATCTTAAATATGAGAAGCAAAAAGTTCAAAGGTTCATGAGTGGGTTGCCCCTATCCTTCAGAGATTGAATTGATATCCAGGGGCCTCAGACATTAAATGATGCCATTAAAAAGTTGAAGCATGCAGGCCAGAGTTCAAGAGTGATGGGAAATATAAAAGCAGTGCCAAGTTCAAGGGGGGAAGGAAAAAAGTTATTAATGAATCACGTGTTATCCCTGCTACTCAAGAAAATCAACAAAGGCTCAACATTGTTGGCAAAGACTGCTCTACTCAAGAAGGAGCCAAAAGTTACGGGAATAGTCCATATAAGTGCTAGACGCATGGAGAAAATCGTCTGAGACAATATTTCCCGCAACTCAAGCATGTTGGGTCAAAGCTGTAGAATGCACAAGAAGTGCAGACTGTGGGAGATGTGGCACATTCAATGCCTAGGATCTACGCAACACTGGACAATCGACAGGAAGACCATCAGGCTTCCATAATCGAGATGGAAGGTAAGGTTTGTGACCAAATAATTTCTATTTTGATTGACCCTGGTTCTAATTATAGCTACTTAAGCCCAATTCTTGTGGAATGATGTCAATTGTACCAAGAACCACATGAGAATCCTGGCTAGTTCAATTAGCCACGAGAATAAAGAAGAGGGTTAAGTATTGGGTGAAGGCTTGCCGAATTGAATTAAATGGAATACCCATTATGACAGTCTTCAATGTGTTGCCATTAGGAACATATAACATAATATTGGGCATGGATTGGCTATATAAGCACCACACCAAGGTGGATATTTTGAAAAGGAAATCAAGTGCTTAGATGAGCATGAAGTAAGAAGAGCATTGCAGGGAAAGTGGAAGCCCATATTCGTGGGGCTAATTTCAACCATGCAAGCCAAGAGAAGTAGCAGGAAGGGATGCATCTTATTTGTTGTGCAAATTTTTAGTAGCATTGGAGCCAATAGCAACGCTAACAGTAATGATAATTACATATTAGCCCGATACCATCCTCAAGCAGTTCCAATATGTCTTCCTTAAAGAGATTCCTGGATTACCTCTTCATAGAGAGGTGGATTTATCCATAGAATTGATACCAAGAGTAGCTTCAGCATCAAAGGCACCATATAGAATGAGCACTCCAGAGTTGGTTGATTTGAAGCTAAATCTCAAGGAGATGTTGGATACGGTCGACATGAGACCAATTGTCTCTCCATGGGGAGCACCATTCATGTTCATGAAGAAGATGGATGGTACACTTAGGTTGTGCATTCATTATCTACAATTGGATAAAGTGACCATCAAGAACAGGTATCCATCACCACAGATTGATGATATATTTGACTAGCTAAGAGGAGAAAGTGTATTCTCCAAGATTAATTTAAGGTCCACATATCATCAGGTGTGTATGAAAGATGAGGACATCCATAAAACAACCTTCAAAATGAGGTATCAACATTATGAATTCGTCGTAGTACCCTTTGGACTTACCAATGCATTTGAAACCATTATGTGTCTTATGAACAATGTATTGCACCCTTACTTGGATAAGTTTCTCGTAGTTTTCATGGATTACATTTTGGTCTATTCAAAGACCAAGGAAGAGCACAAAGAGCATTTCAATGCAGTATTACAATTTCTAAGTAAATGAAATTTCTTTCAGTCACAGATTCATTACTTGGGACACATTCTCTGAAGGGAGGGAGTGGTAATTGACCCAAAGAAAATAAAGGCTATAATGGACTGGCTAACACCTTAAAATGTGCTTAACGTTAGGTCCTTCATGGGACTAGCAGGCTATTACAGGAGGTTTATTAAAATTTCTCCAAGATTGGTTGTCCAATTACTCCTTTACAAAAGTGTTGTAATAGCTACAACCACCCTCCAAAATTTTGCCTTAGCTTCATTTTGGAGCCTCCCTATCAACCATCCTCAGCAACATGTCTTGCATCGTCAAGCATATAGGCTTCAATTGTTTCTCAGTGTCTTTCCAACCTGCGCATGTCAGTTTGTTTCACTCCCCTCATAGGCTGTCTTTTCAGACATAGACCATGCGTTGTCCGAGAAACTCCCCCAGAAAATTTCGCAATTCTGGAGGGGAACCAACCTTCCCTCCAAAAATTTTGCAAATCAGTGGTCAGCTTATTGAGCTCAAGAATTTCGCAATGCTGCCTATCAATCTTGCTCTGAAAAATTGCGCAATTCATCCGAGTACAGCTGCTCAACCTAGGAATTGCGCAATCTTGGGAGGCAGTCACCTGTTCCTCCCATAAATTGTACAATCCCTCTAGGACAACCAACTCTACTCAGCCCAGAAACTGCACAAATCCCTCTCTGAGGCTTGCAGACTGCTGCATGTGCCTTTACGTCAACCTATCCCCTCTGGGACTAAGCTATCCCAATTTGCATGCATGGGTTTCTCTTCCCGAAACAATAGATGGCAGCATGCAAAAGGAATCCCTATATCTAGGGGTCTATTTTTAGCAACTGGAGGTTACATGCAAATATCATTTTAGAAACCTCTCGCCAAGTGTCGCTTTTTCCTAGATTTGTGGCATGCATGTCATAACTTCGATCTTGTCAAAAATTATGAATCAGATGTTGTAGAGCTCATTCCTCACATCGATCTTACAACTCTGACATCTTACATTGCATCCAGGAGCCTTCGGCACTTTCAGGTTAGTTGTTTCAAGGTAAGTATGTTTTACATGTCTTTCGTTACGTTTTTGTCACTTTTTGTGTTTTTCTTTGTTTAAGTTGTCTTCTTGATTTCAATGAGTGCTTGCTCTCACTTTGATGTGTGTTAACTTGTAGAAGCACCATTTTAGTTTTCGCTTGCACCTCACTATTGTCACATGCATGATGTTGTTTTTGCACCAACGGTGGCCGTTGCAGTGAATCGCTTCACACACATGCATGTTGTCCCGTCTTCTGGATCATGTACTCACCATTTGCATGCATGATCATTCACTCTTGTTTACACTAAGCTTCACCATGCATTCAAACTTCTCATGTTCTCAGTTGTCCGTCGGCGGGTCTGGGCTACCTTAGCCTGGACCTCCCCTTACCCGGATAACATTGCACGTTCCTAGAAGTGAAGGCTCTACCTTCCCTCCATAAATTGTGCAAGTCTTGCCCAGAACTAACCTCTAGGCTTACATTGTGCAATTATGGGAGGTAGTGCCTTGCTGACCCCAGAAACTGTGCAATGCAGTTTGTTGGTTTGCATGTCACTGCTAGCTAAAATTGTACATTGTGCAGTTTCAATCCTTAGCAGGTCAAGCTGGACTATGCATTGTACAGTTCTAGCAGTCATGCAGCCTCCCGACAACCCAGACTATGCCTTGCGCAGTTTTGATATTCAGTCTCCCAGCCTCCCGGTGAAAATTGCGCAATCTTCACAAACAGTCACCCAAGTATGTTGCATGTCAGTCCTCTAGTTTGTTTTGGTTTTTGAATGACAAATTGCTTGTCATGAGTGTTTCTATGTCTCCAGGTATCGCAGGTATTCGTCTTCCTCTCAACAACATAGGTATAATGGCTTCCAGGAGAGCAAAGTCGAAGACACCATACAAAGCACACTTGGGGATGCAGTGGATCAAGCGTCTAGGAAATTGCCTATCTATGAAGACATCAAGTTGTTCATGGACAAGGATATCAAGATGAAATGGCAACAACATCACAACGAGTAGCACCATCAATAGTAGTAGAAGGTAGCACACCTGCATGCGACAAATGTAAGAGGAAGGTTGTTGATAGTACAGAGGCGGAACAAAGTTTCAAGCTCAAGCAGATCCACTGATGAAAGAAACTTTGGAGACTGAGGCTATGAGGCGACGACACGACAAGAGGATCACACGAAGGCAGAGAGAGAGAAACAAAGAATGAGTTGCAGGTGCTCAAGCGACAACTCATGGAAGAACATGAGCTGCACCAACAAGAGAAGGAGTTTCAACGGGAACAGGTACAACAAGAGGCGCAACATGCACAGACTGATGACACTACACCCATATAGGTTATGGAACCATCCAGTAGTTGGCATGGAGCAGATAAGGTGAGCAGTGTTGTCGATCGCATGCAAGGGTATTCAGGAACATGGATGTCACTATGTGCATGCATGCAATCCCACCCATTGGCACACTCACCAAGGCGAAGACAAGAAGCAAGTCCGACTGAAGCTGAACATGTATTTCATAAAGTTGATGCGCATGGTCACCAACACACACTCGGAGATCAGCACAGACACTATGCATCAGTATGTTGCTGGTCTAGTTGCATTGAAGACAATGATGCACATGTTGTTAAATGATTTGGACAAAGGAGCCATATAAGTGTACCCGGATGCAACAGAGGCAAGAGTTCGCTTTCAACAGGATGTCACCATTGAGTGCACAGACAGATCATGGATGACCAAGCTTGGCAGCAGTTCGCCACCATCGACCATCACAAGGATGTTGAAGAGTTGGTCTTACCACAACGGTCCGAGTGTTAGTGATGCCTTGCATGGCTTGCTCAAGCCATTTTGTCTCAGATGGGTACATGTGTAGATTGTATGTAACGCCTTGTCAAGTGGAAGTTCAAGTGTTGATAGTTGAATGTAATAGTCATAAAGTAGATGAAGAGTCATGAGGGTAGATGAACAATCACAAAGGGGAATGTCAAGGGTCACCCCACCCTTTGTTATAAATAGTCCCTCATAACTCATTGTATAGGCTTTTGGTCAGCCAAGCTTCCGATATGAGTATCTTAGAGAAATCTTGGAGAGTACTGTAATGAGCCTTGGCTTCTCCACTGTGCAGATCTAGTATATCTCTTTGGAGGAGGAAGTGGCAGTGACTGTAACGTTCCGCTGTCAGAACTAGTGGTTGGTCATGGTTGTATTATATGACTGGAACTTTCACTTCTTAATATAACGTAGCCAACACGTTTCATGCATATGTCGTATTGTATTTCAGCTATCTTGTTTGCTCTAAATTATATATGTATCTGTTTTCTAATGCATGTGTATATAGACTCTTTCTGTATATGCATGTATGAATCTTGCTAAAATGTGTTGTTGATTTAACCATCACTTTGGATTGCTAGCTTACTTTCCTTCCAGTTTGTGATGCATTTTTGCTCGTGTGTTTCCTTCTTAACCTCGTGCTTTCATAGGTTTCCAATGGGTGCACTCACCTCACCCTCTGTGTGTTAGAATCATTCAAGCACCTTCCTTGACTTGCTACATATGTCACACCCTTGCTACCAACAGGGACATCTTACTTGCCTTTGTGCACAACCGCGATTAAGTTGATATCGTACAACCCATTGTTGGGACTCCTACACCAAACGGTTTGAGGTCTAGTTGGGAATTCTTACTGGGGAGATCCTCTGACATGTTGGCGGGTCCAGCACCGTCAACAAAAAGAAAGGGAAGAGATTCAAATGGACAATTGTTTGTGTAGAAAGCTTTGATCAGTTGAAGCAATTGTTGACTAATGAACCAATATTAAGAATAACATATCTTGAAAAGGATTTCATGGTGTGCATGGATGCCCACAAGGAGGGAATTGGAGGAGTATTGATACATGAAGGTCAAGTGGTGTGCCATGAGTCCCAAAATTTAAATGAGCATGAATAGAATTATGTAACTCATGATTTGGAATTGGATGCCATCATCCATGCATTGAAGATGTGGAGGCACTACCTTCTTGGTAGGAAATTTACCCTAATGAATAATCATAGAGGTTTGAAGTATTTATTTGAACAACCTAATTTAGATGCAAGGAAATCTCGATGGCTATCCATGCTTAACAAAATTGATTTTGAAATCAAATATATAAAAGGAAAGGAGAATAGAGTAGAGAATGCCCTTAGTAGAAGGGTGTAATTAAGTAATTTAGTAGCCATAAGTTCTTATGGGACTGATCTTGAAGAGAAGATCAAAAATTTTGGGCAGCAAGATGAAAAGCATCAACAACTGAAGGAGAAGTTATAGAAAATCTTCTAAGATAAGGAAGATAAGGACTATGGCCTTACAGAAGAAGGGATAATTAAATTTAGAAGCAGAATTTATGTGTCAAATAAAAGTGAATTGAGGAAACTCATATTAAAGGAGTTTCATGCCAAGTTGTACTCTGGCCACCTAGGTTACCAAAAGACTCTTATAACCATCAAGTAGTTCTTTTTTTGACTTGATTTAAAAAGAGAAGTGGTTGGATTTACCTCCAAGTGCATGGAATGCCAGCAAGTAAAGGTTGAGTGCAAGCACCCAACTAGTTTTTTACAACCTGTTCCTATTCTGGAATGGAAGTGGGAAGTGATCTCCATGGATTTCATTACTCATTTTCCAATAACCTCTAGACAAAATGATGTAATCATGGTGGTCATTGAAAAGATGAGAAAAGTGGCTCATTTTGTAGCTATCAAATCCACCAATTCAACTAGTGAGGTGGATAAAATATTCATAAAGGATATTGTGAGGTTACATGGAGTTCCCAAGAAGATAATTTCAAAGAGATGCTAAGCTCACCTCAAGGTTTTGAAAAGAACTGTTTACAGGCCTGGGGACAGAATTAGCCTTAAGTATAACTTATCATCCATAGAAAGATGTGAAAACAAAGAGGACAACCAAAATCCTCGAATACATGTTGAGGATGTATATGATGCACTAGCCAAGGAAGTGGGAAGAGCACCTTCCACTTGTGGAATTCACATACAATAATGGATAATAAGAATATCATAAGATGATCATATTTGCAACACTTTACGGAAGAAGTTGCAATTCTCCTATCAAATGGAGTAACCCAATGAACAGGTTCCTTACTGGGCTAGATATGTTAAAAAACATGGAGCAACAAATGTAGATCATCAAATAGAATTTAAAGGTAGCGCATGACAAACATAAGAACTATGCGGATCAACATAGGGTGCATAAGGAGTTCCAAGTTGGGGAACATGTTTACTTAAGAGTTAGGCCTAAGAAAAGTTCCTTGGATATTGAGTCATGTGCCAAGCTGGCACCATGGTTTTGTGGGCCTTTTAATATACTTGATAGAATAGGACCAATGGCCTATAGATTAACCTTACCACCATCGATAAAGGTACACGATGTTTTCCCTGTTACAGGTGGAACCAGAGGAAGAGTTCCAGCGGGAACCTCTATGCATCCTGGATCGAAGACAACTTACGCTCTGAAATTGAGCAATAGAGCAAGTCAAAGTGCAATGGAGGCACTTTGGGCTCGAGGAAGCCACATGGGAAATGGCTGACCAGATGAAGGAAACCCATCCTTTCTTATTTCTTCAGTAAAACAAGTTGTAAGTACATTGTAAATGTTGTACAAAATTGTGTACATAAAGCTCCATAATCAATTATGGTTGGCATGAAGCATGTTTTTGTTGTATATGGTTACTGTACACTGAATACGGTGTTCCCCCTCAAGGGGGAGGGGATTGTGACATCCCCTAGTTAATATTTCTCTCTTGAAAATAATTGTAATTATTTTAAAATGGCCAAGAAAGGGACACAGATTCCATTGCTTGAGGGAATTATTGTTTCAAATATCAGTCTTGGTTGGTTGAGTGGGATGACCATGCCATCAATTAACTAAAAAAAGAAGGGATAGGGGCATGTACCCTTTGGCTTCAATAACAAGCAAAGAACAGGACAAAACATTAAGGCATCATGGGTTGCACTGTCCATGAGACTGACTACTACGAAATCATGGAGAAGGAGGTAGTTAGTTTGTTGGAAAACATGGAGGAGGACCTGAAGATTATTATTATTCACCTATTGATACATGGGATCTCTCTCTTGCTTGAGGACACACACAGTCATACGTTGAGGGAATGAAATTCTTGGCACGCAAAAGCTATGGAAGAGCACATGAAAGACACATCTAGATATTGTTATGGAAGAGTGTAGAGAACGACATAGAAAACTGTTTTTGTTAAGCACTGGGAAAATTTTAAAATTAGCTGAAAACCCCTCTTAGTGGTTGACTAGACATAAGGATCACATAAGGAAATGTCTTTCTTATAGGCCTGGAGAAACCAATAGAAGCTTGTGATTTATGAACCTATTGGACTGGGAAGAATCACTCAGGTGCTTGTGAGGGTTGATGAATCACCAAGAGTTTCCTTGGGGCTGAAGCTCTAGTGCTTGACCCACTGAGGAACCACCTGCCTGGAAAATGATTTATTTACCCTTAAACAACTTAACCATTGAAGAACCTTCCTTATAGTCGACTCCCTTCTCTTGAAAGTGAGTTAGAGTTCTTTGTATTGTAGTATGCTGACATGAATGTGAATATGCCTAAAAAGTGTGAGTGAATATGAGTATCGCTGGTGGATGAGACAGTGTAGCCTGGTGGCATCTTGTGTCAGTTGTTTTGTTGGTTAAAATATGTCAGAAGCACTCCACCTCAAGATTTGGAATTTGTATCAGGTGTGACAATTGAAACTAAGACTTGGTTATATCTATCTATCGTTGGGTGGAGAGTTGAAGTCCCGCTCTCGGTTGGAAAACTTCGTTACTGTTTAAGATAAGTAATGCTCCCGCTTTTGAAATTAAATGTCTAACATATACTCACTGTGTTGGATGCATACCTATGATGATGTTAGTTTGATGCTCAAATGTGTGGTTGTGCCTGTAAATTAAGGTTGGAATGAATTTTCTTATGTACCTGTGAAATGTTGATGGAATGTTGATGTCCTGCAGGACTTTGGAGCACTATATGGCTTCTTTTTTGTTTGCATGGGTTTGTTACATACTATTTATTAGTCGAGAGATCAAGATATCTATGAGTTAAGATGGACTTGCTTTTTTCCAATTATTATCAACTGAAGAGGCCCGTAAACTACAAGTTGATAATTTCTCAAGAGCCTCAGTGAATGTGAATGGGAAAGTCCATGTTCCATTTATTATGACGCCAAAATAACTTGCTATTAAGTCTCATTTTATTATTCTTAAGCTCAAGATGGATATATATATATATATATATATAGAGAGAGAGAGAGATATATATATATATATATATATAGACACACACGCACACACATAAGGGTCGACTGGGTTGGGCAGAGTTCTAGCTAAAAGTTCAAGAGAGATAGCTCCAAAGTGAACTATGTAAACACCTTGATGGAGATAGGCCAGGTCCTGGAGTAGGCCATATGCTCACAGAACCATCGTGGTCAAAACATAGTCCAAGACTCTATAAATGTGATGAATAACTCATATAGGCATGGTCCCTATGTTATTATCCCTCAACATCTTACACTCCAACTCATATGACCCTCAATTATCATCGAGATATAAGAATATCAGATCTCACTAGTTCTTGTCATGTGGCTCCTCCTAATATTTCAAGATTGTTTTCTTTAAGGTTATGTTTCAAGATGGCAAAGGAGTTTCAGTAATATTATATACTTAAATTTCCATCCCATCACCTTGATTTGCCAACCCCATAATGGCGAATATTCTTCATCTCTTAACTGATGCTTTTTTGTCAACTGTCGATAAGCTTATCGGTCTCGGTGGTTTAGCACGTAGTCTCTCGGAGTTTCTCCCAAGATCATTTTCTCTAAGATCAGAGATTCATTCTATGTTTTTTTTCACTGAGAAAGGTTGGCCTCCGAGGTGGGTTTCCGCCGAGAAAGGTTTACCTCTGAGGTGGGTTCACACAGAGAAATAGTTTCGTGAGAAGGAATTTTCTCATAAAAGGTTTTCCTCGAGGTGAGTTTCCTTTGAGATACATGGCAAGACCTTAGAACCTCGGACCTCGGTGGTTTAAGGGCTTAGTGCGACAGAGTTCCCACTGGGGTGGTTTCTTCCAGGGTGATGCCGCGGTTGTGGGTCATTATACTTGCATGAGAGGGGACGGTTTATACGTATGCTCATGTATATATATATATATGTTATCATCTTAGGTCATGGATGAGTCGACAACTATTGCAATAACGCCAAGTAGCAGTGATGAGGCTGACGGGGACAACCATGTGAGGACCACGTGGATTCCATGTTGCAGGTTAATGACATGGCACTAAATTTTGAATGGCCATAGCTTTCGACCTAGAGGTCAAATCAGGACAAAATTTATATCGCTAGAATCGTTTCAATGAGACGAAAACGATGAAATCATCCATATGAAGTTTTAAGGAAGTTGAAAAATATTGAAATTTTTAGGTCCCATTTCCATTATCTTACCTTGGATCTTGGGTTAGCATAGTAACCATCTCCTTCTAACTTGTGTTGTGGGTTTGGATTACGACGAGGTATGTTACACTCAGTCTTACTAGTTTTGTTGGCTAGTATGTTAACTGTCAAAGTTTTTACATCCCACAACATAAACTGCATAGCCCAACATACCATATATCAAGAGAACCAAAAAAAACAACATAAACATATGAAATAGACAACCATTATGACTCTAAAGATGTCACGGGAGCAAGATTGTTTGACCTAGTGCTTGAGGGTGTTGGAAACCCGAGTTCACACTATATTTGCTTTTCCAAGTGCTTTATACAAGCTTCCAAATGTTTTAGGTTGTCTTTTATTCTCTATTGGTTTCGTTTAATCTCATTGAGGAAAGAAATGATTTCGTTTATAGCATCATGCTTCTCCTTGAGAACTAGTGCCCAAGGTTTGGGATACATTGAGAAAATTATTCCATTAACCTTAGAATCTAAGACTATTTGTCTGTCCCTACGGACATTTCTTTCAAGGCTTTGAATATTCGCCTTAGTGCATGGAGGGATCAAAACCTAGTATAAAGAGGTTGCCCCCTAGACAAGATCCTTAGAATGGGTCTTGCTAGACTAGACACACTCTCCAACACCTCAGCAATAGCGGCCACACTATTGAGGCATGGTAAACCAAATAATCCACAATAACATATCAACCTTGAGAAGGCCACAAATTCACTTCACCTTAAACCTAAAGTAGTCAAACTTCTTGAGCACAAATAGAGAATACCCACAATTGCAGGGGTTGAGACTCTCCCTGCTTCCCAAAAAATAGATGCTAGATACAACAACTGAAACCCCTACAGGAGAATTTAAAAAGATCGTAGCAATGCAACACATTGGAGCCAATGCCACGAAAGAAGGGTGAAAAAATGATAATGTTGATATACAATTATTTCAGGAAATGTAATAGATTTCAAAAGAAAAGGAGCCTTTAGAAGCCAACCCAGCAGAGTACCCACTGACTCTATTAGAGAAGGGATAACAAGAACCAATTTCACATAGAAACTGACAATGACAAGATAACAAGGTGCATAGGGCCAGGAACATAATGTTACCTTGGCACACAACCAAGAATAAAAGAAAATACCTAGTCGTAGATCAACTTTGAAACACAAAGTTGAAGTCACCCTCTGAACAATGCCAAAATATGTGCAACTGAGGTAGGCATCCAACTTTCTTTTTATGATGAGCAACCACCGAGAAAGAACCATTTACAAGCGCAACCTAAGATGGTAAGCTTTCACCTTTGAGAGGAAGCACTGGAAAATAAACTTTAGAATCTATTGTTCAATCTAAACTTTCCTATGTAGACTCCCTCAGAACCAGGATGATACCCTTGGCCAGAACATAATCTGGGCTCACAAAGATACCAAATATACTCTTGTGTGACCCATGTTCACCTTGCTTCACATACATTGGTGGTTGAAACATTCAAAGGATTGTGAGATAACAAACTAACTTTAGGTGAACCATAATGACAAGTGACAACCTTTGCACATATAGTGCATGGAAGGGGCAAACCATGCCACCCCCCTCCTTAATCGTCTCGGGAATCGACAAGGTGACGGGTGCCCCCCTCACCAACCACCCCCCCCCCACCC
>Ga0115848_100777_pt1 | contig 13108 bp, 12 predicted proteins | sample InSIn3gowninarea_FD_83862 | JGI IMG/M metagenome (GOLD analysis project Ga0115848, IMG submission 83862) | reverse complement strand
AACCCTTTGAATGTCTGTAATCATATCTGATTTTCCCTGACCTAGCCTCTTTGACCTAATACGCTCATCCAACAACCCCATCAAACCAAATCAAAACAACCTCTACACTTTATACCTAGCCTAAAACTTAAATCTTAAGTCTAATTTTTAAACATGACTTCACTTAACATTGCATAGCATTAAGTAAAAGTAATTCTTTCAACAAAAATATATGGTTACAATACACATTTTTCTATACATCATAAACATGAAGATTTTACAATGTTAATAAAGAATCACAACCCATTGTTTCATTTAAAGTGCAATTTAAAAAATTAAAAATAGAAACATGCATTCTAACAATTTTTATAAAAAAATACATACTTCACTTAATAGTACTTAGCATTAACTCAAACTCATTCTTTCAACAAAAATATATGGTGACAATATACAATTTTATATACATTATAAACATGAAATTGATTTTATAATATTAATAAATCAATCACAACCCATTATGCCATTTAAAGTGCAATTTTAAAACCTAAAAATAAAGGCATAAATTCTAACATTTTTTATAAAAAATACATTGTAACATTAGTATTTTTGATAAAGTAATAATAACCCTGCAATATTTAAATGCATGTTAAATAAAAATACATTTCCATATTTAGAAAGAGAAAATTTACATAAAAATAATAACCAACATAAATTAAATAATAAATTCATATAACCTTACACCAAAAATATATATTTTATCATAAAAAAAAAAAAAAATAAATAAATAAAAAAAAAAAAAAAAAAAATATATAAAAAAAAAAAAATATAAATATATAAAATATATATATATATATATATATATATATATATATATATATAAACAAATAAATAATAAAGAATATATACAATGACAAGTAAATGCACTTTTTTTATATACAAAAAATACCATAGAAGAATTCATGATTTTTTTTCGTTAATTTTTTTTTTTAGAAACATAATAATAATAATAATTTAATGGAAAAAGGCGTGGTGTTTGTATGGAAGGTCATGCACATACACACAATTATACACATAGACTGAAATCGTGACAAAGGGACTGTGGAACAATATCTCTTGACTATGTTTTGAAACTCTCAGACTCATCTTTTATTAAAGGATTTTAGTATAATTGTCTCACATTTTATTTATATCTGAGAGTTTATGTTTACTTGATTTGTGAATTATTGAATTAAGCTAGACTTGTTTTAGGTTGTGCAAAGGGCCCACCACAAACCTTGATCGATTCCTGTAACATTCTTTAATAGATAGGAGGTGTGTTTCGAATTCATCAGGCATAACTATAGTTAATGGCTCATTTCCTTTCATTGATGGTTTCTAGATTTCCCATACTTAAAATTGTACTTAAGTTTCCTTCAATTATTTCATAGATATGAGTCAATATAGATAGTGTAATGTTCACTAATTTTTTGCAGCCCTGTGGATCATTATTATGAATATACCATGCATCCATTAATTCCTTTGATTACTTTGTCGATCTCATGAACATTGAAGAAGGAAGCTTCAATTTAGAACATATTTCGAAGAAATAATTCTTATATTTTAAGCTTGAATCCTTTGTTCTCAATGAATTTTTTTTAATCGCATGTGGATGAATATATTTTTGACAAGCTTGCACTCATTTGAATGCTCATAATTGATTAGGAGCAATGTGTCATTCTTTGGTGTAGATCATGTGTTAATGCTTGGTGAATTGCATGTTATTTACAGTGTGTTAGTTACTCGATTCACTGTGTGATGATTAATTGAATTGTAGTGTAATGATATTTTGAATAGATAGTTTGTCTCCTATTTGATTTCGTAGTAAGACTTAATTTATATTTATTTTGGTAATAGTTAGATAAATTAAAGTTGTGTGTTATTTAATTGCTCAGGTTGATTCCGAGTTAGGATGCCATAAGTTATGCGCCCCGGTTCTTAGCATGCTTTGAGTGGAATATTACATAGGAAATCGTTTGAGTTATTTTGTAAGGTATTGTTTAGTTTACTTTTGAATTGTAGCACCTTCGGGATTAGTTTTTCATGATGATTTTTGAATGAAGTAGTTGTTCAATTGATTTGAGAACATAGCTTGTGATAGTCACCAATATTATTTCGATGAGTTTTCGAGTGAGATCAATATAATTAAGAATTATTTGAGTTATGAACTTGAAATAGATTTTACTATTAGTGATTCGGATTGCATAACGAAATAGGTTTCTTCACTTCAGCAATCCATGGTGTGATTGTCAAAAATAGAGTGTGAGTATTTTGTAGTTAATTTTGCACTAAGTCTACATAGGACAAGTTTGGATCTGAAATGGAGTGGATTGCAACTCAAACTTTACGAATCTCAGTTGATAACTTAAATTTAGGGAATTCAACAACATATAAAATCTCTAACAGAAGACAAGGCTCAATATCTATTGATTAAAGGGGGGGAATATGTGGATTAGCCCAAGATTCATCCAAAAAAATGTTCACATCGAGCAAGTAAGATAATGAAAGGAAGATGATATGCATGCATAAATACACCCAACAACAATTATTACACATAGGTGAAAATACATGGAATGCAAAGCAGCACTAGAAACAAATCATAAAAGGATGAAACAACACTTTTAGAAGCTAATACTAGTTAAAATGACACTTTTGTGTAAAAAGTGAGACAAAATAAAACTTTTGAAATAAAAAGTGACAAAAGTGAAAGCAAAAGTAGCAAAAATCGACAACTAAGAAACTTAAACTAGAAAAGCAGGGAAATTGAGATCAAAATCTCCTTCTACTCATGAGAGTAACTAGAGCTCCAAGGGTGTCTATGAGAGTGATATATAGGATGAATTCTTATATAGATGAGAACTCACGAATTTAGGGTTACAGTTTTGGGTGTGCATGCCTAAAATCTAGAAGCTAAATCTAGAAAACTAACACATGTAAGGCAATCAATTTGGAACACATGCCATACTACCATATAGAAGTGTGCATGGGTATACTTGGGAAGTGCACACTTCTTAATTTCAAGGAATATATACTTGATTATCACAAGGAACTGTGCAGTCTATTATCACTCCTCTGAATCTCCAAGGCTGAGGAATAGTCCAACTGAGGTAACCACAGACCAACCTTTTGACTTGGTAGCTAGCCCTACCAAGGTAGAGAGGGCTCTCTCCAAAGAATCATAGCCAGGAGGGTTGGATGGGTTAGGGTTTTAGGCTAGGTATAAAGTGTAGAGGTTGTTTTGATTTGGTTTGATGGGGTTGTTGGATGAGCGTATTAGGTCAAAGAGGCTAGGTCAGGGAAAATCAGATATGATTACAGACATTCAAAGGGTTAATGTAGGTAATAGGCTTAGCACTTAAAAAGTGATTTGGTGGGATGGTTTAAGATTGATGAGGAGTTATGAAGATCATAGGAGATGTATTCTTCCTAAACTGAAGAAAAATGGACAAATTATGATAAATTTCCCAAACAATGCTAGACAACCATACCCCAGGTATCCCAATGAGATAGTTGCAACTCATCTATTAATACTGGCCAAAATCTAATACAACATTGTCTCTGATCTCTAGTACAACATCCAACTGAGTCCAACCTTTCAAAAGACTGAAAAATACAAGATATAGGCCTAAAAAAAAACTCCTCCCAGCCTCAAAGGTTGAATCCATGAGAGGAGGAGAAGTTCCACAAAAATCTAAACTGATAGCTAGAGTGTAGGGTGGTCAAAGTGACTCATCCATAATTATAATGAAACTGATTCATTACACCTCATGGAGTCTATTTACCTAATTTATTTACCCTAGGTAATAGTAAAAATACCATAATTACATTTACAACATCAACTACATCAGTAAAATTTCGATTTCCAAGGATGAAAATCAAATCTGGAGAAAAATAGTGAAAAAATAGGCAATTGGTCCTATGCATAGCACCAGTGGTCTATGCGCAGCTCCTTTGGTCAAGATAGCTCATTGGAAATCTTATTCTATTTACTTTCTAGATATGTATTTAGTTTGCAGAATGGAGTTAGTTTTCCCTGTCAAAAATTGCTTCTTCCAATACTTCTTCTATGCGCAGAGCCTAGCTGAAAAGGAGGGCAGAAAAGTGATTTTTAAGGTGTTTTTGGCCATTTCTGTTGAAATGTGGCAACAAGAATATTCCAATTTAATTTTTCCTTGAATTAAAATGTGAATTAAAATAAAATTTAGTCTTAACAGCTACATGGAGATAATTAATTAAGTTATTTTGACTTAATTAGTTGGAGAAATTCAAGTTAGAAGTCTTTATGAAGTCATGCAAGAGTTATCCCTTAAATTAAGGAGATAAGATTGAGTTATATTTGAGTTGTAATTAGTTAACTCATTTGACTGAGTTAAGTCCAGCTAAATTAGTTCCAAACTATTTGAGGAACTAATAGAGAATTAAAAGTCAGTTGATGCATGCATACACTCAACTAGTGTACCCCAGTTAACTGAAGATTCCCTCATCAGAAACTCATGCATGTCTATTCTGAGAAAGACCAAGTTGAGATTAAAGACAAGGACAATGTACTATCAGTTGCATGTGTTTTCTTATAAAGAAAACTCATGCATGTAGTCAAGGAATCATTCCTTGACGATTGTGCAGTTTTGACAGTGTGTGAGATCAGAATGTTCCACTTGGTTGGAGGATAATCATCCCAGATGAACAATGCAAGGAAATAGGAACTTGGAGGGTAGAGAGGAAGGCTAGAGAGAAGCCAAGATTTCCTGTGAGCATCTGTGAGGATTGTATTGAGAGTTGGCTAGCTGTGAGAGCTAAGGCTTTGTATAATTCCTTTGTATTTCCACCTTGTATGATAATACAGATAGTGGGGTTTTTAGTTGAGGCTTTCCGCAAACTATTTTCATGTTTATTGTGCATTGACTCTCATTCTTCTGGTTATATTGTTTAGCTCGATCTTTAAGCTTCTGCAAATTGATAGTAGAAGTAGGTTATAGTATTCTTCTTTGATTTATATTGCATTATCGGGTTCAGTTACATACATATTTTCTACAATTTGTCCCTGTCATATTGCCCAATTTGTTAGGGTCCCACCCTAACCTCCTTATTTATGTAATAGGATCGAATCATAGTTATAGTTAAGAGTCACTAAAGCCCATATTAATAATTGTAAGTGGTTAAACCGCATTTAATGAAGGGACCACAGTTAGTTGTAAATGGGCCATGGTATTAAATAGATGGTATTAATAAGAACCATGGTATTGCCCCATGGTATTGCATGTATGAATCCTATATAAATGGTAGAAACTCCCCTCGAGGAGCATCGTGTCTTACTTTTTTAATCGAGCTCTGCTCTAATGGAGGTTGCCCCCTCGAAGAGGCAAGTGAACATTTCTTTCTGAATAATAAAATACTTGTTGATATTTCTCATTGTTCTATGTTCTGGGTATATTTCTTCACATATTTGGTATTTTGGTATCGTCTTGCAGGTTAAGAGCATAACAAGTGGTATCAGAGCGCTTTTCAGGGCCGGTGGGATTTCCATTTTTCAGCAAATTTTTTTGGTCTAGAGACGTGTTCCGGCATCTTTAAACCATGGGATCCGTCATTGAGCACATAAACCTGTAGATTTAGGGAGGCATGCACACAAGAAATATAAGAGGTAGTCATGCTTTTTGGACTCCCTTGTAACCCCTATGGGTACCCCTTCGAGTAGTAGCGCAATAAAAAAAACTGCAAACAGACTGTCTTCCAAGTACCCTCTAGTTATATCAGAAGCGCCCTAGCTCCCTCTATCATCAGCTCACATCAGATGGAAAAATTGTTAAAAGAGGGCCACCATGGAGTCATAGCTCAATTTAATGCCATCCAGGCCTACAAACCCAAGACTGTTCATATTCATCATGAGATACAACAGATCTTAAACAACCATCTGCCAGTCTTTGACAAACCTCATGAGCTTCCACCCTCGAGAGGGGAACATTATCATAGCATTGCTTTGGTCCCAGGGGCCCAACCACCAATTGTGCACCCATATAGATACCCATTTTCCAAAAAGAATGAAATAGAGAAAATAATCAAGGAACTCTTGGAAGGAGGCATCATTCGTCCCAACACTAGTCCTTATTCGTCTTTGGTGGTCATGGTGCTCAAGAAAGATGGGGAATGGCATATGTGTCCAGACTTCAGGGCCCTTAATAAGTTGACAGTCAAAGATAAATTTCCCATTCTGGTTGTTGATTATTTGTTGGATGAACTAAATGGGGCTCAATTCTTTACTAAGCTTGACCTTCGCTCCGGCTACCACCAAATCTGCATGAAAGAAGTAGACATCCCAAAGACTGCTTTTCGAACACATGAAAGCCATTATGAGTTCCTGGTCATGTCATTCGGTCTTTGTAATTCCCCATCCACTTTTCAAAGCCTTATGAACCACCTACTCAAACCATATCTCAGAAAATTTGTCCTTGTTTTCTTTGATGACATCCTCATCTACAGTCACACCTGGGCTGCACATCTGAGCATGTAGATCTGCTCTTGCAACTGCTTCGCAAGCATAAATTATTTTCAAGATTTCCAAGTATTCTTTTGGCATGGGAGAAGTTGATTATTTGGGCCACATTGTGGGGCGTGAAGGTGATAGGGTGGACACCAAAAAGATCTAGGCCATGCAGGATTGGCCTCAACCTAAGTCATTGAAGAGCCTAAGAGTATTTTTGGGTCTCACAGGCTACTATCACAAATTTTTCCGCAATTATGGTCATATTGCTAGGCCCCTTACTTAACTCCTCAAGAAAAATTCATTCCTCTAGAATGATGAGGCACAACAGGCCTTTACAGCTCTCAAACATGCCATGTGTTCCACTCCAGTCTTAGCACTACCTGACTTCACCAAATCTTTTGTGATTGAATGTGATGCTTCGGGTACAGGTATTGGGGCTATCTTAATGCAGGAGGGTCGACCCTTGGCCTTCACGAGCCAACAACTAAGTGGGAAGAATCTGGGACAATATACCTATGAGAAGGAGATGATGGTCATCTTACATGCAGTAGATACCCGGTGACCATACTTATTGGGGCGACATTTCCAGATCCGCACCGACCATCAAAGCCTTAAATATTTTTTGGAGCAACACCTATCCTCACCACAACAAAATAAATGGCTCGCCAAAATGCTGGGATATGATTATGAGATAATTTCCAAGAAAGGGTGCAAAAATATTGTAGTAGATGTGTTATCCTGCAAATTTGAGGAGGAAAGTACCCTGCTCGCAATTTCCCTTCCCATTCCAGAATGGATTGGAGAGGCCTACAAGGAATGGTTTTCACATCCCTGGCTCTCCCAACTCATCAATCAATTGCAGGTGGATCCAAATTCCACAGAGGGCTACTCATGGTAGGATGAGATTCTTTGCTACAAGGACAGAGTCGTAATATCACCAACATCCACCCTCAAAAGCCACATTTTGGCAGAGTTGCACTCATCTCCCACTGCAAGACATTCAGGCTTTCAGAAGATGTATGATCACACTCGAAGATCTTTTTTTTGGACAGGCATGAAAAAGGACATTCTTTCTCTTGTAGCTGAATGCGATGCCTGTCAACACCATAAAGGAGAAACAGTCAAATCCCTACGCACATTATAGCCATTGCCCATCCTGGCCTCAATCTAGATAGAGGTTTCTATGGATTTCATTACGAATCTTCCAAAGTCAGGAAACAAGTCAGTCATCATGGTGGTTGTGGACAGAATTTCTAAGTATGCTCATTTTTGCGCCCTACCCCACCCTTTTACACCGACTTTGGTCGCTCAATCTTTCATGGATCAGATCTTCAAATTGCACGGCATGCCCACTTCCATTGTGTCTGATCATAACCGGGCCTTCACCAGTAGCTTTTGGCAGGAACTCTTCCGGCTACAAGGTACCCAACTACAACTTAGTACTTCATATCATCCACAAACTAATGGTCAAACTAAATTAGTCAACAAATGTCTGGAAACATACCTTAGGTGTTTCACTTCAGAAAAGCAACATCTTTGGGTAAAGAGGTTACCTCTAGCTGAATGGTGGTATAAAACCAACTATCATGCCACCACCAAAATGACTCCATATGAAGCACTTTATGGTCAACTCCCTCCTTACCCTACTTCTTATATCAAGGGATGCTCGAAGGTACAAGCAGTGGATCAACTCCTACAGAACCGCACAACCATGCTGGCTCACCTTAGAGAGAATCTTCATCAAGCTCAAAACCACATGAAGCAACAGGTAGATCAACATCGCTCAGAATGCCAATTCCAAGAAGGGGATCAGGTATTTTTGAGGCTGCAACAATATAAGCAAACATCACTCAAAGACAAGGGTTTTCAGAAACTATCTCCAAAATTCTACAGACCGTATCAAGTACTTCAGCACATTGGAGAAGTTGCCTACAAGCTAGCTTTTCCACCCACTGTAAAAATCCATCCATTTTTCCATGTCTCATGCCTCAAGAAAGTGATTGGGAACAATTGCAGAATTCAAACCAATCTACCTGAATTGGATGAATAAGGAACAGTCTGGCTCCAACCTGAATAGGATCTTGATACATGAGAAAGGCACCTGCGTGGCCGCATGATCAAGGAAGTCCTCGTCAAGTGGAAATATACCTCTCTGGAAGATGCAACCTGGGAACCAACCACTATTCTTCAGCAGTTTCCACAGCTTCAGCCTTGAGGACAAGGCTATTCTTATGGGGGAGGGCATGTTAGGGTCCCACCCTAACCCCCTTATTTATGTAATAGGATCGAGTCATAGTTATAGTTACGTAAAGAGACAATAAAGCCCATATTAATAATTGTAAGTGGTTAACTCACATTTAATGAAGGGACCACAGTTAGTTGCAAATGGGCCATGGTATTAGATATATGGTATTAATAAGAACCATGGTATTGCCCCATGGTATTGCATGTATGAATCCTATATAAAGGATAAATACTCCCCTCGAGGAGCATCGTGTCTTATTTTTGTAATTGAGCTCTACTCTATTGGAGGTTGCCCCCTCGAAGATGCAAGTGAACATTGCTTTCTGAATAATAAAATACTTGTTGTTATTTCTCACTGTTCTATGTTCTGGCTATATTTCTTCACATATTTGGTATTCTGGTATTGTCTTGCAGCTTAAGAGCATAACACAATTTTGGTGTGACAATAATCAAAATTGCACGTTTACTACATTATGAATCCAATGGTGGTCTTGGTTTTTCATTTGGAAGCCTCTCGAAGGTGTAAAACGCCTAGGGTGTTGCACATAGGACACTCCAGCTGTGCAAAAAATTATCAAATCTTGTACAAAAACCCAAAAATTTCAAAGAACGCCCAGAAACTTGTCAAAATTGATACATGAGCTGATAATTAAGTATGTCAAGCATGGAAAAGGCCTTAGCAAGGATATCAAGTTTTTTCTTCTCCTTTTGCATATTTGATCTCTGCCTGAACCTATGCTTCTGTAATCTTTTCTTTGCCTTTGTCTACCTGTTTTGTTGATGAAGAAGGAAGGTTACCTCCCACAATCTATGGGGAAAACACCGATCTATGATGTCTTTGATAAGTATATGCCAATGTGCTCAAATCTGCCCTCTAAGGCTTGATGACCTTAGGTTTGTTAGGTGACCTTGTATGATCATACAGTGGTGATGATGATGGTGAAATAGGGTGGGCTGAGATGGAGGGTGTATGTCTTCAGCATGATGATCAGTGGTATGAGATGAAGAAGGCATATCTTAAGCATGTGGAGGTTGTGGAGCAGTGAAAATATTATTGGCAATGAAATTGTCCCACGAGATGTTTAGCTGATTAAGTTGATGGAGGACAATGATCTTGATCACAAAGTGATGAAAGAGTCTGTTCATTTTCTGATCATACCTTTTTCCCTAAAATGTGTGTGCCATTTTCTCAATGCTCCTGAATAAATAATAAGGAATATTGATCATTCTGACTCTTCTGAAGTGCATGAGCAATCTAATATGGTATGTGTAGAGTTTGGAAAATCTACCTTCACAAGTGAAGTACTTCATGATGATTTTCATCATGGGAGAATATGTATCAAGAAGGTGGCTAAAAGGGAAGAATCTCTTTCTCTCATTTCTATACCGAGGCTTTGAATATGGCTCATAATAGTGATGATCTAGGGTTTGAGCTTTAAATCACCTTTCACCCACATTAGGTATTCCAGTAGTAGCAACAATAATGGCTGAGGATATGGTGAAGGTTACACCAGAAAGGGTCACCTGATTGTCCTTAAGATTTGAATGGAAAAACCTAGTCAAAATAAGATGTCTTTGAACTCTTTGGACCATTACACAAAAATAAAAACATCCCATATGCTTGAAACAAGTGACTGTCATCGGTGAGGCCATTAGATATCTAGTGTTAGTAGGCTCAAACCTTAATATTATTCCTCCTTTATGTGGCCTTCTTTCTTCTGTGTCTTTCTCCTCTATAAAATCTCTATCTTCTTCCTCCATGATGTGTTTTTGTTATTTTTGCTTCAAACCCTAGGGATTAGGAAATAGTAGTGGGAATGGGGTAGGAAAAATTTATGGAATGGGGTAGGAAACCTCATAGCATGAATTGATGACTTGTGAAAGGTAAGGAGGGATGGACAGGAACTTAGATACTTGCTAGGAGGTTAAGAGACCATGTGCTAAGGTTTGGAGTGTTTTCATGAAGTTTGAAAGCTTACAGAGAAATTTTGACAGGTGCATAGCACCTTTGATGCGTGCGCGACGCATTTCTGCTCTATGAGAAATGCCTTTGTGTGTGTGTAGTGCTGACTTCGAAAAAACTTTTGAGTGACTTCCCGAAGTCCAAATTTATCCCATGGTATCTCTTTTGAACTATCTCTCTCTTGGCTACACAATGGACCTATCAAGAACTGAAAATGATCAATTATAGCCCCTCACAAATCAATTCTTCCAAGACTGGTAAAAAACTACAGAATGACGGTGAAAAAATGAAGTGTGCTCTTGCAAGAAGCTTTTGGAGGTCTTCCACAACTCTAAATTGATCTCGTCATATCTCATTGGAAATATTTCCTATCTAACTATCATTTGACTCATAACGCAAGTCATTTGGACACTCTAGCCAGAGAAATACTGATTTTCTCAAAGTCGCTCCAGAAGTGCAGAAAACCTCTTGTAGCACTTGTATGTTTTACATTTCTCAAAAACCATAACACTTGTGTAAAAACTGAAGGACAATTTTCATATTTAGCCTAGTATGGACAAAAGCCTCTCTCACTTTTGTCAATTTCATCTCTGGTTGGTTGGAAACATACTTTGAAGAAAAACTGGCCCTGTGTGTGGCAAATGATTTGTCCCTCGGAGTGACTTCTTGAAAAATGACAGAGACATGATGTTTATGAGTTATTTGAATTTGATTTAATGAAGTTGGCATATAGAGATTGAGTTTGTGGCAGCTTAAGAACAATACTTATTACATATGATGAGCATAAAATTACATGAAGAAATAAGCATTTCTCTGTACAAATCATCTTCACATGGTGAAGAGATGTTATTTGATCACCCTTTACTTGCTAGTCTTATCCAATGGAATGGACTTTTATTGGAACCTTTGAAACCCTAATGACCTAATGAAACCTTGAAAAACTGTAAAATACCTAATGATACCTTGAAGGACTGAATTTCAAGATGACATGACTGAAGTGATGGCATGATGTCATTAAATTTATGGACAATGGATACTTGGAATGAAAAAAATTTCAGAATGGGACCCTAATATGATATGAAAAGAGGATTTTTTATCATTGATGGCAGTATGTAAATACTGACACTAACACAATCTAATGTCTTAAGAGATTGCACACTTTGATATCTCAGTGGAGTGCATAGTTCACTGCGACAAAGAAGTGTGCAGTTTGCTACCATTTGTTGATGGCGTAGTTTCTTGTCACAAAGGGTTATGCACTTTACTCTGATAAGAATTTGTGCAGTTGACTATAACATAGGATTATGCAATCTCACAGACCAGGGTATGCAATCAATATCATCAGGGCATTATGTAAATTGTTTTCTGAAAAGTGCTTAGTATTTCTTTCAAATTTTTGTAGCTATTATCGACAAGGACTGACTTTCATCATGGAGTGACCAATAGTTGTTTGACATAATTCAAAGTTAAGGTGTCACAAGTTTATCGTGAGAGAGTACGTGGTTGCGACACTTTGTACTTCAAGAAGAAAAATTGACACAAGTTGAAATGAAATTTCTTATAACCAAATGGAGGCTAAAAAGTTGAATCATGGACAAAATTTTGGAGGGGGTGGTAGTAGCTACGACAATTTACTTCTATAGAAAATAACAAATAACCAATTAAGGATTGGAAGTTTGACAATAAGTCATTGGATGCTTATGATGGTAATGTAAACAATGTAAATTCTATTCAAGAGGTATATGGTGCTTTTGGGATGTCAGAATTAAAGGTTATTAATATTTCACATTCATCTAAATCATTCTCCTTTAGCTGGCCAACAAAATTTGGCATCCTTTAGGCATCATACTTATTGATACATTATCTATTTGCAAGCTATGTCAGGCATGTTGGAGATATGTATTCTACCTTTTTATCTATGCATTAATTAGTGAGGGATGTTGATGATGATTGGGATATTTTTGTTGACTATCTTGAAGTGTGCTTTTGGCTACATATCCCTTCTAATGCCAAGGTAGTTTCATGGTGGGACTGTCAAATCACAATAGTGGGAATCACAACTATAAAACTTGAGAACTAGGAGGAAGCCTTTGCACATCCAGATTTCTACCAGGAAGACCAAAAAGTGAACTACATCATCACGGTTAGGGGTCAACCACACAAAAACCATGTCACTGAAGTCCATTTGCTAGGCTGCATATTGTCAACATCACAATTGGACCACAAGCATTACAAGGTATCTCTATCCTCAAATCTTCGTCCATCATTGTTACGGGTCATCCACAAACCTGTTATTATGGATCAACCACACGAAACCCTTTCCATCGAAGTCTATTTCTCAGGCCACACATTGTAAGTATCATAATTGGCTCATAATCATTACAAGGTATCTCTATCCTCAAATC
>Ga0115848_100775_pt1 | contig 13145 bp, 6 predicted proteins | sample InSIn3gowninarea_FD_83862 | JGI IMG/M metagenome (GOLD analysis project Ga0115848, IMG submission 83862) | reverse complement strand
ATAGGCCTAAAGGCATGCTTCAGACCGTCGGTGACATTTCTCATGGTCAAAGTCACTTTCAATGTGCGGAGGTTGGTCATCTTCTTGGCGATTTTGGCAAAGATCTTGGTCCAGCAGTCGACGTGCTCTTGATACCAGACATTGTCGGCGGCCTTGTGAGGAATACCGTAGGTACGCACATGGATGTGGAGTTTGGTGATGCAAGCAAGGTTTCTGTCGGAGACGGTCTTGAGGAAGGCTCTCAGGCGTTGAGCATCGTCGAAGTAGAAGACGGTGATACCGTAGAGAATCGGACCAGTTTCAGCGTAGATAGTCTTGCATGTGAGCAGAAGGTTGTTGAGAGAAGTGTCCCAGTCGACGCCTTTGATGGGCTGAGGCTTTTGGCCAGGGATGCCATCGTACGAGACTCCTCTAGCCTTCATCATCTTGCGGTGAAACTCTTCAGGAGTCCTCTTTTTGGTAACGGTGGAGGCGACGATCCTGATAGCCTTGATGGCTTTGGGACGATCGGGCTCACGGTATTCGGTGATGGTGTCAAGGAGGGGGCTTCCTTTCTGGTAAGGCCAAGCATCGTTCTGCTTTATGGTGATGAGTTGCTGGTGGAAAAGGTAGCCGTAGATTTGGTTGCGAATCTCGACGGGAAGACGGAGGATTCCTGGAAGCAGAGCCACTGGCTTGCGCTTGTGCTTGAAGCGTCCGGCAGATGTTGATTTGACCTTTGACTGAGAATAGTCCCGGAAGACGTCGTTGCGCGGGTAGCCAAAGAGAAAGTCAGGCCATTTCCACTGCTTCGTCTGCTGAGATCTGGTGTCGCTGCGCGCGATGGCTTGCTCAGGTTTGGACTCGACCTTTGGATTATCATCGCACAAAGGTTCGAGTGCGCAAGCATTAGTCGAGCTCAAGTTATCAGGAATAATCAGCTTTCTGTTCTTTTTGTTGAGGAAGTGCTTGGACATGGTGTGCTTGGCCTGGAGTGGTCAGCCATGGGTGTTGTTGGTGGGAATGTAAAAATTCAAGCATACACGGCTGTACCATTTCTGGCGTTTGGTGACAGGCTCTCCTGCCATTAAAGCTTGCTGAATAGTTCGGATGTCGGCGTTAGCGGCGTTATCGAGATTCCGTGGTTGCTGAAAAGGAAGGTGTGCTGAAGTGAAATCGAGCTTGGCCGCGTGCGCTCGCAGTGAAGCGTCTCGAGGCCGAAGCTTGCAACTTCTCACTCAAGTGACCGCCACACATAAGCCCTCATCTGAAAAGTATGTGCCTAAGCCACCCTTCCTCGGCTTTAGGAATAGAGCTGGCGAGGTAGAAGGGGCCAATAGTCCGCAGATGGTACCAATTGCAATCAATCCAGACAGCGGTCCTCTATTCTCTTTGGCCTCGAGCACGAGAACTACCGCTGAATTACTCCCAGCTTCAACTGACCTGTCATTGTGATAGTCTATCATGTACATATGTTGCCGTTCGAATAGATTGAGCTTGTTTGCTTGCATATAGTGTGCATCTTGCAAACGATTTGTACCTACCGAAGCCATTTGTGTTTTGCATTGGTTTTTATCGATTCTTCATCGGTCTCAGGATAGGACACGGCATGGCACATCATGCAGGCTCTTTTCAGAGATAGAGGAAAGAGGGAAAGAGGTCAAGTCAGGTCCGAGGTCATAGCTGCTCTCTTACGTGAAGCCTGATCAACCGAGGAATATCCGATGCTTCATTCCTGTTTCAGCAGCACGTTTCATCCTCCTGCATCCTGCACCCTCTTCATGAGGCATGGTAGAGAGCACTGATGCGCTCTAGAAGTCTTTCTGATAACTGCTTGGGTGGATGACATGTTGGTTTCCTGGTCGCCTATCCAATCTGCGCTTCAGAACTTTAGCGCCGAGTATGGGCTTGAAATTGTCTATCCTTACGACCAAACAGAAAAACTCGAACAGAGCCACTAACAAAATATAGAAATACTAAGCGCTATTATCCACGGTTTGACATGAGGCTGAGGCTGCTAAGTTTAATTTAGGCGCCTGATACTTCTTTCAACTCCGCATAAGACGCTGAGCCCCTCTTGTATATTGAGCTTTGCACTTCTCAGATCATTGTTTTCTTTACCAAAAATCCAACGACGAGTGATACACAATGCCTCAACTCGACTATGACGACCAAATCGAGGATAACCCATGGCGCCCCGTGCGCATGGTTTTGTATATCCTATGGACCATCCACTTCTTCATCTGTGCATTCACAACAGTCGGCATCGTTGCTGAATTCTTCACGAAGATTTTCGATCTACAGTCAGTTTTGATGTGTTTCTGAGGCGCACAACCGCTAAAAATATACAGCATTGCTATGAACTTGATCAGCATTGTGACGATAGATGCACTATACGTCCGACAGATGCATCTGTACGCTATGGGCCAGCTTGAACCTCTCAATGCAGCGCACATGCATAGTATCCAATGTGTGATGGTCGCATTCTTGATGCTGGAGGTCTTTGTAAGATCCTTGCACGAGTTCTTTGGAATGATCGTCTTCCTTTTCTGTGCTATATTTGCGTAAGTACAGCCTTCTGGGATTTGTTTGTACGGTCGGCTAATGGTTTTTTCGTATTCCAGATCGATATTCTTGGTCCAACTCAGTGTAAGCTTTGGGGTGCTGTATTTCAGCGTCCGCAAAAATGAGCGTAGTATTCAATTGCCTGTGCTCAGCAACAAGGTCTAAACAGCTCTTCCTGAGCCCCGAGAAGAAGGACGTGGATAAATCGAAGTATATGGGCTAACCATACAACTGACCAACATGTACCAAACATACTTGTGCGTGAACTAAGCCAATTCGATTATTCGAAAGGCTTAGACCTTCATAACTTTAGATCCTTTGTTCTTTCGCAAGACATCCGACTGTTTCTTCTTCTTCTTATCCATCTTCTTCTCCTTCTCCCTCATCTTCCTCAGCTTGGTCTTGCGTATGAAAGTCCTCAACTCATTTCTACGGACCACAGCATCAAACCTAGGATCCGCATTCAGCGGCGAAACAACATTGCCCGATACATTGGCTTCAGTATCGAATCTGTCTATCAGATCCCAATTCAGCGGGAAATACTTCATATTGAGATCCTTGACAAATTCCCAAGGTCGTGTGTGAGCAGCGAGGTTGCGCAAGTGATCTTTATAAGCTTCACTGTGGAAGTCTAGTGGTGTTGCTGCATCTTGAGTAATGATTCCCTCAGCGACATTTGGTTGAAGCTCATCCGTTGGTAAAGAAACCTCAAACTCCGGATCCGATTCGTGCTCATCGAGCCAGAGTTCATAATCGTCGTACCGATATCTCACACCCAAGTCCTTGGCTGGTCTGAGACTTGCAATGGTTCCATATCTCATCACTTCATCAGTCCAGAATTGTGGATGCAGAACCTTGAGGACGTAGGACATGGGAAGGACATAATAGGTATGTGTATGCACGCCAGCCTTTGCAAGACTATATCTCATTATCTTTTGAAGGCCTCTGTTGGCGCTATCCGGCCAATCGAAGAAGTAGAATCCAAAAGGCACACCCAGATGCTCAGGATTTGCACCAGCGATTTGTATAACATTGCCGAATAAATGTTTGGTTATTGCGTATCCCAACTCAGCCACACGGCTGTCGTTCATAAAGGGCTCGTGTTTTTGAAAGTGTGCGGTGGGGTTAAAAACGTTGTGAAATGCGTGCGCAGTCTCATGAACCATGGTCATAGCCATGTAAAACCTTGTTCGCAGATCTGCAGCATATTGATCGAATTCAGGGTGGATATCCTCTACTCTGTGCTTGCGTCTGAGAGCATCACGGAAGCTCGTGCTCATGCAAATCTCTGTGCAATATCTGAATTTGACCACTCCATCAGCATGAGGTAAGGAAGCGCTTTCGAAACAACACACACGTACCCTTGTTGTCTGAAAAACACACGTCCCTCGGGATAAATGGGTTTCGTGGGATCTTGATAGGTACACATAGACGCTTGTTTGTGTGCACTTCTGTAATCATCGTATCCCCAGGTGATATAGTCACCCAGCTCGCGCAGTTGTTGTATCGTCTCCATGGCTTCATCCCATGAACCAATGTTTCTCGGGGAGAATCTCCACATCATGCCTTTACCTAGACGATACTGTTCCTCTGGAGTGCCCAGAAACTTCCAGGCGTTGGAGAGACCTTTGAAGAAGCCAAGCGTGTCGAAGCTACTCAAAAGCTCAGTTGCAACCTTCAAGACTGGTTTCAGGAGCTCGTAATCGTAGTCGTCCATGCTTGGGAAGTTCTTGCGTCGAAAGATCGGATGGAACTGTGCATCGTTATAATTTGCAGTACCTTGAGGGTCAAAGTGTTTGTTCTTGAGCGATTCGTCGACGGTCGGGTAGATGGGCACTGCGAGTAGATCGGTCCTGGGGTCAACATTGATGGCGCCGAACCTGGCCAATGACCCTACCGAAAGACTGCTGAGGATGGGATCTGACCCATGCCAATGACATGCATCCTGATAAGCTGGAATTCCAGAGTAGTTTTTGAGCTCCGGAAAGGGATGCTCTCCAAGGATCTCCTGCAAATTGAGCTCTGCACGATTCCTGCTGGCGTCAAATGGCACCATCTTAGGCGTAATATTGGAAAGAGATGTTGATGAATACCATGTATGCGAAGGGCGAAAAGGTGAACTTTTTCTAAGAATGATTCAAATCTCTACAAAGCCCCAATCCGGCGTCTTTGTCCAGCGTCCGGCACGCTCACGATGCAACGAACTACATTCCTTGCATTTCGTCTTCATTGTCCCTCCCCCGCAGTTCGGAGAAAGCATTACCTTTCTTAGTGACATTCCCTAATGCGCGGTATTTCCTGAAAAAATCGCTGTATTCAGGGTTTTCAGAACCTGCGTCGAGGTCCTACACCAGAGGTTAGCTGACTGTGGTGGTACTCCTGTATTTACGAGGACCATTCTATGATGAGAAATGTAATACCTCACGAAGTAGAAGATGGTCCGAAGGAGAAGGCTTACCCTTCGGTGCCCTTGTAGGAGCAGGATGATGCGGCGGCGACCGAGATCTCGAGTCTCGTTGTTCCTCCGCGAATGGAAGAGATCTTCTCGATACTAGGTCCCTCTCACGATGGCGATCACGAGGACGCTGTTGTCGAGCGGGACTGTGAGATGTAGAGGAATACTCACTATGATCATCTCGTCCACCGGAAACTGGAGCGGAGGTCCCCCTGATCTTGAACTCGGATGTACCGGTTCCAGTTGCGGTCGACCGTGTCGGTGACTTGATCCGAAGTCCTGTACAGTAGAACACTTTGTTGCCTTGCTCATCGGGCGCACTCGTGGTCTGACCAGGAAAGGTGTTGAAAACGTGTTTTATGAATGGTCCTCCCAACATCAATGGAACTGAGGCATTGGAAAAGGCTTCCTTATACATCTGATAGAGTTTTTGCTGCACTATTCTTCCTTTCGGGTCTCTGGTGAAGTTTTGGCGCAGCCATTTTGATGTTCTGAGGGGTTCTGGACGGTCTGAAAAAGGATGGGGTTGCTTAGAAGCAACGTCCCGTGGTGTATTGGTCGTGCTCTGAGCATTACGCTCGACGATAGACCGTCTCAAATCATCGGCTACGGCTCTAGAAGTGTGAGAAGAAGTTGAAAGTGGTGTTTCCTGAACAGGTGGCGGCATCGGTCGTCTTGCACCTGGAGTCGTCTGCGGAGTGACAGGTACGCTAGATCTGATTGGAGGCGATTCAACAGCACGTGTCTTGTTGAAGATGGTATCTAGCATGTCTGGAGTCAACACAAGATCCAGGTCGGGCTTTGCAGTCTTGTGAAGGTGATCACGCCAATATGTTCCATAGTCGACGACTTTTCCGCCGTTAGCGATAGTGCGACTGGCCCACGGCAAATATTCAGCTGGCTGCAAAACTACATAATTGTCCCACTGTGGTGGTGGGACATCCGAAGACGTGTGTAGATCCTTGCACAAGGTTTCAAAAGCCGTCCTATTGCCTTTAAAATTGCGCTTGCTGACCAACTGACGAAACAAATCATCAACAGTCAGAGCCGGTGATTTATTTACCGTACTTTGAGCGGGTGTTGAAGTGGGTATCATGAGACGGCCTGGGTCCGGGACAGGGCGGCGATCAGAAAACTCATCCACGGGAACAGGTCCGCGAGGAGCTGTGAACTTACACACGATCAATTTCCCGTCAAAAGGAGAGTTGTGTTTTGCTTCGAAAGCTCTCCAGGCTGTATCGGCATTGGCAAAATTCACGAAGCCAGACTGGTTCTTAGCAGACACACTAGTAGGATTGAACTCTGCAAACAATTTCTCAAGTTGTCTGTTGTCAATGTCCTCCGGGAGCGATCCAACCCAAAGAGCTCGACTCGGCTCGCCGAATAGGCCTTTCTTTATCTGTTGTCGAGTCTGTAGACTTGAATCATGAACTTGCGCGTCCGCGTTGCGCGACGGCTTAGACGGCAATGATCTGACAGAGCGTACAGGCGATTCAGGTGCAGTTACCTCCAAAGCAGCGGGTTCGGTGACTGAAGGTCCAGATACGGCATGATCAGAAATATTCGGGCCAGGAGCAGCAGGTTCTGGACGTTTTCCGGTACTCGATGTCTCGCTCACTGATCGATCATCCTTCTGACTGCTCTGTCGGCGCCACTGGTCGATGATTTCGGCTCTATCTGCGGCACTGAGGTCGGCCAGCTTAGCTGTATCCAGTGCTGGTTCATCGACTTCCATTGGATCAGATTGCATTTCTGCATTCATATCAGGCACCCCGAGACTCATCCCATTCTCATCACTGAATTGAGCTGTTGGCCGTGACACAGACATAGTGTTGGAATTGGTGTTGTGAGTGGTAGTCTTCCGCCGCTGCTCAAAGAACTCGCGCTTCATACGAGCCTGCCTCTGTTCGATGGTCTCAGCTGATTCTGAAAGTCCCCAGCTGGTCCGCCGGTCTCGTCGTGGCCGAGGTTTAAGAGATTCTGCAACAATTTGTCCTTCTTGCCTATCGACAGCCGAAGCGTTGTTAGCTTGGGGTTGATCATCCATGACAGTATCGTCTTCAACTTCAGACCGATCGTCCATTGATAGTGCGGCTTTGATGTGTCTGGTATTCTGCGATACGGATGGTCCGTCATGTTCTGGGCGCTGAGAAAGCATCTTAGATTCTCCCTCGGGTTCCTTCCGACGCTGAGGACTTGCAGCAACCTCAAGGATAGGAGATGAGGTACGAACATCTCTTTCAGGTCGGAATCCATTGTGAGATATGCTCTTTGCTGAAGAGTCGCGCAACGCAGACTTGTCAGGCTGTGTGTCAGAATTCGATCTTGAGATGTGCTCTTCAGGCGAGCCCAAAGGATACTCAGGTAGCTGCCGCAGATTTGGTTGAGGTGGTGCGAGAGCGTCGAGCTCAGAAGCATAGCTTTTTTGAGACACAGAGCCAGAAGGTGGGCTTGAAGGCAGCGGGTCCAGAGATTTATCTACCTCGGGTTCGTCTACTTGCATATGATCCTCTGCGCTGCTATCAGGTGGGAGTTCGCCTGGTGGCAACTTAGTTGGTAGCGGTTCCGGATTCATGAAGTTGGTTGAACGACGAAGAGTATCCATGCGGGAACGAGGCAGAGTATGATGCTCTGGTGACGATTCCCACGAGAGAAAAGTATCCTGTGTCCCCTGTGTTACCGGAAGAGCATTTGATGAGCTCGCTCGTTCGCTTTCTTCCTGCAACTGCATTTCTCTCTCCTCATCTTTTTGCTTCGCTGCTCGCCGCTCTGCAGCTTCTTCAACCTTGTTGAGAACTTCCAAAGGCACATTCGGGTGAGGGAACGTGGTTCCAGGCCTTGGAGGCCACCACGAGGAATACTTTTCTAACAGTTTGCTCTGATTTTCCGGTATGGACCTTCGCGCATATTTTTTCATTAACGCTGGGGGAGCTCTGTGTAGCGATCCTTGAATGCTGGAAGACGAAGTATCCAGCAAATGTGAACTGGAAGTGGTCAGCGAAGCTGCTAGAGCTTCTGATTGTGACGGCAAGGGTGCCCGTGGTGGCGGTACTCGTGGCAGTGATGATTGTGTGGCTTCCAATGGCTCTGGCTGGGCCGAAGTTGGCGTGTTATTTGGTTGATGAATTCTGCGTCGCGTATCCAAGGACATATTTCCAGACTCGGACTGCACAACGGACGTGTTTTTCGGATAAGTGTCTCTTCCAGCAGATTCGACAACAGGGGTGTCGGCCATGGGTATCTGTGACTCGAAGGTTTGTGAGGTGGACTGCGATGCTGGTTGTGACAGTGGCTGTGGCTGAACATTACTGGTACCAGCAGCTGGAACTGGGGGCGGAGCCATTTGCGCTGACATAAAGCCACCCAAACGCAGAGCTTGCTCCCGGTCGGTGGAAACAGAAACTCTCGCACCCGAATTTTTTTGTATAAGGCTCAGCAGTCTGTTGCGCTCTTGAGAATCATTGGATTGAAGCTGTACAGGTTGTTGTAGATTTATGCCTGTCTGAATAATGACATCTTGATCTTCATTATCAATGCGAGGTTTCACGACTCGATGAGAACTTGGATGGTTGGGAGAGGACAGCGCATGGGGACGCTTCAGAGGAGTGGTCCTTTCGGCAGCGTTTGGAGCATTTGATGGAGCTTCGACCATCTCCACATCACTGGCATCAGTGGGCACAAGTGCCGAAACTGTGTCATCGTCTGCTGTAGGAGGCTCGGTCGCTGACGCTGATTGATGAAGTTGTTGCAGCTGAATCAGATACGTCCTGATCTTGTCAATTGTATGTGCAGGTGTAATGCGGTCGGCTCTGGGATCAGAAAGATCCAAAGGATTGTGAGAAATAGTCAAGCTGGAAAGTAGCAGCTGGATCCGCGAGTTGAGAGGACCCAGAGATGTATGAGTAATGTCAGAGATAGTAGAGGTGATGGACTTCCTCTCGATGAATGAGAGCGACGGTGAATACTGATTCTGAAATCGTTCTTTGCAAAGAGAAGAGAGTCTGGCTTGTATAGAGACTGCGCCATCGGTGACTGTGAGTACTGAACCTTGGACCTGAGCTTGTTAGTAGGGAAAAAGATGTCTCGGTAGAACCGAATGAATTGAAAGCAGGGTTAACAAGAGCAATGAGGAAGGATTGCTAACCTTGAGCACGTGTAGAGAGACAGATGGCATGTTCACGCGGACTTTCAGGCCGCTGCCATTCTCCGTCACATCAAGAAGCAAAGAAGGCTCGGGCTTGATGCCATGATGCTTTGCGGTCTTGTAGGCCAAAGCCTCAGCGAGCTTATCGGAGACGGTGCTGCCCAGCCAGGAAGTCATTTCTGATACGAAGCAAACATTCGGTTGGCGGTGACAGTCTCGCTACCTGGGTATGGTAGAATGGCTGGCTTGCACCACCACTGACCAGGCGCGAAAACGTCGCGGGGAAGTTGGAAGACGCGAAGTTTGAGAAGGTGCGGGCGGCGTCAATACAGTAGCTTGGCGGCAAGATGTAGCGAAATTCATGACTCGCGACACGAGCAGACACAGAGGTGGGCGGTGGAGCAGTCAGTCACTTGCGATGGGCGTCATGGGAACAAATACCGCAGAGTCCAAAGCAACCGCTATTCGTGCCAACCACTCGACCTGTGTGTGACATCGTTACGAGACAAGGCCTGCTGCTCTCTCTCTGGCTGTCTATCAATCACAATCTAGAATTCCTCGTCCCCGCCTACCGCCCGCTGATCACCACTGATTACCAACTTCTTTAAGCATTATACATTCCATCCCACGAGCAGGACTGAGCTACTCGGCCCAGCGAACGATGCGCGCACAACAACTTTTCTCCCGCTGAGCCCATCGCCATGCCTACTACAGGTCGGATGGACTCAACGCCAGCTTCGAGGCGGGCCTCGCTGTCGTCCATCAACTCGCCCAATGTAGACAAGGAGGCTTTGCAGAAAGAGCTGGATCACATTCATACCACCGCCTCGCGCTCAGACACTCTGACTTCGTTCAGCGACTTTGAGCGCAGCCGCAATAGCAGCCCCCGCGTGCCTGGCCCGAAAGACTTGGTTAGTGGCCGAATCAGTGGTCTGTACTCGCGCCTAAGGCAGAGTGTTGGAGCCTCGTCTCCAGCATCAGACACCTCAGCCCGCCCCGCTAGCCGGGGAAGCTATACCGTCACAGATGCCTCGTCATTAAGAAGTTTCTCAAAACCAGAATCGCCTACACTTCTCCGTTCGAATCACGTTTCGCGTCCGAGCGACGCCAGTGCTGTCGTTGCAGAGATCGACTTTGCCCCCACTTCGTCAGTACCTTCGTCTGCTGTTCATTCGCGTCCAGGCTCTCGTGATTTGTCTCGCTCAGCTGTGCATACTGCTGCCTCGTCTCCTTCGGCGAGACGCGTCTCTCCGCCCAGACAAGGTCGTCATGCCGAAAGCAACCAGAACCAGTCCGTCGTGGCCGAGAGCAAAAGGTTGTCGCAAAATCTGGATGGAAGAGACGGACGACGTTCATCGCAAAATCTCGAGGCGAAACGTTCCTCAGTCAACTTGGACAACAATCGGCCATCACATAACCCCGACGGAAAGCGTCTGTCACAATCTGACGCCCCGTTCATGGGCCCTCGACCAGAGCGTCCTGTAATCACCGTGCAGTCTGACCGGACCGATAGCCCGTCTAGTACTCATGTGTCTGCTGAAAGACGTGATAGCGACGCTTCTTCGAGAACTCAAAACCATCCAAAACCCAAACGTCCTCCTCTTCGTGTATCTGCTTCTCACTTGCCCAACCTGCGAATATCACAGGCGTCTATACTTGATGGCGTCCTGGATACATCATCTATCTTCAGTACCAAGCTTTCAACACCCATACTCGATACACAGCCTAATCTCAACGCTGGGATGCAAAGTCGCCGAGTGCCACATAGAGAAGGACAGCCACTGGATTCCTCGGAAAAGAAATCCACAACTATACCTGCCCATCTCAAACGTCGGGTCATTAGCAAAGAGTTCTGGATGAAGGATGAAAACGCTCGTGATTGCTTCTACTGTGGTGATCCCTTTTCGACTTTTCGCAGGAAACATCATTGCAGAACATGCGGTCAAATCTTTGACGCAAAGTGTACTGTGACTGTCCAAGGCAAGCCTTTTGGACAGTCAGGCACACTCAGGTTATGCAAGCCCTGCGACGCCATGATCTATGGCAGTGATGATGATTCGACAGTCTTTACCGACGAAGACGAGCCCATGAGATCTCCGATCTCTGCTTCTCACTCGCAGGATCAAGATGTCTTCAAACCAGATGAACCAGCTCTTGCAACACCGTCGATCGGCATTCCAGTCTCGAGAAGGAATAGGGAGGCCAAAAGACGTTCTGCTGTCATAGAGTTTGATATGCAGCCTACGTTGGCACGTCCAAGTTCATCTCGTTCACTGAAGTCCATGACAGGAAGACCGCATTCTTCAAGTCACAAGCGTCACCATTCTCGGCATCAGTCCGTACGACCACTGAAAACTCCTGCGGAGGAGCGAGGGCCATTTTATCAGAATGTTGCTGAAACACAGCGAAGGCCATTCACTGCCTTCCACAATGATAACATCATTGATCCCGACTTAGCTCCCTTTCTGTCTGACGATGGGTCCGATGCGGACGACCAGCCCAGTATTTATACCACTATTAGTGACGCCCCTGTACCATCTTCGATGGACAATGAACGGGCTGGTTTCACAAGCCTATTAGCTTCAGCAGTAAAGAAAGGTCGCTCACGGAGGGGTGATAGAAGTGTGGGTGGTCACAGCTTACGTGCCTCGCGTGACCTGGAGCACTTCATGTTTGCTTCTAAGCATCTTCCGAAGATGCGAAAACAGCGCAATCCAAGTATCGGCAGTGTTGGCATATCGCGTCCATCTCCCCGTAGGAGTCGTAGTCAGAACATGATGAAGACCTTCGAGGCTGGAGTGAACGATCCTTCTGTTTTTGACATTTTCAATCCTGTCCTTGCGGATCAAGCTCAGGTCAAACGAAGTTCCGGTATGCACGGTCTGAATGCTCCTGCGATCGAACTCAACAGAGCCAGTCTACAACATGTGGAGCGCCTCTTAACCCAGCTGCTCAAGGAGTCCGCTATCCCTCGACGTCGACATTGGCAGAAAGCTTTGATGCCTATTCTTCTGCAATGTCCCAACGATGTAGATCCTGATGTCCAGAACGGCGACGACATGGACATTAGGAACTACATCAAGATCAAGAAAGTGCCTGGTGGCAAACCTGGCGATACTTCATACGTCTCTGGAGTCGTTTTCAGCAAGAACATTGCATTAAAAGGCATGCGTCGAAGCTTTGTCCGCCCTCGCATTGTGATAATATCGTTTGCTATTGAATATGCCCGCCATAATCACCATTTCATGAGTCTGGAACCCGTCATTGCTCAAGAGCGAGAATACCTGCGCAATCTTGTGGGTCGAATTGTTGCATTGAAACCGCAAATTTTGTTGGTTCAGCGGAATGTGTCGGGACTAGCTCTCAACATGCTGCAAGAGGCAGGTATCACTGTTGTTTACAACATCAAGGAATCGGTACTTGCTGCCGTTGCTCGAATGACACAAACTGTCTTGATCAAATCGATAGACAAGCTATCAATCGACCCTTCCGGTTTGGGGCAGTGTTCTAACTTCGACGTCAAGACTTACGTCCATGGGAACATCAAGAAGACCTTTATCTGGATATCTGGCTGTCAGCCTGATCTTGGCTGCACCATCGTCTTGCGCGGGGCAGAGATGGAAACTCTTCGTCAGATTAAACGGATTACAGAATTTATGTGCTACGTTGTTTACAATTTGAAGCTGGAGACCTGTCTCATGAGGGACGAGTTCGTGTTAATTCCTTCTTCAATTAGCACTACCAAGTCAACCCCTCCGGATATCAGCGTCACTTCCAAAGCGGTGGATGTCGCAAATCTTCCTGCCACATCGACAGCCCCAACGCAAGCAGACGTTCATAGCAATACAACAGAAATACCGGTCAGGATCGAGGACGAGCATCCTGAGAACAAACCCAATGCGTTGAATCACCTGGTAGATGCAGCTCGACATGTCGCGCCTAAACCCGCTGCTAAAACACAGGATGATCAAGACTCCGAGTCGATGCCATCGCAATATAGAG
>Ga0115848_100772_pt1 | contig 13152 bp, 11 predicted proteins | sample InSIn3gowninarea_FD_83862 | JGI IMG/M metagenome (GOLD analysis project Ga0115848, IMG submission 83862) | reverse complement strand
ATTAGAGGAATATAAGAAGAGACCCAGAGGAGAGGCCTAAATCAGGGAGAAGGCTTAAAACTCGACGGCAACAAATGACAGCATACAAAGACAGGATTTTAGCGCTACCTCCCTGCCGAGTATGCCATGCCAGCCCGCCAAAAGAAAGAGGCGGCCTGTGGATTGATGCCGGATTTGTGTGGCCAGCCTTGTCTGATAAATGGGCGTGCCTGCTCCGTACTCAAATTCAGCTCGTTTGGCATCTGTTAGGACGTGCAATGCTACGAACGGCCTCCCAAGGCGGTGGAATTAATAAAGAATCGAGACCCTCCCCGAAGAATGACGACGTACGTCAAGGCCAGCATCGATGACATCTTGCGCATGGCTTCTCAGCGGAGGCTCAGAGTTACCGGTCGCCCGCCGCCACCATCCATTGGAAGCTCAGCGGATGACGTCGCAGACAGGGGCAACCAAAGTTGACAAAAGCCTCCCATAATATCCTCTCCTACGAACAGCGCGTTGCGGCGTCTGAATCTGAAGCAGGAAGCGCAGTCTCGACGGTTTGCTTAAAAAGATGACTCTTGTTGCCTAGTACCTAGTCATGCCAGCCGTCGACTGTGCAGAACAACCGCCCAACACCCAACACGCGGCAGGTTTCGGATTCATGTTGACCTGCCTTGGGGTTGAATTCATGCTGACCTGCCTTGGGGTTGGATCGCCAGGCCTTACTGCGGACAGACGACGGCGGCGGAATATCTAGAATCCAGCTGGCCTAGCATCCACTGCCCAGTCTGCCCCATTCACAGCTCACAGGGGCAATTTGTACTTTTGGCAGAGTAATTGGCCCATTGGCCCCGTGCTTGGGATGCAGGATGGACCTGCGCCAATAGTGAGCGGAACAGGTCAGGCTCGAGTACGATGTACGGTTTCATTCACAGTGGTCACTTACCTTGCGAAGGTCACTTTCGTCCTTGTGTTGTGAAACCACGTTGCCAGGTTTCTAAACTGTTTTCCGGACCCAAAGGAGGGCTAGGGCGATAGAAGGGGCTCATCTTGACTGCGTAACTCATCCCACGTAGATAGTATACGCCGTCCATTCTGCAGCTTTAGCACTCTTGGGATGGTCATGAATCCTTGTTTCCAGGCGAGAAGGTATTGATAATTGAAGCCGTTTTGAAGTGTGGCTGTGATCTGGGCGCAAGCGTCTCCAATGGGTGGATGTGGTGGTTTTGTGTGATGCAGGGAGTTGGGGCACCCAGTGCCCACAGAGAGATCACCGATCAGTCCAGGCTCTCCCTTCGAGATCTAAATCCATTCACTCTCTTTCTCCCCTCGCGTCCACTTCATAACCCCATCCAGCTATTCGCCTTGCTCGTCCATCATTCTCAACTCCCTTTGCAGCATCATCCTTGACCCTTTGTCTACACTTGGACAGCTGGCCTGCGCCGTCCTCCTGGCGCCACGCCACGCTCCCGTTCCTCGGCACCCCGTGCCCCGTCCCATTCTGGACACTAAGCACATACAAACCATTGTTGTCAGTATCTAATAATACTAGGTCTTTGTCTATTTTCTGGTACCTACTCGAACTGCACCGCATATCGTTGCTGCGCCGTTCGTGCGGCTCCGCTGCCCGCTTCCACTCCTTGAGGCTGGCGCCCACATCCAACTCCCCACGGCCAGGTGAAACGCGTCCATAAACGTACACACGTCTCTCGGTGCAGTAAGCGATAACAAACCGTGGTAGCTGGACGCCATCGCAACACCCATCTAGTCTCTTGTTTTTATCGTCCCTACCTCCGATTCAGCCTTTGGACCTTCGAATTTCACAAGAGCAGTGCTTGCTGGTCTCTATGGTGTCAGCACTCGCGATATTTCGGTATGAGCCAGATAACAAACCGACATCGTCGGCACGCGCCTGGATCTAGAGTGTGTGCTTCCTAGACCGAGGGTTATAAGCTTCTTGTTACGGGCTCCGTCTGGCCATCGCGGGTCCTATAATGGCGGGAATGGGGATTTCTGGCCACACTTGGTCTCCTCCGCTGAGCGAGCGATATTTGTTGGGAGCACACAAAAGTCCACCGCGTAAACAAGGGTCTAACATGAGCAAATCTATACCGACGATGGAACATTCGGGTGCTGGGCATGGAATGAGTTCTCTTTCAGCTGGAAAGGCATATCTCGGTGTTCTCAGTTTACCCTTGACACCACCTTCGCTTCCACCTGATTCCCAAGGCGATGACCCTGTGTCTGTTTCCTCTCATCTTGGGGATGACCACGTTGAGCAGCGTGGGGATGCCACGCCCACTTATCAATTCGAGACTCTCACTCCTGATGTGACCCCGCCCCGTGTGGTGACATTTCTCCGAAAACAGGAGGCCCTGAAGCCAATTCACCCTTCGATGTCCTCGAGAGAAGATTCCTTCACAACTGCCAAAGAAGTCATGTCGTCAGATGAGGAAGGGGAGAAAGTAAACCCCCCAAATCCAACGGTGTTACGACCGCCAAAGCAAAGGCCTCACCATCCGTTACGCACCAACACCCTCACAGACAGCGTCGCCTCTAGGACAGATGGGAGTGGCGATTCAACCCCTCGGAAACGAACAACTGGGAAACCAGAACCCCGTTTCTTCGATTCATTCGACGGACAATGGAATTATCAACAGGAAAAGATTCGTCGTCAACTAGGAGAGGGTACTGGGACTGCACCAAATGATGGGAAACCCCCAGTTGAGGGCCTCCGACTACCCTCTCGTCGAGGACAGGGCTTACGCGAAAGAGTCAAAGTAACACGTCAAACCAACAACGAGCCAGCAGTCCAGAAATTTGCAGCGGATATTGGTTGGCAAGATTCCAACGAACAACGGGCTAGACTGGGGGAAACTCAGGTTAGGCGCCTTTCTGGGATGTCAATCACATCGACCATCGAAGCTATAGTGATAGACTCCCCGCCGCAAAAGAGAAGGACGTTGCGTCACACTAGGAAAAACGCATCCCTTCGCTCTGCTAGCTTGCCAGTGCCACAGACAGGTAACCGTTCTCTGCCTCTGTTGGAAGGCGCCGGTGTCCAACGTCGCTTGTCCCATAAATCCGCACGCCTCTCAAATCAAGATCGCTCGAGCATAGCATCAGACATGTCACTCGGCCCAAGCGTCACATCACATCGTCAAAAACCCGTCGAGGAAGTCATACCGGTTGTAGTTATCCCCCAAAGGCGGTCGTCTTTGAGAACTCCTACGTGCAGCAGCAGAAACCATTCGCTCACCCGTTCTACGAAGTCTGCAAGAAGACCGACCACTGCCCCGGATGTTGGTACTGGCCCCTTTGATATCCCCCCAAGGCGGCGACGGACAATGTCAGAGTCCTTCCCCACTATGCCAACAGACTGGAGGGCCTCGAATCGAAGGAGTAGGAGCATCACAGGGCGACCCAAGATTCCTGCCAGGAGGTCCTCTTTGTCCGCGCCAACAACCAGGGATAATTCTAGAGCGGTGTCTCTGACCTCGGACATTCCAGTCTTTCAATCACCTTCTCATGAGGCACCAGCTCCTCCCAAGGAACCAGAATCCCAAAAAGCCCCGACGTCCCTAGCTATCACACTGGACGCAAGTTGCACCCCAAACGATCCCCCGAAAGGATTTCAAGTCGCGGAGCGGCGTGGGCACACCTTTCACCATACCCAGGATGATAATGCTCGGCCCCATTCCCCGTTGCTACCACCATTAACTCCTTTCCAACCATCGATCCAATCTTTATCTCCAGGCCCTATAGAGATCAGTGAGGCCAGGGCTGTGCCTTTTTTTGCCCACAATAACGAATCTATTCTTGTCGTCGAGCGTGGCCCGCCCGCGGATTTCCGGGCGTATCAGCCGTATCAGCCCTTGCATAATAAAGCTCCCAATTCAAAGCTCAATACAACCCAACCTCAGACACCACCATCCGAGACACCTGTTGTCACTGTGGATTCGCCTCTTCGGAACCCTCGAACACCACCGAAACCCCCGGTATCGGGCGCAAGTGAAGCTCAGAATAACCCCGAAGCATCAAAAAAAATCGAGGATGGTAGCTCCTTGGGTCGTCGATGGGGCTCCCTAAAACGTGCGGTGAGTCTCCGACGACAATCGGAGTTATCGGCTTCCCTTGACACCCGCCGTGTCAGAAACCCGAAGGCAGGCAAAGACGTCGACAGCAAGGAGCAGCCGTTTTGGCGACCAAGGCCATTTTGGGATGACGTCAAGGATTCCAGTCCTGACGAGTGTACCTGTTCTCATACCCCAAGGCCAGCGATAGAAGGACAATACGACGGCATCAACAACAACAGCAACGCTTTTGTTGGGAACTCTCTCGGCATCCCCCAGAGCAAATCCATATTTCAAGGCCCTGTCTCTCTCATTAGACGTGTTTCAAACCGAGCGCGATCGCGAAATTCCCGCCAAATGAATATGAGTCACGTCAGTCTGGCGTCGTCTATGCTGTCGCGTCGTTCCCGCCGGAACCGCCACTATGTTGTCCCTGGGCTGCAAGTGCGCTTGCCTCTGTACCCCCTCAAAGATATGCGGCAGTGGCTGAGCCAAGCTAGACGCCAGAGAGAGGAGGAGAAGCTGGAGGCCAGGAGAGACCAACTAAGGAAGAAGATTACGCGCGTTCCGATTGCCGATAATGACCAGACCATCTTTACGGTTGGAAATAGGAACGCATAGACGTTCTCTTGTCTGGAGTTTGGAAAGATCTCGGGATATCCTTTCGTCGCCTTTTGTCCCTGTTTTCGTACAATTCACTGCACCAACCTTTTTATCCTTTAGCGTGATTTTTCGCGTGTGTATTTCCCCTTTGATTTCGCCGTGACAAAGAGTTGAGTGGAAATGGTTGATCCAGATCCCAAATGAGATGACGACCAATGACCTGATGACGCACTATGAGTTGATGTTTTACTGATTTTGATTTTGATTCTGTTTGTTTAAGAGCTCTTATCTTGTTGCCTTTTTGTATGATTTTATCCAGGCGGACATTCTACCCCTTTGATAGGTGATGGCTACGACCAAGTGACGACTACGAAACATACCCGATGTGAACATTGCATCATGAAAATGAAATATGACAATGAAATATGACAATAGAAGCCTTGATTTCTTGTTTACCATGCTGTTTTATAATTGTCATGATCGATGTGTTGAACTCAATCGCAAAAACAGACAGTGCAGTGAATAAGTGCTCTGCAAGCCTCCCCCAGTTCAATCCACCGACCATAGTAAAATTTATAGCACGATCAATGTAAATACCCAACCTATTTCTCTCCACCACTAAGCCCGTACTTAATTCATAGCTGACCTCCTAGTTCACCTCTCAGTCTCTCCCTGACGTCCCTCAGCTTCCCCAACGCCTCTTCCCCCTCCAGAAAAGGTTGCACGAGCCTACTCGAATCAAATTCCGTGAGAGTAGCCTCCTTGGCTTCTAGTAGATTTGCAGCAGATATCGATGGAGACGGCGCTCCTTGGGTCATCGCCCGTCCATCCTGCTGCTGTTTATCGGGAGGGATGAATTGAACGTCAGCAGCGGTGGCGCTTGAACTGAGAGCGCGTGGGGTTGCGGGTGTTGCGAGGCGGAACTTGGATGGGTTGGAATTGCCTGGAGATTTCGGTTTTTGGGGCGGTGCCATTGCTAGCCCTCACTTTCTCCTCTGCTCGCCGTTGTTATGCTTTTGTGCCTTGTGCAGTACCCATGGTGTGTTCGTAGTTGGATGGAATTCACTACAAAAATAGAGGTTTGTTGTATTTATGTCTTATCACCTGGCGGGTAGTCATCAGTACATCAATTACCAGGTTCCTTAGCTCAGTTGGTTAGAGCGTGGTGCTAATACGAGCTTGCTTATGTAAGCTTGGCGACGCCAAGGTCGCGAGTTCGACCCTCGTAGGAACCAGTGAATGTCCTTTTTTTTTTTTTTTTTGCTTCCATAGCCTTTTCTCCTTTCCTTTTTTCCCTCCTCCATTCTTCTCTTTTTTTCCCAATGAGATACGACTTTCGGAGGGATAAAAAGATGGAAGAGGCACCTCCTTGCATGGGTGACCAACTCCCCCCCTTATTTGCAGGTCCCAGATGACGGGAAATCAAACCCTTCAAAATGTCAAGAATTTCAGCGAAAAGGATATCCCTCGGATGACTAGAAAAGGATGAGTCGAACCCTTCAAAACACCGATAATTTTATCGAAACTTTTGTTCCTCGCATGTTCAAAAATACTGGATTTGGACGGTACTCTCAATTTGCCGGTGGATGAAGGTAGTCAGGAGTCGTGCAACAGGGCTGCCAAATCGTAGGTTATCCACCCTAACTAGAACTTTCAGGGAGAGGGTAGGGTTCTGTGGTTGTATGTTTGTATTTATTTGCATAGAAATGGGCGTCTTCAAAAAGCATCGCCAGCTAGAATCACGGACCGTACAAAAAACCAAATAAGGGGAGTGAATATAGAAACAGCACCCGAGTTACAACATCCAGAAGTCTTAACTGCGAACAGAATATCCTCCAACTCCATCCTCTGGTTAGGAATCTGTCCAGCCCGGCCTCCAAACCCCGACTTTTGGTATCATAAGTAATAATTTGAACAGAGAGCTATTTTTTTTTTACAGGGACTGCTTTCCCCTTGTCTCAATGGGCAACAGAGACATCGCCACAAACGCGGCCAAAATCAACCCTCCGCTCGCATAAACGGGGGAGTTGGGGTTGGAATCCCCCGCATAGATCGCCACAATGGGCGCACACAAGCCCGAAATACGGTTCAAGCAGCTCGCGATACCCGTGCCCGTCCCACGGTTCGGGGCAGGGAAGACCTCGGGCGTGTAAGCGAACAGAACGCCGTACATGATATTCTGGAAGAAGGCTTCGAGGCAAGTGCAGAGAAGCTGGATTTTGGGGTTGGTGGAGACGGTAAAGCAGAAGAGGATTATCCCAGTCAGAAGAGTGGAGATCGCCATCGTACCCTTGCGGCCGATGTAGGGGAGGTCGACTGTGTAGCAGGCGAGAATGGAGCCGGGGACACCGACCACGGATGTAATAGCATAGTCGCGGTAGACTGTGGGTTGGTCATTAGTATGAGACACGTAGAAGAAACGTATATTGCAACTACTCACCTTCATAAGTGGTTCGGGCGTCACCGCCCCCGGATTGAGCCAGATATTGAGGCAAGAAGGCGTTGAAGAGAGGATATCCCATGCCAATGGTCGCCCAGCAGAACCAGAGCAGCGCAGCTACGACGAGTCAGCGTGTGAACAAAAAACTCAGAAAGATATTGGGTGAGAATAGGGAGATATAGAGATGGCAAGAACGTACTGGTAACACCAAGTTTCTTCGTAGCAAAAAGTGGCGCAACACGTTCGCCAGAGAATTTAGAGAACTGTCTCTTGATGATCTCCACCGTGCTCAAGGTCTGGTCAGGCACCACATCGGGATGCCCGCCAATCTCATCGAGAACCTCACTTGTGAGCCAGGTCTTCGCCCCATTCTTGTGAGCAATGGCTTGAACAACGCTAACGGCCTCCTCTTGGCGACCGCGGGAGAGGAGGAACTTGGGCGACTCGTATAGATGAAAGAGGAAGAAACGACAGAGGAACATAACGAAGGTGATGGCTCCAAGCGTGATGGTGAGATAGCGCCAGCCCATGTTGTCTTCCATGCGGCAGCACGGAGCCTCGGCATCGTGGCAGGACGGAAGACCAGTTTCGCAGGTATAATTGGGAATAAAACCCCAGGCAATGAGACTGGAAGAGAATTAGAAAGAGAAGTAAATAGCCAGAAGGGGGGAACAGCACTAACCTGCCAATCAGCTGTCCAATTGGCCACCATATGCTGAGCATGGTCAAGAGATTTCCAGAGGCAAAGGGCAGGAACTCCAAAAACAAGGCTCCATCAACGGGAAGATTCCCACCAACACCCAGACCAAGACATGCAAAGAGTGCACAAACACTGAAGAAATGGGTCAGCTTCATCGAATGGCGGACTACAGGGAGGTGACTCACGCAATCCAACTCTGACCACCTCCTGAAGCAAGGCCAAAGACACCGCAAAGCAACAGAGTCATATTGAAAGCAAGTCGACGGCCAACAACGTCAGACGCGATACCCCAGAAGCCAGCGCCAATGCAAAGGCCGATAAACAAGGAGCATGTCGTGAACCTGACGTGCGTCGAGCTGATACCGAATTCCATGGACAGCTGTGTGAGGGTCAAGGCAACACCCTATGCATGGGCGTATTAGTTTGTCTCCTCCAGGAATTCAATCTCGTAGTATACGTACTTGTAGCCACAGGCTAAACGTCCGAAAAATCAGCTAATGATCCAAAAAATGGGACATGGTGGGAGCTGGAATATAACTTACTTATCAGCGGTCCAACCGAAACCGCATAGGACAAACAGTTGCCACTGATACCGTCCCATTCCAATATCCTGGATAGCTCTGTTAATGATCTTCGATTTACCTAGAAAAAGAGGAAAAGATGTTAGATCTTGAGCCTGAGAATAATTTCACGGGATGACAGTAATCCACGCGGCCTGGCCCTTGGCCGCAAGAGGCATGCGCAAAAGAACAAGCGTTGCAAGTCAAAACTGCAAAACCAAACGTATGAATGGACGTAAGAACTCCCTAGACGTACGATCATAAACGGTATCATGACCCGATACGGCGATATCACTCTCAACTTCCGCTCTGAGGGCTTCCAGAGTCAGGTTGGTGTAGTGCACAGGAGAGCCCTCTGCATTACCTGAAGCGGCATCCTTCTCATCCCCTGCATCTGGGGCGTGCCCATCAGCCAGGGGGATTAGAACCTCCGGGTAGTGCGGGGTGCCATGTTTTTTGAATGGATTAAGGAGAGGCATGACAGGCCAAGTCTACAACGGCGCTTCTGGGATGTGGATGGGGGCCAGTTGACGACTGCTGCTATCGGCTTTGGTGACGTCTAGGTGATATTTCCCCACACTTTCACGATGTTGGTGATGGTTCTCGAGTGTAACTAAAGCGGGCGCTCTCGGTAAGTACTTAGGTACTCGATTGATTCGTCTCACAGGTGTGGTTGCGCTGGGCGGGGTGTTGTGTCCACTTGGTACTCGACCGGATGGCAATATGGGGAGGTGCTGCTCTGGGCTTGTGACGCACGGCACAACAGAATGGCGATTTCACGTTCACGCTCACGAGGATGTTATAACGGGTCGAAGGAGGCAGGAAGAAAAAAAATACTTTCTGCAACTATAACTGCTCAACCGCGCAATGCGATTTCGACAAGGGCCGACAAGCAGTGTTCAAGATAGATAGAAGTACTGGAGACTGATAGATGTGCCTACTGGGGCGGAGTGGAAAGGGAGGAGAAAGGCACACAGTAGATTGGGGGAAGATTTCCTTTTGTACTCCACCATCCGCTTCGTATTATTATGCTCTGCGAAGTTTGACCGCCACAGAGGGGGAGAGGCACGCGGAGACTAACCCGACACAGACCGCGCCGGCATGCGGCAGCGAAGAGCTTGTTCGACAGCCGAAGCCATCAAGCCATACACGGAGCCGAAGAATTGGAAGGGGACGATGTGGAGACTGAGGAAGGGAGACTCGGGAGAACATCAAAGGGGCGATCAGTGGGCTACCGCTTAATTATTTGACGAGCAGGAGCAGTATCTCCCATATATACAGGTTGTGCGAAGTCTTGCTTAAATAATGGGAAGGGGGCAACGTCACACACGGCTTTCCCCTGTCATTTTTTTTGGGTTCCTGGAGTCTGTTCCCCAGCAATCGAGGTGAGGAATTGGGGAACAAGACATGTACTGTAGGCCTAGTCATGTACCAGAAAATGACGGCGCCACTGATGTCACGGCACCGAGAGGAAAGGGCCCGTGAGCACCACCCACAACTGGGAGATACTATTATCCGACGGCTGACGCCAAGCGTTCCTGAATCACACCACTGAGCTGCACTGCAGCCTCCGACGTTTGCAGCCGTTGGTGGCGGTTCTTCGCAGGTATTATTTGCTGACCGAGGCTTGAGCCTTGCTACCTCTCGTACTGCAAAAAGCTAGCGTCCATGAGTCGTAAAAAGTTGCAGATCAGTGCCATCGACATGGTCCGGATGGCTTGCATTGGCCCTTCGTGCTGTGGGGCGGCTCGGCAAAGGCGTGGAGTGGCTGTTCTTAGCCCCAGACCATTCCCCCTGGGGCTAAGCGGCTCCGCACGAGTCAACACACTTTTCTTTGATTTTTCCGTGTCGATGATGCCTGTGTCGCCTCAAGAGGGGTTGCCGTTGAACAAGAGAAGGACAAGGGACACAAATTGACGGAGACCGGTCGTAACCGGGAGTTTTCGTTCTAAATCATCCCGCTGCGTTTTGTAGCCTACGCTGCCTAGCAAGGGGATGTGGAAACTGTGAAACTCATTACTGGGACCGAAAAGGGGGCCAGATTTGTGTGTTTGAATTTTGGGGCGAGAGATGTGGATATGTATCATGAGCGAGGGCGAAAATTCTGCTGTCTTTTTCAAATCGCACGAGAGACGGTGGGATCGTTGAACCACCCGGTGAGGCTTCGAACAACCCTTCAGGGCAAGTGGCTCGAGGAAGAAATTCCAGCATAAGCCTGTCCTTCTAATAATTGGTCCTTCCGCGAATACCTGGTTGAAGAAACCATTTTCCCTCCTTGCAGAGATCAACATTCATCCCACGCTCCCCCACGTGTCTTGGTGCTCAATGCTCGCAATAACATCCCAGCGTTGCTGGGATGCCTGTTGCAGCTTGTAGCCTACCCCTAGCTCCTGTCCATGTGGTATGAGCAAAAATGTCATCCGCGTGACATGTCATGAAGCCCTCCTCTCGCTTTCCAGGCGCCATCTGCCACCATGACTTGGTGGCAAACAATCTGCAGAAACGGGGAAATAACACCATGTTGGAACGTCAACGTTCTCCCTTTTTCTTGACTCATTATTGGAATTTTTGGCCAGCCAAGAATCCCAGTCGCCTTCCTGCCCATGCTGAAAGGCTTGCCAGTAGTTCTCAGCGAACACCCTCCTCGAAAAGACTTCGTACATCCCGCCAAGAGCTTAATAGGGAACCGGGTCGATCATTGCCCAAGGCTTCCTTGACTCTCTCATTGGAATTTAAATCAGATGTCAGCAGGAAAACCCTTTCAGCATGACGGCATCCTTTTCATTTCCGCCTAATAGTTCACTGGTTGCTGAGGAGTGAAATCGGTGAACTATTAGTATGGTAAATAATTGTTGTCCAACTTTAAGAGTGGTTGTCCCAAACTGCAAACGACATATTGTCGACTTAACCCTCAGTGGAGGAATAAAGGGGGTCAACGATTTTCACCCTTCTGAGAGAGCACATTGGGCAAATTTTCCAACAGCAGTTCTGGTTTGGGGCACACCTTCTGTTTTGCCTTCTGACTGCTGCTTCGCGGTACTCGTCCGCAATACTTCCATTGACAACACCAAGTTTCTCAGGCCCTCTCTATATTTATCGTGGTTCCAGGCCTTTTTGGACTCGAGACGGGGTGATGAGAGTCTTTTGTTGGACGGCGCCAAACATGGCGGTCTGGCACAATGGCACAAGACCATGAGTAAATGACCAGAAGATAGCTCTGGAATTCCACGCGCTGACCAGCAATGCCATGCTGTTATGGAGTCCTCAGCCTGGTCGGTGGCCGTTTTGATGTCATCCATTACTCATATGTACCAGCCAAAAAAATCTCCAGATGGCAACCTCTGCTCGCTGCCAAGGGACTTTCTGGTCACGGCCCGAACGGCGCTTGCGGAGCCGACAAGGTGGAAAATACAATGAGGAACTCGATCGCTGCTTTTGTCGTGCATCCCTTCACAAGTCCGGACAGAAAATTCGTCAGCCCTTGGCCCAGACCACGCCATCAAAGGAATAAAATTTCGGGGGTATGAAAATTCCCATTCACGAGACGCTTGGATCTCCACCCCCCTCGAGCGCATCTTCTCGAAAGGATATTCGGCATGCGTACTTTTCATTTCCTGGAGCCCAGATCGGGGCTACTTCCCCACATGTCGAATGCTGGGACCCAGAAAAGAGACGATTGACCTCGAACTTCCAACGCCCCGGGTCCTGTTTGCCCAAACGGGATGCAGGGCTGACTGGCTGGCCATCAGATGACCACACCGATACTTTGCGAATCTGTTAACGGTGTGTGAGAATAATCCCGAGTCTCCTCCTCAAGGGTGTGCTGGCTCATTCCCAGAGGGTCATACCCCCACGCATGTTTCTTCTGGACCCATGTCTTTGTTTTCGCTCTTCCTGGGCGTACTTTTTATCCAGCCTGTGATGTCGCCAACGGCTGGTCGAGGCCTCGACCAGGAACAGTTACCCCCAAACGAGGCCACGGGTCGTTGAGAGATCTGATCCTGCAGGTTTGTGCATTCGTGTCTAGATGGAAAGATATCGCCCTGCTCTGAATTTTTTTCGCTGTCTGTAGGTGCCCACCCAGTTGCCATGACGTAAATGCGATTGCCGATTGCCGTATTCCGTTCCTTGCCAGGCTCATGCCCGTCTGGCATCAATCGGCAGAAGAGCCAGGCTGCGACAGGGCTATCATATTCCGGACGAAGGACGCCCTACGGTGTGTATGTGTGGGGTGATTTTTTTTTTCTTTATGGAGCATGGAAAACTTATCCCATCTCCTTCTGAAGTCTGGTTTCGCGTCTCGTTTTTCTAACGATTTCACCCACGAAGAGTGAGATCCTGGTACCGGAGCGTTCGTGAGTCTCTTTCCCCAATCCTTCCACCGTAACAGGGCGACGGAACTCACATTTCAATCTCGGTATCAGAAGCACCATATGCGACATGCTTGATGTCTCCCCTGCCGATAACTATATCTGCTCTCAATGATCCAGCATTATTGAAAGGACCTAATGAACTCCCTAAATGGTCTGGCAAAAAGGCTAGACACATCTCCGAGGTCCGAGAGAAGACTGATAGTCCATGTGCCTGCCAATGATATTCGAACTGGTGCTGCAGTCAAGGGTGTATCTCTGTTGGGCTACCTGGAAGTATTGCGGACGAGTACCGCGAAGCAGCAGTCAGAAGGCAAAACAGAAGGTGTGCCCCAAACCAGAACTGCTGTTGGAAAATTTGCCTAATGTGCTCTCTCAGAAGGGTGAAAATCGTTGACCCCCTTTATTCCTCCACTGAGGGTTA
>Ga0115848_100763_pt1 | contig 13199 bp, 17 predicted proteins | sample InSIn3gowninarea_FD_83862 | JGI IMG/M metagenome (GOLD analysis project Ga0115848, IMG submission 83862) | reverse complement strand
CCAGATTGACTACAAAATTAAAACATTTACAAGGTAATTTTTCAAAAAAAATCTCTTCTCCCTAGACCCCCTAGTGAGAAGACTTGTGTCGCCACCCCCTCTTGGACCCCCTGGCGACATAAGTGGGGGGACAAGTGCCCCCACACACCCCCATCAAGGAATGGGATCCAAACACAGATGAAAATAAGACCTTTGAATTAGGAAGATAATCAGGGTCCACAACTAACACCCAAGTCTTAGGATGACTAGAGTTATAAATTCTCAAAGCATGCACAATTGTTATGTTCACCACTTTCATCTACCCATCTATCTATGGATGGAAAGAGGTGGACCTCTTCAATTTCGTATCCATCAACTCTCATAAATGTGTCCATAAATGACTCAAGAAATGACCATCCCTATCTAAAACAATGGAAGAAGGTAATCCAAAATATATCCAAACATGAGTGAAAAATCATTTAGCTACTTGAGTTGTCGAAATTATCTTTAGGCAAGTTATCAACACCGCCATTTTGTTGAACAGATCCACCACAACTAGAATGTAGTCATGCCCTCACTGAATAGTAGGTAAAAATCCTAGGAAATCCATAGAGATAGATTCCCAAGGTCTCTCTAAAACTAGCAATGGTTGGCATTTTTTAAGATTCCTATTTGAAGGCTTGGATATGTTGCACAAAGAGCATGCTTTCACATGCCTCTCAACATCCGTCTGCATCTTCGTCCAATAAAAATATCATTGAAGATGTGTAATAGTCTTTTTCATTCCAAAGTGCTCTACCAATTTAGAATGATGTGCCTCTCGAATCAATTGTGGTCTATAACTATTTAGAATGATGTGCCTCTCGAATCAATTGTGGTCTATAACTACCACTAGGAACACACAATAGCCCCAATCCATAGAGCAGTCCATCATTGAGGTGAAAGTCCCCCAAGGAATCCTCTTTGGCCATAAGAGGATCAGTTAACTGAGATATACAAACTCTTCAACATACAATATTTGCCACTCTTCCAATAGAATATAAACTCTTCAACTCTGAAAAATTAAAACAAGAGGGCTCTAATACCTATAACAAGGAATAAACTGGTGGTCGACTCAAGAAATTTGCCACTGTGTCAGTGCTCCCCTTCTTATACTTGATGATGATGTGAAATTGTTGCAAGTATCCCATCCACTTTACCATCATATTATCCTATGAAATGGATTATGAATACAAATGTTGAAGTAGATGATGATCTAAATGGATGATGGTTTCCTTTCCAAGGAGATAATGTTTCAAATACTTCAAAGCTTGGACCATGGTATACGTCTCCTTATGATAGGTACTATACTTCTGAATTATCTCTAAGAATGACTCTAAATGATAGGCAACAGGTCAAAACTACTCCTAGTGCATGCCCTAATGCATCTGCCTCCATCTCGAAAGGCAATTGTAGGTTTGGCATGGCCAATACTAGTGTTGTGCATAGTCAATGCTTAAGAAAATCAAAAGCATCCTACTGATCTATCCCCCACACAAATTCCCTCTTCGCCTTCGTGATCTAATGGAGTAGATGTGCAATTTCTGAGAATCCCCTCACAAACTTCCTATAGAAACTAAGAAACTCAACTCATGTATGTTGTTTGGTCTCCCCCAATCCTTGAGGACCTCAATCTTTGAATGATCCATCCAAAAACTGTGCTCATCAATAATGAACCCCAAATATGAGACACTATGCAAGGTAAAGTTGCACTTCTCCATGTTTTCTTATAGATCATAAGCTCTAAGCTTCTCAAAAACCTGTTCAATGTGCCCCAAATGCTCTTCCCAAGACTGGCTAAAGATCAAAATATCATCCAAGTAAATAATAACAAAAGAATTGAGAAAGGGACGTAATACCTCATTCATGAGTCTCATAAATGTGGCAGGTGCATTGGTCAAACTGAAAGGCATAACCAACCACTCGAAAAGACCTTGCTTTGTCTTGAAGGTTGTCTTCCATGTGTCCTCTTCCTTTATGTTGACTTGGTGATAACCTGACTTTAAATCTATCTTTGAGAAAAACTTGGCACCTTACAACTGGTCTAGTAAAGGGATATATGTTCTTTACCATGATTTTGTTGATGGATCTGTAGTCAATACACATGTGCCAAGAATCACCCTTCTTTGGCACCCACAATATTGGTGAACTGCAAGGAGGAGCACTAGTTTGATGTGTCCCATCTCTAATAACTCTAATATCTGCCTCTTAATCTCCTCATTATGCATCATAAATCTATAATATAAACCTAAATTAGGCAATGAATCCCCTGGATCTAAGTCAATCCCATGAACGATTTCTCTCTTAGGTGGTAATCCCATGGGTGACTTGCAAGCATCCTCATACTATCTCAGATGATGCTTGACCTGCCTATCCTTAGCCCCATCATCTATAGTTGATACTGGATCACCTTGAGTCTTCACAAGAGACTCTTGATGTCCTTAAACCATGATTAGGATAAACTTCTAGAAAGCTTGCACTAGACGCTTAGCTTGTGCCTTGTTCACAAAAAGTGATGTATCTCTCAGAGTAGGAGTAGCATGTGTGACAATAGACTTATCATCCATGGACACTATGCACTTACCTTGATAAGGAATGATAGTAGCCTTTCTGTCATGAAAGAAAGGAATGCTTACTAATACATCATTGCAATCTATGGGCGCTACATCACATGTTATCTCATCTACATATTCTTTATTGATGCAAAACTTGAAGGTGCATTGCTTAGTGACTTTGTCAAAGGAATCATGATTCCACCCACTGAGCTCATAATGATATGGATGATCCCCCACTTCTAGCCCAAATTCTTGCATTATGGAAGAAGAGATTAGGTTCTTTTGACTACTACTATCCAAAATAACTGATAATATCTTCTACTTAACCTGCATCTTGAAGGTGAAGAGTCTCTCCCTATCGGTGCTTACCTCCTGAGTGTTGACAAGAATTATGGTGGGATCTGGCTCATCTGAAGTAATCATAACATTCTTCACTTTCTTCTCCTTTGTCTTCTTCTTCCCTTGGTGCAAAGATCGTGGTGTCTTCTTAGGATGAAGCTTGAAACAATCAACTTCCTCATGTTCGACCTTCCCGCAATGACCAGACTTCTTCGATCTATCAAAAGTAGACTGCTTCTTCCCTTTCGAAGAAGTGTTAGGTGGAGATGGTGTGAATGTGGCCTTTGGCTTGGCCTTGCCCTGTAAAACCGTTGAAACCTTCCTTCAGGCTTCAATGTTCGAAGTAATTCTATATGCTTCTTGGAGGCTTGGTAAAGGAAACATCACCAACTCATGCCTCAAATTGTGGTGAAGACCCCCAATAAACTTCAATATCATCTTATCATTTAGATCCTTGATATCCAACAGAATAACCATATCTCAATACTACTCATAATATTCTTCAAGACTCTTCCCTTGCCTTGCTTCAAATGAATCTATTTTAAGAATATCTCATCCTCATATCTAAGAGAATAAAAGTTATTCTACAACTCTTTCTAGAAATCTACCCATGATGATATTGGAAGTTGCCCTATTTAAACTCTAGCTTTGCAAAAAGACTCCCACCAAAGTAGTGCCTTCCTACCCATCTTCAATCTCGAAAATATTCTTAGTTACTCATCTATATATGCTTGATAAGAGAAATATGCCTCAAATGCTTGGATCCAAGTCTCCAAAGACTTTGCATCCATCCGTCCATCAAACACCTTGATGTCCACCTTTGACTCTACCCTGAATGGGTTTTGTGCTATGGGACCTTGTGAAGATGAAGGCAATATGGGAGGTGGTTGGTGTGAGGGAAATAAAACATTGAATGGAGGTGTAGTTGGTGGTTGTTGCACCAATGTAGAAACTATAGCCATGGATGCACTCAACGTGTTCAACTATGTATGCATCTACTAAAGAAGGGTAATTACTCCTCCCATCCTCTGTTGGCTCTCTTTCCAATTTTCCTCCATCTTGCTTAGTGCTTCTTTCATCTTGTTCATTTCAAATTCTTGAGAGTCCTCTTCACCCTCTTCTTCTCCATTAAGTTTTTCTTCTTCTTCTTTCGTACCAATTTCGAAAGGGCTCCTTAGGAGTTCCTCTCTCTCTTCTCTATCATTCCCCATGGATGCACTTCGGCCTACAGTCCTAGATGCATTTCTAGTGGAAATAACATAAAAGAAAAAGAATTTTTCAAATATGAATATGAAAGGAAATAAGCAATCCCATACTAGGTTCAAAGTTGTCATTGCTCTAGCTCTTATACCAAATGATATGCCCACTTAGTGTTGGAGGGTTTGACAAAGTATAGTAGAAGTGATTTAATCAAACTCCAAGGGGGTAATCTAATTCTATCAATTGCAGTCTCTTCTTAATGGTGAATCCCAATTGTCTGTGAAATTTCAGAGGCTAATTGTACACGAATTCTGAGAAATCATACACCATATAAATAAACGCGCTTACAGAGTGACATCGTGGTAGTGTGCGCATTTTTGTGGTACCATGCTTCTGCGTTGTGTGTTTCTACGATACAGACTATAACAATCAAAAACTAAAAATTATGACCCAGAACAAAGCGTCGCCTGCTTGTAGCATGAATCCAAAAGCATACCTCCCCTGCAACTTTAACACAATAATATGCAAAGATTTCTAGAAGCTATGGAATGAATCTAAGAGTATGAATAGAGATCTAGCTATCACTATCAAGAATCTTAAAGCTCATAAACCATAAACATGTTCAATCTTCATAAGAGAAATATTTGGATAAATATAACTCTTTCTTATTCCCCACTCTCCAAAGAATACCAAAGAATGAATATCACTCATAGGAGTACCCCTAGTTCTCTTTTATAGGCTAAGAGAGTTAGGCTTATAATAGTAACACCTCAAAAAGGATTCCATGCAATCCACTCACTTAATTAGTTAATAATAACAAAGGTCATGTTTAATTTAGTAACAATACTGGGCACATTATTAGTAGGCAACTAATAAAAGTCTTATACATAATTAGTTACAAGCCTTTGCACACATTTAACTAACTAAGCTAATAATTAATTGAGAATACTAGTTAACCCATAGTTAATTAATTACAAGAAGAGTTCTTTATTAACCCATAGTTAATAAAGTAATGAAAGAATAAAAAGTGTTAGAGAGAGAAAACCCTAAGGTGAAAAACTCTCCATGAAGCCCCCCTTTGGTCATAGCCCCTTCAATGAGCCTACCCATAAGACCATATACTAGGTCTCTCCTGGTAAGATGGCACATCAAAAAGAGGGCGCCCAAGGCCCACGCTAGACGATTTAAAATGTGTGGAGAATTTTTTGGTTGTTTAACTATTATATCAGGTTTACAAATGTGTGGAGATTCAGAGGGAGATCAAGATCGATTAGCTTGCAATGGACCTAAACTAAGATTAGAGAACAATGAAATGGAGGCATCGCATCTGAAGACTCAACGAAGAGCCTTGATTAGAGGTCAAAGATTTGGAAGGAAAGGTGGAACATGTGAGTTGTTCACATACCATAGAATTGATTATGGAATTAAATTGTGTTAAGGAAGACGCAAGCCAAAATAATCAAAAGGAAGGGAGACTAAAGTGGAGGGACCCATTTTACTCGCATGGTGCAAAGGACGAGGCAAATGCAAGAAGCTCAAGAGTTCATGGATCAGAGGTCATAGAATTGGTGTGCAAACACTTTGGCACACCTTTGGATAGAATCCTAAGTTAGGCAGACTCGAGAAGAGAATTAATTCAAGTTGATGAAAGGCTTCACTTCTGGATATAGTCCAAGGAAGGACATTCGAGAGTTCAGGTTTCAGGAGTTTTGCAAGATGCAAGGCATTGTGAAAGGAGATGGAACAGTGGAAACTTATGAAATGCTAAAAGACAGCAAGGAGGACATGTGTCTTGTCAGAGCTATATGCCATCTTGACAGCAACAGCCACATCTAGACTGTGCCACACATGCAAGTTCATATGGAGATCGAGTGAAGATTTAGAACCCGCACCTCATAAATAAAAAATGGTTTAAGGGCATGTTGAGGCAAGGATCAACCATAATAATTATAAGGACAAGTATGTATTCTAGAAGCATGAAGGAGATTCACACCCAAAAGTCAAAGGGAGAAGGTGTATAAAGAGAAATAAATACGTTGTAGTGTATTAATGATGAAGAGATGTTGAAAAGCCTTGATGAAGTTCACCAACCATAATGTTGGACCATAGATGTTGGTATCAAGAGTTTGTAGCATGTATAAGTGCAAATGAGTGTGTGTGTGTGTGTGTGTGTGTGTATCGATGGAGACTAGAGAGGGTGATGACGAGTGTGTGGGTGGTATGAGTGTGAATGAGTGTGTGTGTGTGTGTGTGTGTGTGTGTGTGTGTGTGTGTGTGTGTGTGTGTGTGTGTGTGTGTGTGTGTGTGTGTAAGAGAGAGAGAGAGAGACATACACACACAAGGGAAAGCAGTAGCCAAAGGAAGGAGGAAAGAAGAAGGGAGGTGATAGAACATCGACCTTGAGGCAGTCATAGTGCAAGAGAAGGAGGAATGCAAGTAGATCGTCCATTATGAGGCAACTTCACACTGATCGAAAGGAAGGAAAGAAGCATATAGGAGAGTGTAGCAACATCGAGAAGCGACAAAGCCAAGGTGTCAAGTGAGAGCTTGCGAAAAGGAGTTATAAGGGAGAGAATGAGATGCCAATGCAGAATCGCCAAGTGTGAGGCAATCTTGTGAAGGGGAGAAAGGTGGTGAAAAAGAAAAATCTTGTAGATAAAGAAAAAGAAAAAAAAAGGATGGAAATGAGTATGAATGGAGAGCCTATGAGCACCAACAACAGGCAAGGATTGAAATAGAGAATTGCAAGGCCAAGCTTAAGACTAGTGGTTCGTAGATGAGTTGAAACTACACTAGCGAGGCATGAACCATCTTAAAATGAATAGGAACTGACATGGGATGACCCAGACTATAAGCTTGTAGAATTCCTCCAAGGAGGATATCTTGTATATAGCATTCAAGTAACATATGAAGCTTTAATGTTATAGCTACCTGTAGTTCCTATGGGATAAAGTCAATTGTACTCAAAAGTATGGAGCCCTATAATTTATAAAGCCATTAAGGCTACTGTAATATATCAAAGTCTATACCTTTCATTTCTCAGCTTCTAAGTGCTTGAGCAACTTCACACTAAATGGTAATTATGTGCTTCTGTGTATGTGAGTTTGTTTGCCATAATTAGCTTGTGTAATAGAGTGTTTGATAGAGTAGAGCTTGAAATGCTTGGGATTTGGTATGCATCATCCAATATTTTTTGTGGTTAATACCGGGTGGTTGCACCATCTAGTGTTAGAGCGTAGTTAAAAAAAAAACTTGTGGAGATGTGTTATTTAGGTGTTAAGGCATAGTAGAAGCTTGTTTTATTGTTGTGCTAAATGAAGATTTAAGAGATTGCACCAAGAATAGCTAGAGGAGGAAGAACTACTAATGCAATGAGTGGAAGAGTTGGAGAATGAGTTGCAGAGACGTAGATCCAAAGGCAAGGGCAAGTCAAAGCCAGAGGGAGAGGAACAAGAGCACCAAGTGCACCAAGTGCAAGAGCTAGAGGAGTTGTTGACCATGTTGCTAAGAAACAACAAAGGAGGAGCAAGGTTAGAAGTTCCAAGCTTCAAAGGGAGCCTGAAGCTGAAAGATTTGTTCGATTGAGTAGGTGTCATGGAGAAATACTTTGATTGGGAAGAGATGGAAGACCCCAAAAGAGTGAAGTTTGCATGCACCAAACTGAAGGGACATGTAACTCTATGGTGAGAGCATATACAAAAGGAAAAGGTACAAAAGAACAAGGAGAAGATCCGCATGTGGAATAAGATGGTGTTAAAGATTAAAGAAAAAATTATACCTACAGACTAAGGACAAAGATTGTTCTGAGGTTTTCAAAACCTTAGGCAGAATGACAAGAGTGTATGAGAGTACACCGATGACTTTTATAACTTGTCCATCAAAAATGGAGTTGATGAAGCAGAAGAACAACTAATGATGAGATATGTGAACGGGATGAACTTCACCATACAAGATGAGATATCCATGCAGCAGATGAGGATGATGGAGGAGGATTGTTGGTTAGTGTTGAAAGCCAAAGAAAAGCTGACACGAAATGTGAGGAAGAGACCAATCGCTCGAGAAGCGAATTTTCCATCTCAAGAATGGAGGAAGAGCAATCAAATATGGAGTAGAGGTAGTAGCTCCAAATGAAGGGTAACTAACAGACCAAGGCCTCATGCACCACTAAGGCCAAGAGGAGAAGTCCCTATCCATTGGACAAGAAGTAGAGGTGAATTGGTGTGGCGGAGAGGACAAGGAGTTGGATGAGGACCTAACACACTGAGAAGACCCATCGTTTATTTTAAATGTGGAGTAGTAGGTCACAAAGTGTTTGAATTCCCTACTAGATGAGAAGATAGACCCACGAGGGAGACAACGAAAGTTAATCTAGCCCAGAATGAAGAGAAGGCGGAGAATATGGATGTGAAGAACCTAGAGAGTCAAGTGGCAGACCGAATGTTGTTAATATCAGGATTAGGAGGACCCGCAAGCAACCCGACATCATCATCTAAAGAAGAAATAGAGCAATGAAAGTGAATATGCAAGACCAGATGTCAATCCGTAGATAAGATCTACCAAATGATCATTGACAAAGGTAGTTGCGAAAATATGATTTCTGTGGAGATGGTATGAAAGTTGGGATTGATATGCCAAAGACATGAAACACCTTATCGAATCTCATGGTTAAAAAATGGAGGTGAGATCACAGTCAGAGAGAAGTGCCTAGTAGCATTCCAACTCAGATGTTATAAAGATCAAGTGTGGTGTGATGTTGCACCAATGGATGTTGTCATTTGCTATTGAGAAACCATGGCAATATGAGCAACAAGTGATGCATGGCATGAGGAAGAACACCTATACCCTCACTAAGGATAAGAGGAAACATAAGTTTTTACCACTAGGACAGAAAGAACTGTCATAAGTAATCTTTTCGACGAAGCAGTTCATGAAGAGTGTGAAGGTCACTAGTGCATGCTATGCATTATTTGGGAAGATGGTGAGTGAAAGGAAGCTGAGTCAAGTGATAACCAAGGTAAAATAATTATTGCAACACTACAAGGATATCAACCCGAAGGAACTACTAGTGGGTTTGTTGCCTGATAGAGGCATTACCCATCAAATTGATCTAATTCTAAGATCGAGTTTGCCAAACCAAGTTGCTTATAGACTGAGTCCGGCAAAGAATGGAGAGATGAATAGACAAATACAACAATTATTGGAGAAATAATTCATCTAAGAGAGATTGAGCCCTTATGCTACACTGGCATTATTGACACCAAAGAAGGATGGAACATGGCAGATGTGCGTAGATTCAAGAACCATTAACCGAATAACCATCAAGTATAGGTTTCCTATGCCCAAGATGGAGGACATGATGGATTGCTTAGTCAGAGCATCATATTTCTCAAAGGTAGACTTGAGGAGTGAATATTATCATATTAAAATTTGAGAAGGTGACGAATGGAAGACGATTTTTAAAACAAAAGAAGGCCTGTATGAATGGAGAGTCATGTCATTTGGATTATCAAATGCACCCAATGCATTCATGCAATTGATTAACACAGTTCTAAAGCCACTCATTGGGAAGTGCGTGGTGGTTTACCTAGACGATATTTTGGTATATAGAAAATTAGAGGAGGAGCACTTCGAGCATCTGAGGCAAGTGCTTGATATACTCTAGAAGGAGAAATTGCACGTGAATCTAGAAAAATGTCATTTCTTTCAAAGGAGCCTGGTATACATGGGGTTCATAATTTTCCAAGAAGGATTGAAGGTGGATCCTAAGAAGGTTAGAGTGATTGTGGAATGGCCAGCACCCAAGAGTATGACGGAGGTGAGAATTTTTTGTGGACTAGCCAGTTTTTACTAAAAGTTTGTGAGGAACTTTAGTGCTATTGCAACTTCTATGATTAATTGCATTAAAGGGAAGATCTTTCAGTGGACATAGATAGTAATGAAGTTTTGAGTTGTTGAAGTGGAAGATGACAGAAGTATTGGTGCTAGCATTACCGCATTTTAGCAGTATTTGAGGTAGAATGCGATGCATCGGGAGTTGGCGTTGGAGCAGTTTTGAGTCAAGAAAGCAAGCCAGTGGCATACTTCAGTGAGAAGTTGAGTGAAACTCAAAAGAAATACTATGCATATGACCTAGAGTTTTATGAAATGGTGTAGATGTTGAAGTTCTACAGGCACTATTTATTACCCAAGGAATTTGTAGTGTACACAGACAGGTTCGATGTTTGGGGTTTAAGAGGGGGAGTAGGAAGAATGGTGTATGTATTAACTCCTTTAGTCTCATCCCAAATGGCAACCATATCAATGAATATGATGCAGCATACCTATTTAATATTAAATCAGTCAATAAGAGATTACAAATTAATCAAAAGTTAATATAGATGAATGGCTACAGGTTAGTAGTTAATGAACTTGTGCTACTTAAGGCACCCTTTGGGTTACTCTCCTATATTGTTATCTTATTAAGCTTGCAATTTACCATCTTCTTATCAATTCAATTTATACGATTTGATCTTTCCAGAAAAGTCCTTTAAGCTTTAGGAGTCAACCATAAGAGTTGTCCCATATGATTATCTTCTCTTGTTACTAATCTATAGACAAAAAATCATAAAAATTATGCTCTTATTATCTAATCTACTAAGCTCTACTTTTGAGTCCTCTACAAGTTATTAATAAAATTCTTAAAGGAAGAAGGATGAAGTATAATGTATAGGATTGCTGAGCAATCGAGTTACTTTCTAACACTAGTAGCTTTGACGACTCTATTCCACTACTATATACATACAAGTCTTAAGAAGGTTAGGAGAACTTGGTTCTCTTAAAGAAGGAATACTACTTTATGTAAGAACCTCATCAGGGCTTCTCAACCTATGTATATGTAGGACCTTGCACATCCTTGTTAGTTTGAAATAAGCCAACACCATTGACTATGGTCTTCTAATTTTGGCTCTATACTCAAAACTCAAATGCTTCACATTAGAGTTACCTATGGGCCTTTAGATCGTATTTTATAATAGTTTCTCTACATTTTATATCAAGATGTGAGCTATCACAAGGTTAGCAACCCCTTCTCGATGTAATCTCAAGGTGATTGGCCCAATCACTAAGAGGAGCTCAGTTAATCCTTAACGCACCTCTAATGTGAGTATGTGAGAAACGAATGCAAAATAGCTTAATTCAACTCAAACTAGAATGTAGTAATAAATATTCCATTCTTTTTCCTTGTGTATTTCTTGATGTCATTGGATGTAAAATGAGTGTAAACTTTTGATCTTTAATGTTAAATGTGATATGGTTGAGGTAGTATAGGTACAAGGCCTACAAGGAAGGAGGCTTAAAGAAGCCTATATTTAGACTTTCAAGGATCAAATTTGATTTCAAAACTATGGAAGGAGCCCACAAGGAAACCTTATGGTGGATATGGATTCTTGATCCCTATTTGTGGTTTAATGTTTAGATTAAGGTGTTAAGGCCTTCTGTTTGATTCTTTAACATAAGATGCACATGCATATGATCAAAAGAAGATGAAGATCCCTTTCTCCCCTTTCTTTTCTTTACTAAATTCGAAAAGTTATAGTACAAAAGAAAGAAAGGAATAAGATTTTGTTTCCACCTAGTTTATGTAATAATTAATGAACATAGAAATTGATCTAAAGCATCGAAAATTAAATTTGAACGTGTAAGCAATAGAGAAACTATTTCCTTCCTTTCTTGATTTCTAAAACTACTCATAGGATCATAAAGAAAGAATCTACTCTCCCGCCCTATATATTTGATACATAAGAGATAAAGAACTTAAGTTCTTATTTATTTTCTCTTCCTAAATGCAAAATTCAGATTCAAAAAGAAAGATCTAAAAAGGAATCTAAGTAATCCCTTATCTTGATTAAAAAGTAGGCCTAAAGATTGAGTTGGACCTAAATTGACGAAGCATTGACTTCAATCTATCGATACAACACAAAAATCCAAACAATGATCTAAAATTCTAATCTAAATAGATTAAATTTCAGATTGGGAGTAATGTGGAATATAGAGATCTCCAACCAGTTAGCAATAAGGTGGTGGAAGGGAAACTCTAGTTAGAAGAAAGAAAGAGAAATGTAGGGTAACAAGTTACTATTCCTTCCTATTATACATCAAGAAAAGAGAATAATAAGCTTGATTTCTTTTCCTCCTTGATGTGTTCTAAAAATCAAAAGCAAAGAACTCATAAGTCAGAGCGCAAAGAAAACCTACTACCATTGAATGAAAGGGAGACTGTCTCCTATGCTTAACCATTGATCCTCTCCTCGTCCAAAGCTCCTCTACTACATTAATACTTCGACTTGACTTCAATGCTTGAAATTAGATGTAGGATAAAGGGAAAGGCTTCTTAGGATTAGGGAAGACTAATTTGGAGAATAGGAGCAAATAGAGACCCTATGGAAGGTGGCAAAGTGGCTAGAATGGATTTGCTAAAGTGAACTTCCAAAAGGAATGCTAGAACACTAAATTCTAGATTCTAGACATGATACGAGGGAATAATGAGAGAAGAGTCCTAAATTCAATAGCCTCTCAATATATCAAAGAGTTTCCACCATCCATCCCAAATTCTTTAGAATTTATAGACTTTAGAGGAAGGTGGGATTTATAGATTGGCCAATTGAATGCTTGCCACTTCATGGCATGCACCCAATCGCAGAAGAGTTAGTTTCAGTAGTTAGAATGAACCTAAGACTGTTGACTACAGGTTTAATTTTTTTTTATTTTTTTTGGAAAAAAATGAGTTTTGTTGATGATTTATACGCAATTGTAAATGTTCGTCGATTAAGGGCATGCTCATACATAATGTCATCGAGTATGAGCATGGAGATTATTAGCAAGGTCAATTTTCATAATTAGAGAAATTATAAAAAAGAAAAATTATCCTCTCCTTTCGTTTCCATCCCATCTCCTATGTCTTACCCCATTCTTGTATCTCCTCTTGTCCCATTCCTTTCCTCTCATTCATATCATGTCCCCCACCTCTTTTCTCATTCTTATCGTATATTTTCTCCCCTTCCATCTTTAATTTTACTCCCATGCCATCTTGTTCTTATTTCCCCCTTCAAA
>Ga0115848_100762_pt1 | contig 13207 bp, 13 predicted proteins | sample InSIn3gowninarea_FD_83862 | JGI IMG/M metagenome (GOLD analysis project Ga0115848, IMG submission 83862) | reverse complement strand
CCTTAGGTAAGAACGAGACTTCGTGGTTCTCGGCAGTACTCCACTCATTGACCAGTTCTTCACTATCAAATGTTCTCACCTTCGCCTCACTTGCAAAAGTCACATGTTTCTCACTATTTCTCTCAGGCTGGACTTCAGTCTCATCCTCACCATCCTCGACCGCAGCATCCTCAACCGCACCAGTTTCTTCACTCTGGAGGGTGTCGTTGGGAGAATTAACCTGCTCTTCGTCAATCAGTACATCCACCCAAATACCGTGAAAGCGCTCGCATACCTCTTCTCGGTTCAGGCAACTCAAACTTCCACTTCTTCTTATGCGTGTTCTGGAAATGGTATTCCACGCTCCTTATATGATTGAACTCGCCCTTCACGCCCTTGCCACCCCGACTCTTGTCTCTTGCATCTGTATAACACTTTTCGCAATACCATGCGTATCCTTCGACCTGGACAGGGTTTTTGTCTCCAGGTACATAGTGTGCTAAGAAGGAGATTGCTTCACTTGCTGGTACAACAAATTGGCCGTTCTTTTTCGTTATATACTTCGTTGTATCTGGAGGTTGTACATCTGTATCGTTGGATGCGGCATCTGAACCTGTGGTGGAAGTGCTCGTCTCGTTCGTAGGTGCAACTTCGTCAGCAGAGTGTGTAGCTGCAGCTGTGACAGGATTGACTAGATAACTGTATCAGTGGCCTACAATAAGGCACAAGAATAGTAAAACTTACTTGTTGGCCCAAAGCGCTGTTCGGCGACAGCCCTGAGATAGAGAGGCGCATAGATATGCGCGTTCTCTTCTGTGATGGGAACGCCATCACCTGCGAAAGGAGGAATGACTGAGTTCTGGAAGGAAGACATGTTATGCGACCAGGATTGAATAGAGTAGTTGGAGGGTTTTATGTGTAATCGGTTGAAGGTATGAGGATGTCAAAGGTGGTATCGGTCAAGGGCGCAGGAAAACTTCGAGATGTGCAATATAACGGACTGTGTTCGTTTGTTATCGCTAACGACAGCCTTGTCGTGACTTGGACTGCTTTTGGTGCAGGCAATTGACAACATCCGAGGACCATGTCAATATGAACACACTCGATGGTGTACCACCACTGCACATGGCTGTCACGTTAGAGATATGCTCATGCACCACCATAAGACCTCCTCTGAAGGCTTCAAACCTGAGACCAGGCTCATATCCCAATCGACCTTCTAACCACTCCTGACAGACCCCATCGTTCAACGCCGTTGAAATACAAGCGCGAGCACTGGGACCTCTTTCCAACGGATCTCCTGTTGAATCATACGGCATAAGTGCGCCTGACATATTCAGGAGGCCATACACAAGCAGAGACCACCACTTGAGATGCTAGGCCTCCTGACGAAGCTCTCAACTATCAATGGACCATAATTGGGGTTCCCAAGTGCCACCAGGGTGGTGCTGGCACTTCGACAACAGCCCATCGTCAGAAAAATCGGTCAGCATGTTTCGTTTCGACCTGTTCACTGGCCGATGGCTCAACAATGGTGAGTAAATCTTGACTGACCCAGTCATCCAAAGCAAGGTCGGCAAGTGTAAGATGTGAAAGTCACTCGCACATTTCTTTCGTCAGGCTCTACTCCCACAAGCTGTACGGATCGACAGGTCCAAACCTCGGCGGCGCCATAGCCTCAAGAGTCTTAGCCCGAGTTTATAGGACATAAAGGGTGTTAATTCTCCAACTTCATCGTGGACAACAAGCATGCCAGAAAATCTTGTTGCAACCGCTGCATAGAATTCCATACGCCAGAAAGGTCTCTTGAGTCCCCATTACATAGACCGCAAACCGCGGCACGTATTTGGACTCTGTCAAGCGATACTTCGTACGCATCGACCTGGCGTGGAGCTTGGTCAATTCAACAGCACGTTGAGGGAGTGAGAAGCTCGAACCACTCTTGGTCGACTATACCTTAAGACGAGAAGTCCAGAGAGTGCCGCGTCTCCTGCCACAACGCTTCCTAGCAGTTGACAATGGTTTCGAACACTTGGCGGGTCAAAAGCTAACGATCGGTGCAGCTGATAATCCATAGGGCTGACTGACTAGCTAAGCGACCCGGCAGGAGTGATCAAACATGTCTTGTTGTGCCGTTTCAGAGCTAAGATACCAGTTATTGTTAGAAGTCCGACCACTTGAATAAGTCTTCGAGCATTCGTATTGTTTCCATATGCTTGGGAAAGGCGTCTTGTTCGAGGTGGCCGTCGATAGCAGCTGGATCTAATTCTGGTCATGTTTGTCCCTTCTCGGCAATTAATGAAGTCGACCGCAGTGGCACTGAGCATTTCCTCGCTCACGGTAAGCTGTGAATAACAGTGGTTTGACTATATTTCTTTAGCATTAGGTCCACCTTTTCATTTCTCAGACAGCTTGATCATTTCAAGCGGAGCAACTGCAAAAGAATGGACGATCATCGTATCTACAGGCTTACCACTTCGATTCACCTAGCTGAGATCGTTACTGGGAGTTATCAGTGACCTAATGCTCACGGCACAAGAGGTGGCAACCTTCAATGAAGGCATCCGGCTCTATTGTGACCTTGAACCAAGACTTTGAACAGACCGCCAGCAACGAGTTCTCAAGCAAAGCACAAGATTGAAATCATAACTACAGATTGAGCAGTGGAAATGCGCGAAGAAGTGGTTGTTTACTGTTGTCGGCTAATAGCCGGGCAGCTAGTAGCGCGAGGCTGGCGCCATCGGGTTTAAGAAAAATACCTAGTTAAGTCCGAAGACCTCTAACCGTGAAGAACTGCAATACCAGGCCAGAACAAGGTTCATTGATTGAGCATGACAAGTCAGCAAAAGAGCTACTCATTCGGACGAGGATGGATGCGGAACTACAAGAGAGTTCTGAGAGCGAGGAAGTTACGCGAGACCTGGTAGAAAAGGGGCTAAAGACACCATTGAAGACCTCTTGCTGCTCATTCGACTGAACCGCCAAATGCAAGGACAGCAAACTTGACCGACCAACGCACTGGGAAAGGAGACAAGAGGCTAGAGGTCAGTGATCATCAGCCAAGAATGAGACCATGTATGCAGCCAGAGCTGTATTTCTGCGGCATTAATGCGGCTTACGCCTGAACAGATACCTATATGGGTTTAAAGAGAAAACAACAAGACAGTAGCACCAGCTGCAGAGAAGAGATTGAAGATGAGACTGTGGTTTCTTAACAGTCTGTCTAAGTCTGCTGAGCAAAGCTCTTTTACGACGCTCATACCTCCTGACCTTGCTGTGGGATGGCATACCCACCAACGACTAGATTGAGAGAGCATTGTTCCCAAAGGACAAGTCTTGCGTCAGAGCTTTTCGATGCATGTTTGTATCTGATTGATCTCAACTCAAGCAACTTACAAGGTAAGATGTCAATCCTCTTGTGTAGACGCTTTCAGACTTTCTTCTGTTACGGAATTCTCATCCGTCCTAAGCTCTCGTTTGTTAGGATGGGTGAGGACATCGAGTGAAGCAGCATCAGCAAAGACAATGACGATGCTGCAAACGACGCCGGTGATCACAGCCTGCGCACACGGTATATCAACCAGTGATTCCTCCCCCTCTCTGGACTTTCTGCGCTTCTCAACACCATTCAATATTCGACCGATCACAGTTGAATACATACCACAAACCAATTTATAAGTCAATATTTCCAGACTGCTACATTGAACGACCGATCTTGTTTGATACAAAACAATCTGTTCGATCCAGGTAGGATTATCTTTGTGCTTTTCATCAGTTGTTCTTCAAACACAGTCTCTCTGTAGTTCAAGGGAGAAAAAGGTCTTGAAGGAGTCAATTACTATCTTCTCACACTACTGACGCATGGACTAGATTCATCGCAATGGCTGATCAAGGTTCCACGGCCATGGACCAAAACTGTCGCAACCATCACGGTCCTCATGTTGGCAAAGACAACCCGCCACCATGTATTCATCATCCGACTGGGACTCTTCGATACGAGTTTCACTTAGCATACGACCAAATCGACCAAAACACTCATACCCGCAAACGAGTCACACCAATTCTTATTCGAGGTGCTTTCCAACGAAGCATAGTCAGTATCCCATCAGTTTATCTAGCTTTGGTTCAATGCTAATATTGCCACAGTATACCAAGATGGACAAAGCCCTCATTGCAGATTTCGACAAAAACCCCGAGACATACAACGTGACTGACATCGTGGTTGCCGAGAATGCCGCAGTCTTCAATTCTGCAAAGGCTGTGTTGAGCAGCTGTGTTGGCCAAGCAATTGGCAACCCAATGTTTGAGATGGACGACGATGTGCACTATATGGATATAGCTTTTCGAACCTTCATCGCCAAGACCCACTCCATATGGCTCGAAAGACGCGACAATGCCAGGAAGCGACCTCCACCCAGTGCGGCCGACGAAAATGATGGTGACAGCGACAATGTTGAGGTGGCTAGCGTCCAAAACAAGAGATCAAGGCGCGAGCAACAGCCACGTGCACAAAGACTAGCAGTGAGAGATGTTGACACACCAGCCATTAACAACGGCGAGATTGACGATTCTCTTACCAACATTGAAACACTGTCAGTCAATCTTTCAGCTGCTGCCAACGCACACTCAGTTACTATTCGGACTGAGGTTGGCAATCTCGAAGCCCGGATTGCTGAGCTTGAAGCTCGCAACCGCCAGCTTCAAGACAATAACAACTTGCTTAGGACACAGGCTAGTGGAGCTGCAGTTCAACTGGCACAAACAGCCTCAGATATTGGCAATCTCGGTGCTGCTCTTTGTGAACAAACTGGCATTAGACACAATAGCCAGACAGCCATTTTGAATGAGTTGGGTGCAAGAAATAACTTGTCAGATGGGCTGATCGATCGGTTAATGCACAACAGAAAGTTCAGAGAGAAGTGGCCTTTCTAGCCTTGTGTACACAACTACTTGCGGTTCCGATGGTCATCGGTGAGGAACCAAGGTGATGAGAGAAACACAGTGTTTGTAGATGGTACTCATAAGACTACAATATGCTGGGTGTGAGCTGTTAAAAACGTTCAACGCTGTCTTGTCGGCTGTCAGAGGCAATCTCCAATGTCCGACTTGTAAACGGACGAAACATTGTTGATAAGAAAAGTGATTTTGAGATCGTTCATAACGAAGTACCAGTTCAAACATGGGATGAGCATGACGAGAGGGTTGTTCAAGTCACTGTATGCACCAACACCTGATGCACGCCTGTTCACAGCTGTTTCCCCATACCGTACACTCCGGTAATTGCAATTACTTTGAGACCATTACCTACGTATATTGACCAGGGCGTCGATATCTCCTGCCTCGATCTCGCGTAAGTGGCTAAAGTGAAATATACCTACTGTATCGGATTTCGGCATAGAGCTTCAAACGCTACAACTGGAGTTGAAAAAGCATCAACATCGATGGAGGTGTGTGGATAATTCTGGGGCTTATCAACGATGGATTTCCCCGCTCACCGAGAAGCTGCGGATTGGAGTCACTGCTCTGACTTGCTTTGCGATATGGCAACAACCTCGTTAAACCGTTGACCTCGTGCTATTCTATTCGTTACTTATCTATTCGTTGAAACAATCGCAGCGTCTGAGAGTCTGTTCCTTGAGTATGCGTCTGCGCTAACATGAAGAGACTCAGATCGGGTTCAGTCCCGAGCTTCCTGTGTCCAGCACTGGAACGAGCCGCCAACTACAACGCGGTTCACTCGTCCCAGAGACTTCAAGCTACCTATATAACTCTGAGCAAGAGATGCCTCAGCACTAGTCGAAGAGAATACTCTGACACTCGCTTTCACCGATCTGACTTTGCGAACCAGCCCTTCACTGGCAGCTATGAGCCTGGTGCACCAACATCTGGTCCTCTGGGAGGCAACCATGTCTTTGGCGTACCACGACTGACGCCGAAGATGCTCAAACAACATCTCGATCAGTTCGTTGTTGGTCAAGAAAGAGCTAAGAAGATCCTGAGCGTTGCGGTGTTCAATCACTATCAGAGGATACAAGAGTTACAGAGGCGCGATGAAGAAGAGGAGGAATTAGCTGCGCAGAGGGAACGAAAGGAACGACATCCTGTTGAGACCGAGTTTCCTGGTCAGCAACCCACGATCCGTATGGGTGGCAGTCCGACAGGCTTTGTGTCGAGGATAGGTAATTCGCCGCTCGTCGATACCACGCCACTTACGCTTGAGAAATCGAACATTCTTCTACTTGGCCCATCGGGTGTTGGCAAGACCTTGATGGCAAAGACTCTGGCTAGGGTCCTCGAGGTTCCTTTTTCCATGTCGGATTGTACACCCCTCACTCAAGCCGGTTACATCGGCGAAGACGCGGAAGTATGCGTGCACAGATTGCTGGCAGCCGCGAACTATGATGTTGAGAGAGCAGAGAGAGGCATCATATGCCTTGATGAAGTCGACAAAATTGCCACTGCGAAGGTCAGCCACGGAAAAGATGTATCAGGCGAAGGCGTGCAGCAAGCACTGCTGAAGATCATCGAGGGTACCACTGTCCAAGTCCAAGCCAAGCCCGAGAGAAATGCACCTCGTACTGGAAATCAGTCTCAGTCTCATCCGACCAATAATTCTCTTGGTGGCGCAGGAGCACCGGCCCCAACCAAAGGAGAGGTTTACAACGTACGTACAGACAACATCCTATTCATTTGCAGTGGTGCATTTGTTGGACTTCAGAAGAATATCATGGATAGACTCGCCAAGGGTAGCATGGGTTTTGGCGCCAATGTGCGGTCCACCTCTAAGTTCTTCCAGTCTGCCGCCAGAGATCAAAAATCGACTACCACGAAGCCCATACCTATTGTTCCTGGTTCTGAAGAAGAAGCACTCTACAGAAAGCACTTGCCATTCTTCACTCCATCGCCCATGCCAGAACAGTCGTCAGTTGACGGTATACCTGTGGAGCCTAACTACTTCAATCCGCTCGACCTCGTCACACCCGCCGACCTTCAGTCATATGGCTTCATTCCTGAATTCGTTGGGCGTATACCTACAGCGGCTGCCCTTGCACCACTAACACATGCTCTTCTTCTGCGTATTCTAACGGAGCCGCGATCATCACTCATTTCCCAGTACGTCACACTCTTCTCACTGTCTGGCATTGAGCTTCGCTTCACCACGCCAGCCCTTCATGTTGTAGCATCGAATGCACTCTCGATGGGGACTGGTGCTCGTGCCTTGCGAACAGAGATGGAAACGATTTTGGGAGACGCCATGTTCGAAGTACCTGGTAGCAGTGTCAAGTACGTTCTGATTACAGAAAGAGTGGCCAAGCGGGAAGAAGGCGCAATATACTTGGGACGAGGTCAAGGCGGCCGCTTTCACTCCATGATAGCTACAGAAGAAGGCGAGTGGGAAGACAAGCAAAAGGCAAAGCAAGACGCAGGCAGTCCAGATTCGACAACCGGTGTATCTAGCTTCGAAGACTGGAGGGTCAAGGCTGGGGTTGCTGCTGGAAGTGGTGGTTGAAATTAGCGTTGATGCTGTCGGAGCCGAATGAGTTGCAGATTAATCCGAATGTGATCCATGACAGCGATGATCTACTCTCAGAGCAATTTTTTGAATTGAATTTTCAAATACAGTGTCCAGAAAAACAGGATTTCCACGTCCGATATTGCAGGGTAGAAAGCGATGCGACGCAAGAGAGTGTACGATAGTGCACGCGAGGTAAGGGATGAGAATAAGGTTCAGCTCAGACCACGGCACTTGAAGTACAGTAACAGGCAACCATTCCACTCGGCTGAATCGATTCGGTATGTACCCAGGCAGGCAGGTTTGAAGAATAATTGAATAAGGAGATGACAGGCTGGCTGACGAATCATAAATCTATTTTATTGATAAGTGGACCATATAACAGACATGATTGGAAAAACCGGGCTCGGGCCGTACTAAGAAGTAGCTTAAATTGTCCATTTTATTCAGAGCTTCCCCATTCAAGCCATTGTTGAGCCATCATCGCATCGGACCACTGGTCAAAGTCACGAGACAATCAGCTCGATCTTGCGATAGTCGCGTACGGGTCGTCCGACTTTGTGGCCTCACACCATATTTGTCCAAATTTGGTTCAGCCGTACAAAAAAATTGCTTGATGTCCGGTTACGATGTATAGTCTACGTCCCTGCTTTAATGTTAGCAGCTGGAGCGTGCCGTGGCGTGAATGGGGGTATATATTTGGTGGCGCTGGTTCGCCACTCCACAGGTCGGTGATAGATCTAGTCGGCCAACACACTCCAGTCACTATGTATTTACAGTACCTAAGCCATCGACAATATCTCGAATGAAAGATCAAGCTACCTGATCAGGATATTCTTGATTTGAACTGGTCCTATGACTTTGAGAACCTTCAAGTGAAATCACGTGAATCATTCCGGGTGGCAAGACACTCCCACCAGACGACGCTAAATATGCACCTAAAGATTTAAGCAGAGAGGTGGACTGTACGCGACTCGTGGTGTTACACAGTTTCCCCCTTCAATCAACGGGACAGCTTGCTGGGAAACAGAGAACGCTCATTTCGCTTGACACAAACCATTTTCTCTTCTGCTTCTTCGATAGTCTGACTACATCGCATGTTAGCTCTTGCAACAACCTGATGAGCATTACTTAACACGTTGAGGTTGCGGGTAAAGTTTTCGCTTGCCGGAAGATATTCCTTACCATCCAAGTGTCATCCCTGCCCGTTCTTGTATGTGTAACATGATTTTGTATTTGACAGCTGACACAAGGCAAACAAGTAATCTGGGTCAATCTCTCTTCAGCCTAATGGGTGCCTAGATCGAGTCCCCACGCTGAACGCTGGCTTAATAGAATTGCTCTCCAGCCTTTCATCGCTTCTTCATCAAAGTTGAAATTCACGAAGCTTCGGACTCAACAATGGCGGTGTCTACATGTCAGCAGGATCCCTATGTTAATGATCTCAATTCGAGTGCAGCAACAATGCAGATGCTGACGCGGAGCGTCAATCCAAGATGTCTTATAACACATCAGTATGGTTCAAATGGATCTAACTTTCATGACTCCACCTTCCAACCTGTGCCCAATATGTCGCAAAACTCATCTCAAGCGATGCCTTACATGACAAATCCACGGGTGTCGAATCGATGGTCTGGGGCGCCCATCACAATGCCTCAACATATGCACACAGGACAGACCAGTTCCAGACACTCAGCAGTGCCTGTGCCACCATTTTTGGCACCCGATTATGGTGAGCGTCAGCTGAAGCGGAAGCTATCGACGATGCTACTGACTGAACAACTGGAACTATTGGAATCCAACTGTGGGGACTTCACTGTTATCTGTGGAGGACGATCATGGAAAGTGCATAGCTACATTGTTGCTCCACGGTGCAATTTCTTCGCAGCAGCAGCAAAATGGAAGAAGGAGCAAGAAGAGAAGACAATCGATATGACCGATGATGATCCATATGCGGTGGACATACTACTCAGATACATCTACACCCGCGATAGTGAGCTAGTAGGCCTCACTGCTCCCTTCACCGAAAATCCGGCTCAAACGATGGCCAAAATAGCTATTGTTGCTGACAAGTACGATCAGCCTGATCTCTTTGCTCAGGTAAGAATAGAGTTCATGAAGCTGACACACAATCTGAAACAGCTAGAAGAACCTGACAAGCGAGCTCGAGATGCATTGCTGGCGCTGGTGAGGCTGAGAGAACACGATACCGAGTCAGGGCAGCTGAGAGTGTTGGAGATGATTGTCCTGCGTTATCTGCGCGATTCAAAACAGTTGCAGATTATGGACGACGCGATGGTTGCTTTGCTGGAAAATGAGGTTCAAGCTGATCCGAGCCTTGCAACTCTGTTGATAAAGTATTGTGCTGGTGGCCAGCTGTCACCTGATCCTTCGCCTACAACAAAGGGACGCAAGTCATTGCAGTGCCCTACCGTGATTCACTGATCACAAGTGCTTGCTTTATGTCAATGCGTGGTGTTGTTGTTTGGTAAACGTCCGAATATCACCGCTTTGATAACTTCATGTCATTTCAGCAGTCATCAAGCAGTCAGAAGGAGTATCAATCGAGATAATCAAATCGTCACCCGAGGTCAATGATGTTTGGAATATTCCGGCTTGCAAGTGTCACTACTTGCTGTTTGGAAACTTCTGTGACAAAAACAACCTCCAGGCAACGACAACTACAAATACCAGTCAGTCTCAATGACCTACATCCAACTTCAGAACACATCCCTCTGTAATGGAAGGTCCCCTGAGAAACCTCTCACAACACAAACACCTTCGGAACAGATCATACACCTTCATTGACAGCCACGATGTCCACACCAAACAAGCCGACTACCTTTGACACGAAGCCATTGACATCCTCTTCAGAAGGCCAAGAATTGCCTGATGTCCTTCTCACAAAGTTCATCCAATCAACTGATATCATAAATCCAGGAGAAGGACAACCACCACCTCAACAAGTCCTCGAATCCATCCTCAATGATCGTCGATGGACCCGAAGAATGCTCGAAGACTGGTTCAAGAAAGGAGCTCCATCACGATCGTTCTCGTTGACGCCCAATCCTGAGTTTCGGGCTATCTACTTGATGCTGCTGGCAAGTCTGGAACGCAAGGGACAAGACAAGAGTGGACTTTACATCGGTAAGGTATTTGAGGCGTCGAGAAAGGAAGCTGTGACCGAGGAGGAGAAGAGGTTGAAAGAAAGAATCGATGCTTGGAAAGTCGAACAGGGAATTGAAGTGGGAGATGAGGATTGGGAGATGGCAGGAGGAGAGGTAGGGGATCGGCGGATGACTGATAGGGGAAGACAAGAGGGCTGACCAAATGGAGCACGGGACTCAAACCCTTTTCTATTTACGATTGTACTTTCAATCAAAAGTGTTGGCGTTGATTGTTCGCGTTGATACTGCAAGCAAGATTCTAGGTACTGCTGTCTTACGCTGGGATAGGGATCACTGCAATCAATCAATTAATAAGGTGTATGCGCGTTTTGATTTTCTTTGCTTTCGTCGCTTATACCTACTCGCTCAGACTCTCGGGAGTGCTCATCTTGCTCGGTGGCATTCACATGCTCACAGATCGGGCCGTTGTTCTCCACAAGATCGACGTTAGGGACAAATTTAGGCGACAACAGGCTAGCGTTCGACCAGGTTCAGGGCTTTAGAGGGCTTTAGAGCTTCCCCCGCGCTGTGTGTTGAACAATCAACGTCATCCTAGTGCGGCTTTTGTAACTTTGCAACAGGTAATTTCTCAACACAAGCACGAGAGCCCCTCCACATACAAGGTCCAGGTAAACTGATAAAAGAGCCTGGCTTGTTTTCTGGATACTGGCAAGACCACACCAAGATCTTTTTTTTTTGTAACTATTCCAAAACATACTTGTCATATTCAAATTCCTATTCACTACACAGTTCGGCTTCGCTATGGACCCGCTAAACCAATCTTCAGCAAACACAGTCTTTGCAGCACCAGGAAAGGGCGGAGTTCCTGCGGATGGCACAGGTAAATTACCATTGACAACTCATGAACGAACCTTACTAACATGTCTTTCTAGGTATCATCGAGCTCGACTCCTATTTAGGTGAATTTCGTGGTGCCCTGAAAAGCAGATTCTCAAAAGCGCAGAAATGGATACGAGATATCGACCAGCATGAGGGCGGACTCGAGAGATTCTCGAGGGGCTACGAACGCATGGGTTTCACATTCCCCGACAATGGAGATATCATTTATCGAGAATGGGCTCCCAATGCTCAACAAGCCTTCCTAATCGGCGAGTTCAACAACTGGAATCGTGATTCACATCCTATGCAGAAAGATAACTATGGTGTTTTCGAGATAATTTTGAGGGCAAGAGATGGTGTGCCTGCGATACACCACAACACAAAGCTGAAAATTTCCATGATCCTGCCTTCAGGAGAAAGGATAGAAAGACTACCAGCTTGGATCACGAGAGTCACACAAGATCTGAACGTTTCGCCGGTCTACGATGCAGTGCTATGGAACCCTCCAAAATCAGAACGATATGTCTTCAAGCATCCCAAACCACCGAAGCCTCAGTCTGTGAGAATCTACGAAGCACACGTTGGTATCTCGAGTCCAGAGTTGAAGGTCGCCAGCTACAAAGAGTTCACAAAGAATATGATTCCAAGAATAAAATATCTGGGATACAATGTTATCCAGTTGATGGCTATTATGGAGCACGCCTACTACGCCAGCTTTGGCTATCAGGTCAATTCCTTCTTTGCTGCGAGTTCAAGATATGGAACACCCGACGACTTGAGAGAGCTCATTGATACCGCGCATGCAAACGGAATAACAGTGCTGCTGGATGTGGTCCATTCACATGCCAGCAAGAACACACTAGATGGCCTCAACATGTTCGACGGTAGTGACCATCTTTACTTCCATGGAGGTGCAAAAGGTCGTCACGAGCTTTGGGATTCTCGCCTCTTCAACTACGGCCACCATGAAGTCCTCCGCTTTCTCCTTTCAAATCTGCGTTTCTGGATGGAAGAATACCAATTCGATGGTTTCCGTTTCGATGGTGTCACAAGTATGCTTTACACTCACCACGGCATCGGCACGGGTTTCTCTGGTGGCTATCATGAATACTTCGGCCCTGGCGTCGACGAAGATGGTGTAGTCTACCTCATGATCGCCAACGAAATGTTGCATACCCTCTACCCGGACACCATTACAATCGCAGAGGATGTGTCTGGTATGCCTGGTCTTTGTGTCAATCTCTCCCTTGGCGGTGTTGGCTTCGATTACCGCTTGGCCATGGCCGTACCAGATATGTACATCAAGTTGCTGAAAGAGAAAGAAGATGATCAGTGGGATATTGGCAATATTGCATTCACGTTGACCAACCGTCGCCACGGTGAAAAGACAATTGCATATGCCGAATCCCACGATCAAGCCTTGGTCGGTGACAAGACGCTGATGTTCTGGCTCGCTGACGCACAAATGTACACCAACATGTCGACATTATCCGAACTCACACCACAAATCGAACGTGCAATGTCGCTGCACAAGATGATTAGACTGGTTACGCATGCTCTGGGTGGAGAGGGTTGGCTCAATTTCGAAGAAGCAGAAGAGAAAATGGTTTGTGTCAAGCGAAATGAGCGTTCTCTGTTTCCCAGCAAGCTGTCCCGTTGATTGAAGGGGGAAACTGTGTAACACCACGAGTCGCGTACAGTCCACCTC
>Ga0115848_100761_pt1 | contig 13209 bp, 17 predicted proteins | sample InSIn3gowninarea_FD_83862 | JGI IMG/M metagenome (GOLD analysis project Ga0115848, IMG submission 83862) | reverse complement strand
CATCCAAATCCATATCCTTTGGGTTGGGTGCATCACAATGCTAATTTGCAAGTCACTAAGCAATGCAAGTTTAAATTTGGTATTTGTGCAAAATACATTGATGAAGTTATGGTTGATGTTATTTCATTAGATATTTGTGGTGTTATTTTTGGTAACCCTTATTTATGGGATAAAGATGGTATTTATTACTATAAATTGAACAATATGAGATTAGTGAAAGATGGAAAGGTATTTTATATTAGTGCCCATAAAAGCTAGAAAAAGATACCTTTGGTCACTACTAGTTAGGTAAAACATCTTATGAATACTTCTAAAATTTTTTGTGTTAATTATGGTAAAAATATGAGCTTCTAGTGAGGTGAATCTCATGCTGCCAGCTATGTGTAATAATCATTTTAGGTAATCAATGCTATGCAGGATATACAATATGAAATTTAGTTGTTACTTGATGCTTCATTTCTCAACATAGTCTTATATCGATAATTAGTTTTGGAGCAAGAGGAGATAAGGAGATATATTCATGATTTGGTTGATCAAGGTGTGATCAAATAAAGTACATATCCATATGAATCACCTATTATTTTAGTTCCCAAGAAGGATCAAACATAGAGGATGTGAATTGATTATAAAGCACTTAACAAAATCACCATCAAAAATTGTTATCCTTTACCTTAGATAAATGATCTTTTGGATAAGTTGCAAGGGGAAATATTCTTCACAAAATTAGAATTGAGGAGTGGATATCACCAAGTTTGAATCAAGAAGGATGATATTTGGAAGACTACTTTCAAGATAAGGCCAGGCCTATTTGAGTGGCTTATTTTTTCATTTGGTTTATACAATGCACCAACCATATTTATGAGGGTAATGAATGATTTACTTCATCCATTTATTGATTTTTTTGTAGTTGTATACTTGGATGATATTCTTATTTATAGTTCTACTTAGGAAGAAAATGTTATACATCTTAGACAAGTATTTCAAGCCTTACATAGGGAGAATTTATTATTAAGAATATCTAAATGTGAATTTAGGATAGAGTCTTTGGTGTATTTGGGTCACATTATTGGTCATGGATAACTTAAGATAGATCTTAGTAAAGTAAGTGATATAGTAGATTGGCCAAGGCCATCTAATGTAACTGAAGTGATGAGTTTCTTAAGTGTTGTCTAATATTTGAGAAAGTTTATTATTGATTTTCTCATATTGATTCACCTTTACATGATGTAACTGACAAGGGGTAAGTTTTCCAATGGGGAAATAACAATAAATATCTTTTGAAACTTTGAAGAAAAATATTATTAGTGCACCTATGCTTATTCTTATTGTTTGGCAAAAGCCATTTAAAGTGGAGACTGATGCAAGTGACTATGCCATGGGGGTCATTTTGCTACAAGAAGGTAAACCAATTTGCTATCATTATGAAAACTTTAGTGAGGCTATTTTGAATTATCCTACCTATGATAAGGAATTGTATGCTTTGGTTCAAAATATTAAAAAGTGGAAGCATTACTTAATAGAAAAGGAACAAATCATTCATATTGACCATCAATCATTAAATTATCCACAAAGTCAATCAAAATTGCAACAAATTAGCCACTATAGATGAATGATTTTTTTGCAACAGTTTCATCTAGTGATTAGGTATAAGAAAGGAATATAGAATAAGGTTGCTGACATGCTTTATAGACCACTTATACTTGTAGATACCATATTATCAACAACGTGCAAATCTAACTGTAGGCTATCAACATTGTGTAAATAGGGACCAGTGATTTCCATCTTAGTGCTAAAGTCTGTTATTTTTTCTATTGAGTCATTTGCAAAGGCATATATGCAGAATCCTTAGTTTGGAGAATTGTATAAGCATTTGACTTCATTTAGGATCTTGTATGAGGGTTTGAAGGAAATATCTCATAAAGTTAAAAAAAAAAAATCCATACTTTTTAGCTTCCAGTTCATTTCAACTTCTAGTTTATTTATGTTTCTTCCAAAATATGAAGTTCAAAGGTCACCTCGACCTTCAATATGTATATAGGATATTGTGTAATGTTAATGCATCAGTTTTAGTATGTATTTCCTCTTCCATACTTTAATTAGGTGTGCTACAGTAACACAAATATTCATTATTATATTTATAGTAATTCTTGAGTTATAGAGTTTATTTAAAATGATCAAAATACTTCATTTGGTATCATAGCAAAGTTGGATCAAGTTGGGTTCTAGAAGAAGAAGAAGAAAGATGGAAAGCAAATCAAATTCAATCCCAATTCTACAATTTGATGGGAGTGATTATGAATATTAGAGTATTAGAATGAAGACACTGTTGAAGGGGGAAGGATACTAGTATATTGTAGAAGCTAGCTACAATGATCTTATAGATTGGAATACATTGGGTGTAGATGTAAAGAAAGTAGAAAATGATAATGAGAAATTGAATTCTATGGCTCTATCCTTCATTAAAGTAGCACTAGATAAGAGCATCTTCCCAAGAATCATAGCTTGTGTCTCAACCCAAGAAGCATGGGTAACACTAAGAGAAGGCTATCAAGGGAGCCGTAAGGTGAAAGAGGTGAAACTCCAAATACTAAGAAGGTAGTTCAAGAACATGAAGAAAGAAGAGAAAAAGATTGCTAGAGATTATTATGTGAGAGTGAAAGTCATGATCAATAAAATGGCTACTCTTGGGGAGAAGATAAAGAAAGAGGAAGTGATAAAGAAGGTGTTGAGAACATTGACAGAGAAGTATGATCATACTATACTCATAATTAAAGAAATAAAAGATCTCTCTACAATTAAAATATATAATTTAACTCTTGAAGAGAGAGTGTTGAAGAGAGTAAGAGAAGGAACAAGTAACAGTGATGATCAAGAATTTTCCATCAAGGAGAATGAAAACCAAGGAAGAGGACAAGGTAGAGATGCAAGAGGAAGAGGCATATCTGGAAGAGGTGGTAGAAGAGGTTCTTTTGGAAGAGGAAGAGGAAGAGAGTAGAATACTAAAAATGAAGTAGCATATGCACAAAGAGAGAGATACCTTGGTAGAGGAAAAGGCATAGGTAAAGATAAGAGGAATTTACAATGTTACTACTATAACAAATTTGACCATCTTGAATATGAGTGTAGAATGAAGCAAGCACATGAAGGTAAATCTAAAAATTATGGAGAAGAGGAGCATGGATATTGTGAAGAGTAGTTATTCTTGTTAATTATTGAAACTAAATCTCATAAAATTAAAGAGGAGACTTAGCTATTGGACAGTGGGTGTGCAAATCACATGATCAATGATAAATCTTGGCTCTTTATTATTGATTATTCACACAAATCTAGTGTGAGATTGGGAAATGAGAAGAGGTTGGAGATTTTTGGTAAAGGTGATATGCATGTCCCAACCAAGAAAGGTACAATGAAGGTAAAATATATCTATTACACTTCAGATTTGAAACAAAGTTTACTGAGTATTGGCCAAATGCTACAAAAGAATTATAAATTAGTATTTGAAGATAAAAAGCACAAGATCTATGATAAAAATAATGGAGGTAGACTTGTCACAATAGTGTATATGATTGAAAATAAATTATTTCCTATAAAATTTCTTGAGAAAGATGGTGGCTATGTTTTAATGGGAATTAAAGACCAAGTACACTTTGGCATATGAGGCTTGGGCACTTAAAAGTTTAGAGTTTAAACACTCTTCTAGCAATGGTGAGAGGGTTTCCATAAGTAGAGAACAGTAAAGAGTTGTGTGAAGGGTGTGCACTAGGAAAGAAAAAAAGGAGTAAATTTCCAAAGGAAGAGGCATGGAGAGCCAAATATCCTTTCTAATTGGTCCATACTAATATTTTTGTGCCTATGCAAACTCAAAGTTTTGGTAAATCTTCTTACTTTATCACTTTCATTAATTATTTTATAAGAATGTGTTGGGTGCACTTCATTAAAAAAGATGAGGTATTTGACTATTTTAAAAAGTTTAAATTATTTGTTGAGAAATAAAGTGGATATAGTGTAAAATGTTTGATAAGTGATAGAGGAGGAGAGTATTGTAGTTATGAATTTTTTTAGTTTTGCAAAGAGAATGGAATAAATAGACATCTTACCTCTCCCTACACACCACAACAAAATGGTGTAGTGGAAAGGAAGAATAAAACACTTGTTGAGATGGCAAGAAGCATGATGCAAAGTAAAAAATTACCCAATATTTATTGGGCTAAAGCAATAGGGATAACAATATACATATTAAATCAGTCCCCTAAAAGAAGTTTGCATAGTATTACTCCATATGAGGCATGGTTTGAAAGAAAAAATAAATTTGGTGCACTTGAGAGTGTTTGGGTGTCTTGCATATGTGCACACAAATGATTTAAAAAAGAGGAAATTAGATGCAAAATCTGAAGCATGTGTGTTTATAGGATATTATGATCATTCAAAAGCTTACAAGTTCTATAATCCCAAGAGCCATAAAATAATTATATCAAGAGATGCAATTTTTGATGAAGGGGGAGATTATAGCAATAAAAATTTGCAGCAAAATATGATATAAAAAGAGTATTTTGAGGAGAGTATAGCAAAAAAAGTCACTCCAACCATGAAGTGATACAAAGAGGTAAAGAAAACCCATTGAGTCTGAGTGTTTCAAGCTCACCAAAACCATCTAGCTCCATTACACCCCCAATAACAACAAGTATGAGTGCACCATATTCACCAAATGCAAATCAAGGAAACTAAGATAAAAGGTTGCTAAAGCATCATCCAAAAAGCCAAATTATTGATGGCAACACCATGAGGAGGTTCACAAGAAGCCAAAATTAGGAAATGAAGAATCTAGTTGCAAGGTTAGGGAGCATCCAAATATATGGAGATGAAGATAGTGAAGAGCCCAAAGGTGAAATGGTAAATTATGCACTTTGTACATCTATTTCAAATTTTGATTTTTCTATTATTGAGCCATCTTTTTATGAAGAAGCTTGTACTAATAGTGTTTGGTTGTAAGCCATGGAGGAAAATATTGATGCAATTGAGAGGAATGATACTTAGGAACTATGTGAGTTACCTAAAGGAAAGAAGATTGTTGGTTCAAAATGGGTGCACAAAATAAAATGCAAGAGTGATGATAATGTTAAAAGATACAAAGCAAGATTAGTGGAAAAAAGATTCACACAATTGTATGATGTGGATTTTAAAGAAACATTTGCATTAGTTGTAAGGCAAGAGATAATTAGATTTGTACTTTCATTAGCTACAAGTAAATGTTGGATAGTCCAACACATGGATATGAAGAGTGCCTTCCTCAATGGGCACATATATGAGGAGGTATATGTTGTACAACCTCAAGATATTGAGGTTTTAGGAAAATAAAATTGGATGTACAAACTCAAGAAAGCATTGTATGGGCTGAAGCAAGCTCCAAGAGCTTGATACACAATAATTGATGGATACTTCAAGAGTGTGGGCTTTTAAAGAAGTGTGAGTGAGTCTACTTTGTATTTCAAGAAAAATGGTACTGATATTTTAATTTTTTATTTGTATGTATATGATTTGATCTTCATGGGTAGCAACAACAAAATGAATGATAAATTTAAAACTTAAATGATGGCTAAGTTTGAAATGAAGGATCTTGGTTTGATGAGCTACTTCCTTGGATTGGAGATGCACTTAATGAAAGATGATATTTTTTGTGTATTAAATAAAATATACAAAAGACATGTTGAAGAAATTCAAAATGGATAATTATACATCAGTTGAAACACCTACAACCCATGGATAATACCTCTGCAAAGAAGATGAAGAACCAAATATGAACAAGAAGGAATATAGAAGCATAGTTGGAAGCCTCATATTTATAAAAAATACAAGACCAAATTTGCAATTTAGTGTTTATTAGTGGAAAGGTATATGAGTGATCCAAAGGTAGCAAAAATAATTCTAAGATATGTGAAAGGAACAATAGACTATGGAATACATTATGAATGTAATTTCAAGTTCAAGCTCTATGGTTTTAGTGATAGTGATTGAGGAAGTGATTTGGATGATCAAAAGAGAACAAGTGGGAATTTCTTCTCTCTTGTATCAGGTTTAGTATCATGGAGCTCTAGAAAATAATCCATTGTGGCTCTTTCAAGTACATAGGCTGAGTATGTTACAGTAACAAGTACTTCAAAATAAGCTCTTTGGTTAACGAAGGTGTTGAAGGAGATTAGAGAGGAGATAACTCATGAAACTAATATTTTTTTTATGATAACCAGAGTGCCATCAAGTTGGAAAAAAACCCTATCCATCATTCCAGAATAAAGCACTTTGATTTGAAGACTCATTTCATCTAGGACTTGGTGGAGAAAGGGATAGTGAAGTTGAGGTATTACCCAATCAAAGATCAAGTGATTGATATCTTCACAAAATTAGTGGCAAAGTATCAATTTTTGCTATTAAAAGACATTATTGTTGATCCTCTTATCAGTAAGGGGGAGTATGAAGGAAATTAGTTCATAAAGTTAAAAAAAAAAAAAAAAATCCTCACTTTTCAGCTTCTAGTTTATTTGTGTTTCTTCCATAATATGAAGTTCAAAGGTTACCTAGAACTTTCGTGTATATATATAGAATATTATGTAATGTTAGTGCATCAATTTTAGGGTGTATTTCCTCTTTCATATTGTAATTGGTTGTGCTACAATAATACAAATCTTCATTTTTGAGTTTACTATAGTTCTTGAGTTGTAGAGTTTATTTAAAATTGTCAAAATACTTCAGGGTTTAGATGATTTTCATTTGCAAAATGGACTTCTTTATCATTTTAATGCATTATGTATACCTGTAGGTGAAAGGATTGCATTGATTAGGAGGCACATACTTCATACATTGCAAGATATTTTGGAGTTAAAAATACTTTGTACAATTTGCAGAGATATGTATATTGGCCAAAAATTTAAGAGCAAGTTACCAAGTACGTAAGGGGTGTTCTTTGTGTGGTACCAGTAAACCAAGTAACAAGAAATTGGTTCTGTATTAGCCACTTTAAGTACCTTCTCATCCTTGGGAGTGTATTTACATGGATTTTATAGGAGGATTGCCTATGACCAAGAAGGGTCATGAATATTTATTTTTTATTGTGGATAGATTTAACAAGATGTGTGTTCTGATTCTATGTAAACTGACTATAATGGGATAAGATGTTACATATTTATTTTTTATCATATTTGGGTTGCTTACTTATATTATTTCAGATAGAGATAGTATATTTTTAGGCAAGTTTTGGATATGTTTGTGGGAAAATATGGACATAAGGTTGAAAAGGAGTATTTCCTTTCATCCTAAAATGGATGGAAAACTAAAGTGGTGAATAGGACATTAGTTCAACTCTTTAGGGGTTATTGTGGCAAGTATCCTAAGTCTTGGGATGAACATCTTGAATATATCCAATATTCGTACAATAGGGAAATTCATTATTCCATTAATAAGAGTCCTTTTGAAACTTTTTTTAGTTATTTAACACCCTCATCTTTTGATTATGTATTTGGATAACAAAAGGATGAAGGAGATTCACTTGAGAAAGAAGAGAAGTAAGTTGAAAAGTTTGTTCAAAAGATCAGGCAAATTCATTTGAAAGTTCAAGAATAACTTAATACAAGCCAAGCCAAGTGCAAGATAAGATATGAAAAACATAGAGTTGACCATAAGTTTTATATGGAAGACCATGTTTGGTTACATCTGAGTAAGGATAGGTTGTAAGGACTAGCCAAAAAATTGAAGCCTATAAGGTATGGACCATTTAATAGTATGGCATAAGTGATTGAGAATTATTTTAGATCAAATCTTCTCGTTTATATAAATATTTATTCAATTACGAATATGGAATATTTGAAATTATATGAGCCATATATGTTGACTGAAGATGAAGCAAGTTTAGATCAGATTTTGCCATCTCTTGATGACTTAGCTCATAATACTATGGATGAACTCAAGGAGGATTCAATATTACAAAATAAGGTTCATGCTATAAGAAGAGATGAGATAGGGTTGTGGTTGGTTGGATTGAAGGGAAAGAAGCCTTATAAATCTAAGTGGATGGACAAGTCTAGGTTTGGGGAGTTATATCCTCATCTATGCATTTGTGGGACTAAATACCTCCTTATTTGAGAGGTATGATGTGAATTGGATCATGTTAGGTTGATATTTGCAAGAATAATACTTTTTAGAGGTATCTATGCTTGGAGGTTGATTAAATACTAAAATATGGAGCTATTTGATGATTGTATCCATGCCACCAATGATATGTATATACTAATTTTAGACTATTAGTAGCATGCATTATGATGAGTCGGTAATGGCAACTGAAGGGACATCAGTATTTTGGGTAGTTGAGTGGTTTAGTATCTTCAAATGATATTTGGAGATGTTTCTTAGGCCTATTTATTGGCATGGTTGTCTCTTGATTCTTCATGCTAGGATTGAAAGTTTTTTGGATTGTAAGAATTTGAAGGAAGGCCAAGAGTCATTCCAAAAATTTTGTAGTTCTATTTTATTCTTCTTGATATAGGAGATTGTAGAATTATTATAGGGGATTGTATTACCACTATCTTGATGGTATTTCTCCATATACATGTAATATTGTGATGTCCATAGATAATGATAAGAGAAGGCTCCAATTCCATGCTAGATTAGCCCACATTGGGTAAACCATGCTAAATCATTGTGTTACTCTTGTTGTGTGTGATTAAGATTGTGTTTTGTATTTTTACATGTTGTAATTTTGAATTCATACACAATTTAATGGATCTTATAATGGTGAATGTATTTTTGTTTGAATCTGTAAGTGATGATCCAAGTATGCTATAAGCATTTGATGATTATGGATCACTAATAATGTATAAGCAATGTGTAACATTAGAGTTTAAATCTAAATGAACAAAATACTAATCTTGTAATATCCAACAATTATGAATATAAATAATTTTTTATCATTTTGAAACACTTAAAAATTGATGCCCACCCCTTAGAACACTTTAATAGACTTTAATGGTAAGGAATATACAATTTATTTTTATTCTAGTCTAGGAAACACATGATGTTAGCAATGTATGAACATGTTGGATGGCATTAACAACATGGGTGTTAATAATATAGAAAGAAAAATATATGAAGGACTTTTCAAAACTTGCCTAGAAGATGAATAAAATAATGACTTGATCATTATAGCCATGAACCATATACATTTCCCCCTTCCCATACAATGAAATTTCTTACTGTAATCAATTACTTTGCATACCTGCAAGGGTTTTACAATGCATCCATAATTAGTAGAAGTAGGTACAAAAATGGGTTCCTTTTGGATGATGTATTTTATGTTATTAGCAATATGAAAATAGTTTTACATGTCATTAACAACATTTGTTCCATAAGCTTGTCCATCATATTTTAATATTTTTCCATTGCAACCTTTACTTATTTTCTTTTGATATTCATTGCATCTATATCTATTAAAGGAATAATAATTCATGCAATTTGAAGTACTTATTGAACCAATGAAGCCTTTTGGTTGTTGAGTTATCTTTAGTAGAGGATTTGTAAATATCTTTAATTGTCCATTATCAATGTGCATAGGTACATTTTTTATCTCAATAATATCATCCATCTGAATAACTTTCTTATCAATGAAATCCTAAATAATATTTTGTAAGACCCTACAGTTTCTTATTAGGTGTCCTGGTGTCCTATGATAATTACAAAATTCTTTATATTTATAATTGAAGATAGTAAAGTCCTCAAGACAATTTGAAACATCAAAATCTTATCTAAATTTGAGCTTACTATCAAATTTCTTACTCTCTATTTGAGAACCAGTATACTTCAGACTGGTTAGGCATGCTTGTAATCGACCAATCGATTAGGATCTCAACCAACCCATCAGCTAGTAAATCAGCTAGGCAGCTGGTAGTGTTTCCTGAGTGTGTCATTTTCTTTCATTTTGGCATTTTAGTTCATGTCTATTTTGTATTCCAACTTATAAGCTACAGGGTAAAGGTCATCTACAACCTCTAAATGTATGTGTGATGTATTTATAATGTAATCCAAGGAATCCAAGTGTGTATGTGTATGAATTTCATTCTCAATAAGATTTGGATGTTGGTTAAATTCCAGTTCTCCATTGTTGAGTGTGTGAGCTCATACTTTGAGTTGCAAAAATGAATTATGAAGTAATTCACTTAATTGAATCTATTAATTGACTTCATTTTGTATTAGAGCTTTGTTGGATTAGTTTGGGTTCAAGAAGGAGAAGAGAAGATATGGTAAGAAACTCTAATTCAATTATCAATATGAAATTTGATGAAGGAGATTATGAGTATTGGAGTATCTAGATGAAGACTCTCCTAACTGGAAAAGGCTATTGGGATATTGTAGTTGCTGGCTATAGTGATCCTACAGATTGGAGTGCCTTGAGTGCAAATGCAAAGACAAAGTAAAGGAGACTAAGAGACAAAACTCCATAGCTCTATCCTTCATACAAGAAGCCTTGGACAAGAGCATCTTCCCTAGAATCTCATCTTGTATCTCAACCTAGGAAGCATGGGCAATATTGAGAGAAGGCTATTAAGGGAGTTTCAAAGTGAAATAAGTAAAACTCCAAACACTAAGAAGGGAGTTTGAGAACATGAAGAAAGAAGAGAAGGAGGCTACTGGAGATTATTATGTGAGAGTGAAAGCCATAGTCAATAAAATGGCCACTCTTGGAGAGAAGACAAAGGAGGAGGATATCATTAAGAAGTTTTTGCAAACCTTGACAAAAATGTTTGATCATGCTGCACTTATTATTGAAGAGATAAAAGACCTCTCTACCATGGAAATTGATAATTTAATTAGCTCTCTCACATCACATGAAGAGATAATATCAAAGAGAACAAGAGTAGGAGCAAGTAATGGTGATGAGTAAGCATTCATCATTAAAGAGAATGAAGGACAAGGAAGAGGATAAGGTAGAGGTGCAAGAGGAAGAGGAAGAGGAGGAAGAGGAGGAGGAAGAGGTTATTTTAGAAGAGGAAGAAGAAGAGGAAGAGAGAAAAACTCACAAAGTTCCCAAGTATCATTTCACTCAATAGCATCAATCTCCTCTTCCATAACTTGCATCAAAACACCATTAGAATAAGCTTCTTCATAACAAGATGGCTCAACAACCATAATATTTGAAATAGAAATATAATTTGAAATAGAGAAAAGTGCATAGTTTACCATTTCACCTTTGGGCTCTCCATTATCTTCATCTCCATACATTTGAATGCTCTCCAATCTTGCAACTAGATTTTGCATTTCTTAAGTTTGGCTTCTTGTAATTATTCTCATGGTGTTACCATCTATAATTTGACTTTCTAGATGATCCTTCAACCATCTCTTGCCTTTATTGCCTTGGTTCAAGAATCTTGCATTGGGTGAACTTGGTGCACTTACACATTTTGGTGATGTGTTGGAGTTGGAGGTAGATGATCTTGGTGAGCTTGAAGCACTTACACTTGATGGCTATTCTTCAATTTTATTTCTCACAACATGGCTAGGCTGCTCTTTTTTTGCTTCTCTCTTCTCCAAATTCTCTTCTTCACACACACTTTGTTGTAATTTTTTATTATTGTATTCTCCCCCTTCATCGAAAATTGCATCTCTTGATACAATTATTTTATGGCTCTTGGGATTAAAGAATTTGTAGGCTTTTGAATGCTCACAATATCCTATAAACATACAAGGTTCATATTTTGCATCCAGCTTCCTCTTCTTTTCATCATTAATTTGCACATATGCAAGACATCCAAATACTCTAAAGTATTCCAGATTTAGTTTTCTTTCTAACCAAGCTTTATAGGAGGCAATTTTATCCAAGCTTCTTATAAGAGATCAATTCAATATATACATTATTGTCCTTATTGCTTCAACCCAATAAATGTTGGACAATTTTTTGCTTTGCATCATGATTATTACCATTTCAATAAGAGTCCTATTTTTCCTTTTTGCTACACCATTTTTCTATGGTGTGTAGGGAGAGGTAAGATGTCTCCTAATGCCATTCTCCTTGCAAAATTGAAAAAAATCATTGCTACAATATTCCCCTCCTCTATCACTTCTCAAACACTTCACACTATGGTCACTTTATTTCTCAACAAATAGTTTGAACTCCTTAAAATAATTAAATGCATCATCTTTTCTTGAGATGAAATAAACCCAAATCATTCTAGTACAATCATCAATGAATGTGATAAAGTAAGATGATTTACTAAAACTTTCAATTTGCATAGGCCCACAAATGTTAGTATGGACCAATTGGAGAGGGTGTTTGGCTCTCCATGCTTCATTCTTTGGAAACTTGCCCCTTGTTGGCTTGCCTAGTGCACATCCTTTAGACACATCTTTATTTTTTCCTAGTTGTGGAAGCCCTCTCACCATTTCTATAAGAGTTTTCAAACTCTAAAAATTCAAGTGCCCAAGCCTCATATGCCAACGTTTACTCTTATCCTCAATCCCAACAAAAACATAGCCACCATCTTGCTCAAGAAACTTTATAGGAAAGAGTTTGTTTTTAGTCATATGAATAGTAGTCACAAGTCTTCCACCATGATTCTTATCATATATTTTGCATATTTTATCTTCAAAAACTAATTTATAATTCTTTTCTAGTATTTGGCCAATACTCAATAAACTTTGTTTTAAATTTGGAGTGTAGTAAATATTCTTTAGCTTCATGGTTGCCTTCTTTTTTAGAACTTATATATCTCCTTTACCAAGAATCTCTAATCTCTTCTCATCTCCCAATCGCACACTGCATTTATAGGAGTAATCAATTGAGGAAACTACAAATTTCTCACTAGTCATGTGATTTGAGTACCCACTATCCAATAGCCAGGTCTCATCTTTAAGTTTTTAAGAATCTATCATTGATAGGAATAATTGTTCTTCACCATAACCATGCTCTTCTTCTCCATAATTTTATACCTTACCTTCATTTGCTTGCTTCATTCAACATTCATACTCAAAATGGCTAAATTTACTACAGTAATAGCATTCCATATTTATCTTATCTTTACCTCTACCAGCTCCTCTTTTGGAGTGTCTCCCCCTTGATGATGATGTTGGTTCATTTTTTGAGTTTTTCTCTCTTCCTCTTCTTCTTCCTCTTCTAAAATAACCTCTTCCTCCTCCTCTTCCTCCTCTTCCTCTTCCTCTTGCACCTCTACCATT
>Ga0115848_100760_pt1 | contig 13217 bp, 7 predicted proteins | sample InSIn3gowninarea_FD_83862 | JGI IMG/M metagenome (GOLD analysis project Ga0115848, IMG submission 83862) | reverse complement strand
GTAAGTTCTACCCAGGAGCGGAACAACCTCGCTTCACTGCTTTTCCGCGTTAACTACGCCTATGATAACAAATACCTGTTTTCTGTATACAAAGCGGTGTAGAATTTCAAATCGTTTTTGTCGCCATCAAAGCGAAATGTATTACCTACTATTTTACATTTTGGAAATCGTGCGGTAATTTCCTTCGACGTACTTTCGGCATGTGCGAGATAATCCTCACGCTTCCCTTTTTTGTGGATATCGGGATCTAAAGCGGTATTTAGCAGGCTGTTTGCCGACCATATATTTCCCATAACCAAATCGCAATGTTCTACTAAAGCAGGCATAATCTCCACTGGATTTTTGCCATATTTCCACAGACGCGAGCGGTAATTCAAGTCCAAAGAAGTGGTTATTCCTTTGCGGGATGCAGCTTTAAGAGCCTCCAGACAAACATCCGCCACATTTTGATTTAATGCCGGACTAATCGCAGTTAAATTAAGCCATGATACATTTTGAAGTACCTTGTCCCAATCAATACTTCCAGGCTTTAACTCTGAAAAAGACGAATGTTCCCGATCATATACCACACTGCTTTTTAAGTCCGCTCCCCTATCCAGGTAATAAACGCCTACCCTATTGCCTTGTAATAATACTGATGAGGTGTTAATGCCATGCCCATCCATATAGTTAAGCAAATGACGCGTCATGAAATTATCCGGCAAAGCCGTACAATAATCCACAGGAAGTTTCCAGCCCGAAAGTGCCGTTGCGGTGTTTGCTTCAGCGCCTCCCATATAAAGCAAAAAGGGGTATTTATTCGAATGATCCAAAGGGGCAGGAGATATGCGCAAAAGCAATTCTCCAAAAGTTAAAATTCTATTTTGCATACTTAAATGCCCGCTTTCGCGGAGCCGGGGTTTAATTATAATCTTTATTTGGAGTCAACTTTCCGCTGCTTAAATCAATCTCCGTTTGTGGAATAGGGAATACGAATCGAAAATCAGGAACGGTAATTCCAGCATTGCCAGTAGCTGCCAGGTAAGCATTAAGTATCGCTTTTGCTTTTGTTCTGTCCATGCGAAGCAGATCATACCAGCGCTGGTTTTCGAAACCAAATTCAAGCTGGCGCTCTTTATAAATCGCATCTCTGGCGGACTCTTTGGTTGAAAGTTGAATCGGGGTATATTCCAATACATTCGCACGTTTGCGCACTTCATTTAAAGGAGCAAGCGTCACCGTACTTGGGGCTGTATTTAGTTCATTTAAAGCTTCCGCATAAAGTAAAAGCACATCTGCAAAACGAATTACAGGAAAGTCGTTTCCGGCGTCACGCTGTGGAGCGCTTGGGTCGAGAAACTTTGCTGCTAATCCGGTAGCGTCGACATAGGTACTTGCTTTCCTTACATCGGTAGCGTCAAACAAAGCTTTGTAAGCAGCGGAAGCTTTTACATTCCGGGCATCGCCATTATTGGTGTATTCGTACGAGAATGAGTTTCCTTCACCGTTTGAACCAGCTTTGTATCTCACACCGAAAATAATTTCTTTGCTCATTTCGGTACTTGTGCTAAATATTGCAGCGTACGACGGATTTAGCTGATAAGTGCTTCCTTTTAAATTTGCACCCAATATGGGTTCGAACTGCAGGCGAGCATTATCCCATTCTTTTAATGTGATATAAACTTTACCCAGCAGAGCTTGAGCCGCTCCTTTTGTTGCACGGGCAGTTCCCTGAGCAGAAGTCCAGGTGGGTGGAAGAAGATTTACAGACGTGGAAAGATCTGTTTTAATCTGGTTGTAAACTTCTGCCTGAGCAATTCTTGTAAATTTATCAGTATCGTTATAATCAATTGATGACATAATAAGCGGCACATCACCATATAATCTTACCATATTAAAGTACATCAGCGACCTGATAAACTTAACTTCACCTTCAAAATTAGCTCGCTTAACGGGATCGCTAACGTTAGTTAAATACTGAAGAACAAGGTTACAACGGGCGATAGTATTGTAAGAACGCTGCCAGAAATCGAGCGTAAAAAAGTTGGAAGGCGTATCGCGGAAGAACTTTATAGCTCCCCAATCACCCTCGAGAGATACCCCTGAAGTATTATCGGCACGAATTTCAGTAAGTTTAAATTCTATGTCGTAAACCTTTTGAAGTCCGTCATAACAAGCGATTACACCGGTTTCAACTTCTTCGGTATTGCGGTAAAAATTTTCCTGCACCAAGCCCGAAATTGGTTTTTGATCGAGAAATTTTTCACATCCGGTTAAACCGGATGTTATTAGCAGGGCAAATAGTATTTTCGTTTTCATTGTAAAAGAGATTTGAGGACGGAAACCTGAGTTAGAGGAATTCCCGAAAATTTTATTCAGAAGATTAAATCGTTCCATAATAAGCTTGAGATCTGTTATACAATTAAAAATTTGCGTTTAATCCGAAAGTGATGTTGCGGGTAATTGGAGCAGAACCACGCTGGTAACCGTTTTTAAGTGGATCATCGGTATATTCATTTACGCCTTCGGGATTGTAACTGCTGTAGCCATTAGCAAACTTATACCATAAATTAGCGGCAGAAACGTACAATCTCACATTGCTTGATTTAATAGATTTAAGAAATTTAGCAGGCAAAGTGTAACCAACATTCAAATTTCGCAGGGCGATAAAAGAAGCATCTTCTATGGAATACGCACTTTCGGTTTTGTATCGGGCTCTTGCCTGAAGATTTGCAGGAAGGCTTAAATAGGCTGATGTTCCGGTTGCAGAAAATTGTGTTTCGTAGTAATTAGGATCGGCATTAAATACACTCGCACCATGTGAACCCTGCAACACGAAGCCGATATCGAAGCTTTTCACTTTGAAATTATTGGTTAAACCCCAGATAAATTTCGGAGTTGGCTGACCCAGTATTACACGGTCGCTTTCATTTACCACCCCATCGTTATTTACATCTTTTGCAATAATGCGATCGGAGTGCACATTGGTAGGCCAGAAATTTCCGCTTACCGGGATGTCCTGATCTACTTCATATCCGTAAAACTGCACCAAGGGACTTCCAACCTGTGCCAGGAAGTAATTGATACGCTTTGGATCGCCCACATTGATCAGTGAAGTGCTGTTGCCAATATCTTTTAGGGTGTTTTTGTTACTGGATCCGTTTACGCTCAAATTCCATTTCAAACCCTTAGCATCCAGAATCCTACTACCCAATTCAAACTCAATCCCCTGGTTTTGCACTTCGCCGCGATTTGCCCACACGCCGTTGTTTCCTGTAATTGTTGGAATAGGAACATAGAGCAGCAATTCTTTGGTGGTAGATTTATAAGCATCTACCGTAAGGGTAAAACGATTGCGGAGGAAACTTAAATCTACACCACCGTTAAAACTGAAATTACGCTCCCAGCCTAAGTCAGGATTATCATAAAAAGTTGAATTAAAGCCCAGGCTCGTGGCATCGCTAAGAACGGCACCAACCGGACTAACGTTGGCGAAAGCTTTGTAATTGCCGATATTATTGTTTCCGGTTGCTCCATAGCTTGCCCTTATTTTCATATCGCTTACAACCGCGCTGGCTGGCCAAAACTCTTCGGCACTAACACGCCATCCGGCAGAAGCCGAAGGAAAATATCCCCAACGATTTCCTGCGCCAAAACGAGAACTTCCATCCCATCTGCTGGCTACAGAAAACAGGTATTTGTTATCATAGGCGTAGTTAACGCGGAAAAGCAGTGAAGCGAGGTTGTTCCGCTCCTGGGTAGAACTTACCGCACTTAAAGTTCCTGCATTCAACGTTGGAATTTCGTCGGTGGCGAAGTTCGTTGCTGCCGAACTGTTGTTACGAACGTTTGTGGATTGCATGGTAAAACCGGCAATTGCATTCACATCGTGCTTGCTGAAGGTTTTGTTGTAGCTCAACAAGTTTTCGTTTAATAAATCCATTATTTCGGTAGTACCCAGGGTTCCGCGGGTAGAAGCTCTTGCAGATGCAGCTCCTTGAATCAACGGATCGCGAGCTGCCCAGGACTGCTGGAAAAACTCGTTCCGGGCGCTGTTGTAAAATGCACTTCCCGAAATTCGCAGCGACAAGGCATCAGTAAAATTGTATTTCACGTTAGCACTTGTTAAAATTTTGGCGGTATATGTTGTATTATCTATTCCCTCCAAATTTGCGTAACCGTTATTGTTGGCTGTTGCCGATAAATTAACGCCGGTATAAGCTTTGTTGGTAGCCGGATCAAAGTTGCGCTGATGAACAATGTAACCTACCGGGATGCCGGTATACTTAGAAATTGTATCAGTAGCATACAAGGGAAGCCAGGTAGCAAAAGCCCTTAGCAGGTCGTGCACCTTGAAATTAGGCGTATTCTGAACTGTATATGAAGGCGTCAAGCTTACGCCAACTTTCCATTTTTTATTAGGCGTGATATCGATATTTGCCTGACCGCCATAACGTTTATAATCGTTGGTACGGATTACCCCTTTTTCGTAAAGACCCTCTCCCGATGCATAATATTTGACGGTGTTGGAGCCTCCGCTGATATTTAGTTGCGTATTTTGAAAACTCCCTGTCTGGAAAATGATATCCTGAGGATCGGTTTCTACATCAAACTTTTGCGCTGCAATAATTTCGGGACTAAGAGTTCCATTGTTTACCGATTTAACATGAGTTGCCCATTCGCTAAGCGTAGGAAATTCCAGACGGCGATAAACATTTTTAAAACCCGTAGAATTATTGAAGCCAAACTTAGCAGCGCCATTCTTCCCAGATTTTGTGGTCACCAGAATAACACCATTTGCTCCTCTCGATCCATAAATTGCTGCAGAAGCGGCATCTTTAAGCACTTCTATACTTTCCACATTGTTCATATCGATAGCAGAAAGATCGGTGGGTACCGGGTAGCCGTCTATAACATACAAAGGATTAGTTCCGGCGGTAATTGAAGCAGCTCCCCGAACTTTAATAACAGGTGCTGCCCCTGCTTGTGCATCGGTAGTTTGCACTTGTACACCAGCCAGTTTTCCTGCAAGCGCCTGATCTGCCCTGGCTACAGGGATTTGATTTAAATTATCGTTGTTCAGTTTGCTTACAGATCCGGTAACTGAAGTCTTTTTTTGAGTACCGTAGCCTATTACAACTACTTCATCCATTACGTTAGATGTTTCCTTGAGTACAACATTCAGCGTTTTCTGGCTACCTACTGCAATCTCGCGGGTTTCAAATCCAATGAATTTAAAAACAAGCACGTCATCCGGCTGGGCAGGAATTTTGAATTCGCCGTTGGCAGTACTGCTTGTTCCTTTAGAGCTTGCTTTTATAGCGATGGAAACTCCGGGCAGGCTTTGTCCCTTTTCATCTTTTATAGTTCCCGTTATCAGACTTTGTGCCTGGGTCCATCCGGAAATTAGAGTAAAAAGCGAAAGGATACTTAATCGGAAGATAGCTTTCATAATTTAATGGTTAGTAAGGGTAAACGCAGAATAAATTGGTTTACCAAAAATTGGTTTACCAAAATTATAAAAGTAAATAGGAAATGCAAGAAATTATTTTTCTTTTTTCCTTAAATAAAAAAAGCCCGACTTAAGGCAAGTCGGGCTCATTTGACAGCTTGAGAAACCTATTCATGCTTCGTCCAAACGTTAAAAATCTCAACCTCACCATAAGCACTGCAAGACTCTCCTTCTACTTTTTTATTTCCTTTACAGGATGACTGCACATAAGCGCCCGCTTTGAAATAAGCATCTTCAAAATTTCCTTTGTAAGTATATTTTAAGACGCCGTTGTAATAGCACTTCGTTTCGTTATTCTCTACCTGAAACATGACATTAAAGCGAGTTCCCAGTTCGTAATTCGGATCAAGGGTAATGCGCTCGCCCTTATTTACAGATACCAATAGCTTTCTATCTTCCAGCCGAAAAAAAACGACGTATTTATCTGCATCGTGAATTTGCCCAACCACGATATGTTTTCTTACATCAGGTAAATGGGTTACTTTCTGATCAATAAACAAAGTATGCTTTCCAGCAGATGATGACCATACCGCACTGGGCTTTCCATCTTCAAGCATTTCTCTTAGCTCGGACCGTGGAAAGTTTGATCCACTGGTGGTTTCTCCGCCTGCATTAGCTTTAAAAACCATTGCATCCTGCTTTTTATTAGTAAAAAACCACTCATCGGTGTAAGTATCAAGCAATGGTTGTTTTATTTCATCGGGGTTTCCGTTACGGTCGGTATTTACCGGAAGTGTTAATTTCCAGTTTTTAAGGTGGAGAATTTCTCCGGGACTCTTCCCTTCTTTCGTTGTTCCCTGCTTGTTTTCCGGCTTAGCCGAATTAATATTTTTTGAGCAACTTAAACTAATTGAAGCACACAATATTAGAAGCTGAATGTATATTTTCATTTGTTGATTACAGTTTTGATCCCAAGTTTTGAGAGGAAGAAGATTTCCCTCTCAAAGGTGAGTTCTCAGATAAATTAAAATCAGCTTTAGCTGGATTAGAAAATAGAGGTTTTAGAAAATAGTTGTTTTTACCCGTTACATTATTGTAAAACGAGTCGACTTTACCGGATTGGTAAAAATTGCAGTAGTCAACCAGCAGCTCGTCCTTTGCGTATTCCTGAAAATAAACAGCTCTTCCGCCTTGTCCGCTTTGATTGAAAATGCAGTTAGTAATGGTGGCATGTTGAACGCCCGGCAGCCGCAGTACGAAACCTTGTTCGCGATTGTCCACTTCATTAAACGTACAATTGTTGATCATTAGAAATGGGCCCAGTGTACTTTCGTCATTACCTCCGCGGTATAAATTAAGGGCTGAGCCGAGAATACTGGTAAAGAGACAGTTTTCTATCACAGTATACTCGGCGTTATAAATGCCCTTATCTTCCTTTTCGGCAGAGAGGTCAATTGCCGTTCCCGAGATGTTCCTGAAAACTGAATTTCGAATAATCAGACTATCCGCATAAGTGCTTTTTGCTGCTTTAAATGCGCTGAATGTACTTTCATTGAAATTGAAAAACTCGCAACGGTTAATGCTTAAATTATAATGCAGAAGCATAGGCGCAGCGCTGCTGATTATTCCTGCCTGAACATCTCCAAAATTCTGATAACTCCCGCAGAACTTCAGTCCCTCGACCGTAAGCGACCCGCCGTTTTCAATCACAAAAAAGGCTGGAATCGATTTTTCAGAGCTGTTGAAAAGCAGGGACTTGTTCACTTGCCGACTTACAATATGAACCGGCTTACTAATCACAACCGGACTATTGAAAGCATAACCGTTTGCGTCTGTAAACTCAATCGTATCACCCGGATTACTTTTCTGGATTAAGCCCGATAATTTATCGCTTTCCGAACTTTTAAGTTGTAGTAATTTCCCAGATTTCATTTCTGCTTTAACCGCAGGCTGATGAAACCAGGGCGCTCCGGTAGCTTCATTTTCAATCAGTGGAAGCAGCTTTGGATTGACACCTGCAACGGATACCGGCTTATATATTTGAATATGATTAAAGCTTGATTGCAGGGATTTACCTGACTTGAATCCAGATGGAAGGTTTCCAGTTGAATTTACAACAATGTTATCCGCAAAGCTGATCCCGCTTCCGTTATTGTCTTTGTATACTCCTTTAGCCGGGTTTACAAGTAGATTATTCCGGAAACTCACGTTTTCAGGGGCCGCCGTTCGTTCGGCATCTTTCCCAGCTCCAAATTCAATATTTGAGCAGTTGATAAAAGTGTTACTATAAATGTCCGCGTCCTTTACCTGATGATAGCGGTTGATCAGCGAATTGGGCACTCCATTCATCACCGCTAATGCCGAACGAAATTCCGTCCCTTTCAAATCTTTAAACACATTATTGAAAACGCGATGCCCGGGATTAATCACTCGAACGCCGCCGGTAAATGGTTTATCGTTGCCAAGGAATAAGTTTCCTTCGACTATGTTTTTGTTGCCATGCCTTAAAACCAGACTACCTTCGCACTCAAAAAAGGTATTAAAGCTGATTTGATTTTCGCCTGATTTAATAGATACCACTTCCACTTCGCCATTGCAGCGCTCGAAATAGTTGTATTTAATATTGGTTCGCGATGGTGTTAATGAATATTTAGACACGCCTACTCGTATCGTTTCTCCACCATTAGATCCCAGTCGCTGCCTGCCTTTAAAGTAGTTACTGTCTATACTATGCTCATTCTGCTGACTGTTTTCATCGGTTAATTCCACAATAAGCGTAGGTCCGGAATTCATTTTGTTTACGAACGTGCAATGATCTACCCGGTTGTTCTTCCCAAATAGAACCACCCAATTATCGTTATTAAAACGCTCTGGCTTGCTAAAATCTTCTATTACAAACCCGGTAAGCCGACAATGATTTGCCAGTTTAGTACTTCCTGTTCTGAAAATAATTACATCGCCATCTTTGCTGTAGCCGTTTTTAAAATGCAGGTTTTTGATAGTGAGATATTCGCCGGAGAGCTTTAAGGAGGAATTCCCCGTAAGGATAACTTTACCAGCAGTTTGAGGCGTTATAACAATCGGCTTCCCAGGCGCACCTTTTCCCTGCAAAACAAGATCGGCATCTTTCCATTCACCGTTTTCGAGAAAGATAGTCTCTCCCGGCTTTGCGGATGCAACTGCTGTTTTAAGTTCCTGCGCTGTTTTTACTGTTTTATTTTGAGCACTTAATTGGATGACAAGAAAGAACAGTAGTATCGAAATTGATATTAGTTTTTTCATTTGAATAATCACATTGTAATGGATTTGTATTAACGCAGAGATTGTTTATGAAATTGAAGAGTAAATTTAGCCCGCTTTGTAATCCTGATTCTTTCGGGATCTCACCTACAGATTGCCCGCATGTATGATGCTTATGTAAGATGGGATGCTGAAACAAAATCAGCATGACGAACGCCAATTGCAAACGATTTAAAATGAAAGGTTTGCAGGTTTGTCATTATAAGGAGAGATTCTATAACGCTTGCATATCAAGCACTTTCAGAATCTCTCCAGCAGATATATTAAATCACTCTTCCAATCCTACTTCTGAATGAGAATATCAAATTTCACAGTAGAATTTCCACTAGCCGAAACCACTTCCTTAGCTCGTATGATGGCGTTTTTGTACGTCGTACCGCCAACGTCCGGAATACGAACGTAAATTAAATAGGCGTTGGTTAGATTAAAGATACCTGTTGTTGGTGTAGCAACCGGATCAAACCTTGCGGAACTTCCAGATGGAGCAGCAATAACATTGGCTGTAAAAAATGCATCATCCAAAGCATCAATATTATCAGAGCTAAATAAATTGTAGATATTATCAACCCCTGTACTTGATCCTTTAACTAAAACTCTAAATCTTGTGGCTTTTAAACTGGCAGAGTTTGCTATCGTCCAGCCTGTTCCATTACATTTAAAATTAGTTGCAACGGTTGCAGTATTGGTTGGACTATAAAAAGTTGGCCCTGCACTTTGTGCGTAGAATAAGAATGACATGGTTGCTTCGCTGGCATTTAGACTACAATTTCCCAGGGTAGTACCCGTTTCAGCAAAGAAAATAGTATTCGTACCAAGCGTATGTGCTGTCATAAATACATCCCGGTAAATCTTGGACAGATAGTTATAATTTAAGCCAATAACCTTTTCCGATTGCAGATTGTCTGTATCAATAGCAATGATCTTTAAATGTTCGGCTCGCATACGAAAAGCATAATCGTAGCTAAATGTGTAGTTTTTGTTGCCGTTTAAATTGCTGATGCTGTTAACAAGTACATAAGCCCCTTGATAATCATCATAAATATTAACCTGCTTTAAGCCCGTAACCGAAGTAATAGTACCTGTGATAGTCGAATTTGCGCCTACTGCCGGAGTTACCGATGCTGCAAAATTCAGGAACTTTGGTTTGAAAACTTCAAGATCAACGGGCATTGCTATAATCAGGTCTTTGGTTTGATTATAGATATCTGTAGCTCTGATTTTGATATGCTGCGCCGCTTTCCGGTACATGTAAGCATAATTCAACGTGTATTCTTTCGTTTGATTCAGATCACTTATCGTACTAACCGCCACATAGGTATTTTCGGTTTGATAATCATCGAAGATCTCAATTTTTGACAAACCACTTTCTGAGCTTATTTTACCTGTAATTGCGGTCGCCGCTCCAGTTAGATCGGCATTTATGCTTGTTGCAAAGGTGGAAAATGCTGGCAAAGCCGGATCAAAATAAGTGATCTTTATAAAACCTTCTACCGAATTATTATCTCCTTCTTTGGCAAGCACTTTTACGCCCGTTACCGTTGCCATATTACTTAGCGGAAACAGAGCCGTAGGTATAGAGAGCTTGTAATCATCCGGACTGTCTGCAGCGTTGTTCGCCACATAAATAAGTGAATCGGTTGCGTTACTTCGGATTAAATAACAATAAACGAACTTCACGCCTGAAGAAGAATGGATTTCAGCCTTTATTGCCGTATCAGGAGTGAAGCCTTTCGTTGCCCTGTTAAACGTGAAGTCGGCAGCAGAAAAAGTTCCGGACTGCGTTATATCATCCTTTTTACAAGATTGAGCTCCAAATATCAAAAGGAGCAGCAGGCAGATATATGATGTTGAGAATAGTTTCATTGCATGATTTTTAATATTCTTCATTCACGTTAATAGTCAGCATTTTGAGGAATGATGATTTTATCATTCGTATCAATTTCCCTTTGCGGAATTGGAAGCAACGTTTTATTTTGGGTCACCTTCGCCTGCAGATCTGCAAGTGTTATAGTTGGCTGATATCGTCTGTAATGGGTAGAATATTCATCCGAAAAGTATTTCTGAACGGTAGAAATTAAAACATCATTACGTTGCAGATCGAAAAAGCGCTGATTTTCGAAGGCAAATTCCAGTCGTCGTTCATTTAATAACGCTGTTAAAAACGCGTCGCTTGTAGCAATTGAACCAGTTCCGACTGCCGGATACAAAAAGAATCCCGCATCAAAATTGCCAGTAGTGTAGGTACCTGCACCAGAACGTTGTCTGATCTGATTGATTAAACCAACCGAGACACCTGCAGCACCATCAAAACCAATAGCTTCGGCTTTCATCAGCAAAACATCCGAATAACGGATAACCGCAAAATCATTCTCAGCATCAAATTTTACCAAAACGGGTGACAGGAATTTCTTCACATACAACTTGGTAGAATAGGTTCCGATTGTAACCGCTTTTCGTTGATCTGCAAAGCCGGTTGTTGGCGTTCTATAAGCGCTATTAAGTGAAGTGGTTGGGTAATTTAACCCAGAACCGTCGCCATTTATTACCGCACTTCCGCTACTTGTAGGCGCAAAAGTGTTAGCCATTGGCGAGCCCAACCCTAAACCACCAGCCTTGTATCTCACAGCAAACAAAACCTCTTTATTCATTTCGTTTATGGTACTGAAGATATTGGCATAACTAGTTTCCAAGCCATGTCCGCTATTGGCAATAACATCATCCAAAAGAGTTAAAGCATCTGCTTTTCTGTGAAGAGTTAAGTAAACTTTGGCAAGCATGGCTTCAGCTGCCCAGGTGGTAACTCTGCCTAAATCGTCTGCCGGGGCAGCACCATATTTCGTTCTTGGAAGGTAGCTTGCCGCAGCCTGCAGATCGGCTATAATGAGTTTATAATTATCTTCAACCGACGACCGATTGATCATTTTAGCCGCATCAGCATCTACAGGTTCGGTAAGCAAGAACACACCACCATATAATCTTACCAAATTAAAGTAATGATACGCTCTAAGAAAAAGTGCTTCACCTGCCAATTGTTTTCTTTGTGTATCGCTAACAGAAGCAGTTCCTGCACCCAGTTTTATTGCCCCATTCTCATAACTAGCACCCAGGCTTTTCAAAACGTAATTTACACTTCTCACATTCCTGTAAGTGGAAATCCAATAGTCATACACCTTATCATGGGTGGCATTTTCCAGGTACATATTTAGCTCGTTGAGCTCTATATTGGATGTGGTTGCACTTGTAGGGCTTGATTGTTTTGAAATATCAGAGCGCTGTTCCGTAAGCATCCATTCAGTAGCAAGAGGCTCCTGCAAACCGTTATAGCATCCGCTGAGCGCTGTTTTAACTTCGTCGTAATTGCGATAAAACTGGTTTACGGCAACGTTTGAAACAGGATCCTGATCAATTATTTTCTGACAGCCGCTAAAGCCCAAAGCAACCAGCGAGCTAACTATTAAAATCTTTATCTTCTTCATCTTTGAATCTCCTCTTCGTTAAAAATTAACATCAATACCAAAAGTGAAAGTTCTGCTAAGCGGGAACGAACCACGCTGATAGCCTCCCACCAGGGGAGAAGAATAAACACCGGAACTGATTCTGGATTCTGGATTTATGCCCCGATAAGAATCACCCATCAAATACAAAAGATTATCGGCAGCTACATAAACCCGGGTTAACTTTAAGCCAGATAAGCGATTTAATCTAGGCGGTAAGGTATAACCCAAAATAGCGGTGCGAATGCTGGCATAGGAAGCACTTTCAATAATATAATCTGTAAGTAGCCAATCAGTTCCCAAACCAAAATAAGGAGTCTTTCCGTCGCCCGGATTAGCTGCACTTACCCAGCGACCTTCAGTGAAATTGGTATTGAATTTCTTTTGCTCATTATAAAAAGCGTCTCCATTTACCAACTTACCTCCTTGCGAACCCTGGATCAACACGCTTAGATCGAAATTCTTGTATTTTACGGTATTGTTCACTCCCCAGATAAAGTCTGGAAAAGGCTTACCAATAGTCGTCCTATCATCGATGTCTATTTTGTTATCACCATTCACATCTACAATTTTCAATCCGCCTGGCTGATAATATTTTGATAAAGCAGAGGTTTGCCCTGCTGTAATTACTTCATCTATTTCGGCTTGTGATGTCCAGATTCCATCGGTTTTGTAGCCGTAGAACTGGATGGCTGGCTGCCCTACAATGGCTGCGTACAGCTCGTTTCTTTCGCCATAATTGTATTGATAGGCTTGCCCGCCGATGGCTAAAAGTTTGTTCCGGTTTACCGAAAGATTAAAGCTGGTTTTCCATGTTAAATTCTTATTTCGAACATTGGTGCTGCCAAAATCAATCTCTACACCCTGGTTTCTCACTTTCCCTTTATTAACCCAATGCTCGTTTGATCCGGTAAAAGCCATTGCGCCTTCGCGGAATAACAGCTTATCGGTTACTTTATTGTAGAAATCAACGGTGAGTGTATAGCGGTCTT
>Ga0115848_100759_pt1 | contig 13225 bp, 12 predicted proteins | sample InSIn3gowninarea_FD_83862 | JGI IMG/M metagenome (GOLD analysis project Ga0115848, IMG submission 83862) | reverse complement strand
CCAAGGCCTACACTAAATTTGATTGCCGTCAATTTATGTGAAATAAAATTCACCCTTAGATGATAGATTTTGTAGAAGGAAGTCCCTTTCGCTACCAAGCCTATATAGTCCACCAATTAATCCATCAACAATATTCTTATCTATAGCACCTAAAGCGCAAAATGGTAGATGAACAAAATGCCCTGTTGATAATCTATGAATGGCTATCAATGGTTAGAAAAACCAAAACAAAATAGGGTTTATTCAATTACATTTCCTCTTTTATGTCAGTTGTGTACACCATTCTACATGGTCAACATCCTAGAGAGCCTCCTTTCCTCAAGGATAAGCTACAATTTAACCCAAATACTAGATTTAGTGATTAGTACCTTTTCAAGGAGTACACATTCATCAAAATATATGGGTTTGAAGGTAAACTATACCAATTGTCAATATTTTTGACCCCTCGTTATTTTTCATTGGAGAAAATTAGGCAGGGATTTGGCAGTGATAATGTAACTTTCACCCCAAGGAAAGCATGAGTTACTTTCCACCTTCCTCATAAGGTAGGATCATTTTGTGTTAATTCAAAAAATCCTTGGAGATCATCGGGAAGATATTAGAGGGTTTTTATTTTCCACAAGTTGGAGCCTTGAGATATGATCCCCATAATATCATCTATGAATTAAAAAAGGATAATTATTAAGAAATACACAAACATAATCTAAATCCCATAGTAGAAGATCATGCAAAAAAAACTACTTTGGAATATGTCAAATCCATTCTACATATAGCTCAGTCAGACTTCTCTCACCTCTTTAACAAGAAGCGAGGCACTTCAAAACCTATGGTTGTTGACGAAGGAGAAGAGCTTAGCTCAAAGAAAACTAAGACATGTAAAGAAATACGAGATGATGATGATGCATATAATCATAGGTATTAGTGATCTGCAACAGTGAGTTGGAAACTCCATCAAAATCAACATTTACCATGGGAACCTTACCTCTGTCATGCCACGATTAAAGGAAATGGCACCAAGAGAGGTTTCAACGCCTGAATATGTGTCAATAGTATAAAAGTTCAAGGAAATAACTAAGAAATCCTCTAAGGAGAGGAAGAGAGACACCAAAATAGAAGAGAGTCAAGCACTTCCTCCCATGCAACTTAAGAGCACATTGAATTAGGAAAAGGAATTTTTAAGTTGGAAGTGTCAATAGTAGAACAAATCAAGGAAATAGCTAAGAAATCCTCTAAGGAGAGGAAGAGAGACATCAAAATAGAAGAGAGTTAGGCACTTCCTCCCATGCAACTTAAGAGCACACTGAATTATGAAAAGAGAATTTTTAAATTGGAGGTGTTGTAATCCAAATTGGAGATATAAAAGTCCATGTCAGACTATCCCTCTATCATTCAAGGATTAGAGGCAATGAGGTTAGGAGAGGTGTACGAGGCTAGACACATGTTAGTAGTAGAACAATTCCATGAAATAAACAAGAAAGCCTCTAAGGAGAGGAAGAGTGAAATCAAAATCGTAGATATTTGGACACTTCCTCCGATGCATCTTAAGAGCACATTATATTATGAAAAGGGAATTTTTAAGTTGGAAGTGTTGTGATCAAAATTGGGGATAGCAAGGTCCATGTCAGACTATCAAGTGCATCAATTTCATTTGATTGTATATCATATTTCATATATTGATATCATTGAGCTAAACATGCAAGTGACCCACATGGTGCATACAAAGATGCACCAAACAAATGCTACGACCGAAAGGCTACAAGATTTTTAATGGAAGGACGATAATCAAATGAAATATGAGAGGATGGTTTGCAGGACTAGGAAAATGAAGATTATAACCCTAGAGGAAAAAATCACAGGTACGACCACATTTCCTAAGAATTTTAATAAATATAAGGAAGTATTGGAGGAAAAAGACAAGGACATAGCCTTCATTCAAAACAGCACAACATTCCAAATGCACATCTTGTGAAAAAAATTGACTTGGAAGTGGTAGAAAAGGAGAGACAAGCCCTTAAGGTTATGTTGCATGATGCACTCACAAAGAATAAGGAACGAAAGGACTACATTGTGCTACTAGAGGAATAGGTCCAAGGAAACAAAGAAAATATAGATGAAACTATGAGATCCCAAGAGATGTCGAATGGGTTGAATAGGAAAGTGGAATCCTTGACAGTGCCATATGATGCAAAGACGATATAATATTTTTTCTCAAGCCAAGAGTAGGAAGTGAAAGCAAAGGAATAAGAGCTTGAGAGTGCCAATATGGAGATGTATTGGGCACAGGAATATGAGGAAAAAATTGATGATGAATTAGAAGTTTTGACGAGGAAGCATCCAAGAAAATATTCTTTCACGATTGTTAACAAAATTATTTGGGATGAAATAATGAAGGTGGTGGACAAGTATAGGGGTCATATGGAATTGATACATGAAAAGACAAAAACAATTAGAAGGGCCCGCGGGGAAATTATTGGCATCATTAATGTTCTTGGTGATTCCTCTACCAACAATGGAGTGATCGTTAATATCGTAAATCATATTCTCAAGGAGGAAGTTGTCAATTCAAATAACCTTGATGACCTTATATTATTAAGGTTACCTGAATAGCTTATTAGTTTTTTTCTTAATCATTCATAGTTATCATTGTGTCAAATAGTCATGCACCTATGCATTTTTTTTACATAATACCACAAGATAGGTTATTTAATTTTTTAAAATAAAATTTATGATCTTTATTATGGGTCACCGCCACTATTGTGCATTGTCTATAGAATTAGTCATGAGAAAGTAGATTGATGCATTGATTTAGGGCACGTCAAATCATTAAAATTCTCTTTTCATAATTCAGTGTGCTCTTAAGTTGCATGGGAGGAAGTGCCTAACTCTCTTCTATTTTGATGTCTCTCTTCCATAAGTACATTAGTGTGTTTATATTATTAATCTTTTTAGCTTCACCCACGGTGTATTTGAATCTTGAACCTCATATTATATTATACTTCATAACACGACAATCTCTAATTGAGCTTACCTCATGTGCTAATGTTTATATTATCGATGAGCCATAAATATCTTTTTATGTTTTTATAAATCTCTATTATCCACATATTATATAGTCATGCACTAATTCCTTATCATTATTGAGGAACACTCAATAAGTTACATTATTTTCTAAAAGAAAAGAAATTTGTAATTTTTATTATCTTAGTGCACTATATATTTTATGTACCATTCCATGGTGAGAAAAATAGTGCATTGTTCTACAATGAATTGAATTTTTTAAGCACATTAGATAGGTTATTTTATTTTGTGAAAATGGAATTTGAGAGTTGTTAACTACCAATGCATCCTCAACAAGCACATCAATGCACAAATATTATTAAGGAGGCTTAGATAACTCAATTTATTTTTTATGAATCTCAATTGTCAATGCATTATATAGTCATGCATCAATGCGTTGTATTTAGTTAGGAGTGCCAAATAGGTTATTCTATTTTCTAAAGAAAAATGTCATCATTTTATTATGCGTCACAACTATCATTGCATCATATTTATCAAGCATTGGTCTAGTGCGATCCAAATGGTTTAAGAACAATACTCCCATTAATTTATGTGTATTAAGCATCATTCCAAGGTCAGCTTAATGACTTTAGCACACTGTACAAACTTTTTATAAAAAATCGAAAAAATAGTAAATTTTAAGCTCAATTGAAAATTTAATCTAGTCAAAATAAAAATGAAAGTAATAAACTATTTATGATGTCTCTTGGTGTCGAAGGAGGTAGGGTTTCTCTATACATAAAAATAAAAAAGTTCTAAAATTCAAACATGAATTGAATTGACAAACCCAAAAGTAATGAACACTAGGGAATACTAACACTGGGGTGGCCACACATAATGAGTAAGCACTAGCGTTTGTGTGAGAAATGTTAAAAGAACTAAATGAAATGTAACAATGAAATTCAGTTTGGATTTTTTTTTAAGATAAACTAGTGCGATGCCTGTGACAAACGTACACACCAATGCATAGTACTCAAATGCATAAATACTTAGTTTTTAAAATAGTAATTCCTAAGGTATGTAAAATTATGTAACACCTTCGTGCACCAATCTATGTACCCATTGACACCTTTCTGTTTACATGATGCACCATTATTTTATTTTTTTAAAATCTGTGTGGAATAATGAACTATCCTATTCAAACAATACATACCATGGAATTTATGTAATTATGGAGCATGGCACACAATTTTTAGAAATAAAACTTGTTTTTATAATAATAATGGTTAGTGAGTGTGCATTCATGATACACTAATCTCGTGCATCCTCCTTACGTGTGCTAGTTTGCTTATGGTAATGAGAAGCACCACATTGCTTTTTTCCAAAACCATAGTTCGGCATTTTTGTAATAAATCTTGGTGGTGAATATGTGTTTGCGTTTCCCACTCACAACATCATTGATGCATTTGTAGGACTTTAGGTAGACCATTTTAAAATTTCCACAAAAAATCTTCAATAGCACACTACCATTAGCAACCTCCAATGTAAACATAAAGGGAATACATTTAAAAGGAATACATTTTTGGAGGAGGTTAATTAATAATCTTCACCTCTAGTTGTTTTCTATATAGTGGTATTAGTCTAGATCTTGGTTGAGCTTACATCAATCACAAAATTAGGTTGGTTTTGCCACTTAAAGAAGGAGGATTGTTTACTTGATACTTCCACATGATTATGGGGTCTTCTTCTTGCCAGTTTACTCTCCAAGAGGCAGTGCTCTTGTTTTGGCTCTCATAGTTGTACCTATATTAGAAGAGAACACTTTAGAACTACCATTTGTTACTTTTAATAATTGGTTTTAAATAGTTCTATCACTAGAACCAAATCCTTCTTCACATTCAAGGCTCATTCCTCACTTTAATACACTAGGACCCTTTCTCTATTCTATTTACTCTCCCACTTTTCTTCCTTACCTTTTTCTCTTTGTCTTTTGATTTTCTCAATAATTGCTGCAAAAGTTATATTGTTCTACACAGCAATGTGTACTATTGACAATTCCACCTACACAACAATATGTACTATTGTGAATTCCACCTAGTTTCATAGTAACATTGTCTTCTCATCTTCTTCCTCTTCCATTTATGCACTTCTCTCCAGCTTCCTATTCTCTCTTTTTTTTTTCTATTCTACTTCTCTCAACCTATATGATCTTCTTTTCTTCTTCTTTACAAAAGTATCTCTACTACCTTCAAACATTTTCATTATATAACTAAAAGCTCTTTTTAACATTCCTTAATCTATACACATTATCCCTTAGACGATACACATTATCCTAAAAATGGAGTTTACTTCTCATTTAGTGATGAGTTCAATTCATATGGATCTTATTTCGACACATCAACCTTTTTCATATTTGTTATTCTCCACCAAAAAACAACTAAAAACTTTCCTTAATTAAAATTAAAAGACACCAGACACAAATGACAGTCTGTTTAATACTCTTTATATAATTACCAATGGTATTATAATTTTTTATTATTTTAATTATATTTTTTATTATCTATATTATAATTTATATATTTTTTAATTTAATTATAATAACAGTGTAACCTTTAATTATGATTTTTTTTTTTAATTACGATTAAAAAACTAGCAGACACTCAATTCACAATCTTATGAATGGAATTCATAATGTTACTGTTATTTTTCAAAATATAATGCTATATTATATAACTGCCTGACGGATATTACGCTATCAATATAACTGCGTCTCATATTTCTATATGTTATCTGCCATAATTGGGATTTGCTGCCACCGCCTCTCTATTATCCATGGTCAGAAATAAGCTCTTTATCTATTTAATATTAAATAAAAAATACACCCACTATTTATCTATTTAATATTAAATAAAAAATTGTGTTTTTATTCGTTTTAATTAAAAATTGTAAAACTGTTTTAATAAAGGATTACAAATATATAAAATGGTTAATTTTAAAACCTACATGCAAACAAACACTACATGCAGTTACCTCATACAAACGCTACATGCTACACGCAGCAGTTGTTTACAAGCCCACCGTTTAAAATAGCATAAAAAATGATCTCACTGATTCTGTGCGTGTGAATGAAATAAAAGAAGCACTCTGGAAAAGGGTTGGTGAACGATTCGATGTCACGACTCCGTCACAGTGGACCTTTGAAACTGGTCAGCGAAGGTGAAACGGGACTGACAGTACCTAACAGCATCAACTATACCCCACAACTAAAGGAGTTGTCTATAATGCGACTTTTTGGAGATTCCGGTGACGGAATCCGGCGGAAGAAATTGAGGTTAAATCTTGATTTGTTGCAGTTAAAATGGTTTTTTAACTGCATATTTGGATTCAGCACCCTGAAAAACCCCTGGGACGCTTTCATTGTGCTGAAACTAGCTATCAAACTTGTGATTCCAATAAATTCCTGCCGGATTTCGACCGGAAAAACCCGCCGGAAAAGCTTTCAAAAAGTCGCCTTATAGACAACTGCACAACTAAATACCATAAAAAATGATCTCACTGATCGAGAAAAGGGTTGGTGGAACGGGACTGAGATTGCGACAGGCCCAATCATCAGCGGTTTGTGTTATAGCGGTTTGTGTTATTATTGTTGTGAGTCATCATATATTCTCTTCGATAATAACAGAAGATTTTACTATTCTATCCATTTTTAATGGCTAAATAACAGAAGGCTCCCAATGAGCATGTGACTACTCTCTTCGATAATAAATATTTGTACTGTTTTCTAAACAAGGTAACACATGATAGCGTTGAATATTTTAGAGAAGTTTAACCATATCTAAAAATGTATTTTGTTTTGAAAGAGAAGACACAATGTTGCTTAAAGAATCAAACTATAAAACACACATGCCAAAAATTGGGCTTTGAGAAATCATTCATTATAAATTAAATACATAGAAAAATGTAACTGACAAAGAGGATGGATCTGAATCAATTGTTGTAACATGAATTGAAATAAGTTGTCAATCTTTATTCAACACTCCAAAGATTCCTCCAAATCTGCCTACTACCAAAATCCTTGCACCGTCGATTTCTACCACTTATTGAAATCTTGGAAAGAAGACAAAGCGCAGTAAAACTCCACCAGTTATGATTAAAGTGAAGTATATTCCTATTCAAAGCAGTAACTCATCTCTGTGTTTTGTTTTTTGTTTTTCCTTTTTTATTAAACATTAAAGTTTTAGCATAGCAAGAAAGAAATTACATTTTATTACTCTTACAGAAGTTATAGATTAATAGTACCCAATATATTAATGAATTTTTAATTGTTATTTTCAGTATATTTATAGATAATATTTTTTAAAAGTACAATTTAGTTTTTATTTTTTAAGTTAATTTCAGTAAGTTTGATGATATGATGAAAATTGTATGGAGTTTTGTTAAATTTGGAGACTTTTGATAGTTTTATTTCCTTAAAAGTAAATTTCATTTTCAATATGTCTAAAATTTGACTTAAAACCTAATAAAAAAATACACCTACTATTTATCTATTTAATATTAAATAAAAAATTGTGTTTTTACTCGTTGTAATAAAAAATTGTAAAACTATTTTTATAAAGGATTACAAATATATTAAAAAGTTAACTTTAAAATCTAATTTTATTAAAAACCTAAAATTACTTGAAATTACTTCATACAAACACTACATGCTACACGCACCAACTATACGCCCCACTGTTGGAGAAAAGGGATGTGAATGAAATAAAAGAAGCACTCTGGAAACGGGTAGGTGAACGATTGGATGTCACGACTCCGTCACAGTGGGCGCATGTCAATATATTTAAAATATAGCAACAGCAGGGTGGACCTTTGAAACTGGTCAGCGAAGGTGAAACCAGACTGAGATTACCTAACGCATGCATATTGCGACATACATGAGAGCGTCCAGTGGACAGGCCCAATCATCACTGGTTTGTGTTATTAATGTTGTGAGTCATCATATATTCTCTCTTATCTCTTCTTTGGAAGATTTTACTATTTTATACATTTTTAATGGCTAAATAACAGAAGGCTCCCAATGAGCATGTGACTACTTTCTTCAATAATAAATATTTAAACTGTTTTCCAAACAAGGTAACACAGGATAGCGTTGAATATTTTTTAATATTTTAGAGAAGTTTAACTATATCTAAAAATGTATTTTTTTTTAAAGAGATAGAAGAGACAATGTTGCTAAAGGAATCAAACTATAAAACACATATGCCAAAAATTGGGCTTTGAAGGGTTTGACAAAAGACAAAGAAATCATTCATTATAAACTAAATACATAGAAAAATGTAATTGGCGAAGAGGATGGATCTGAATCATTTTTTGCAACATGAATTGACTTCTTGCTGCTACCTAGTGAGCAACAAATAGTACCAGGGATGCAAAGGTTCTTCTCAATGCAATCCTGTCATGCCCCCAGAGTGTACTCTCGAGTTAAGGTGTGTCTTGTCCCCTAGATGTGCATCGTCAATAAGGTTTATTGCAATGGTTGTCACCAACTTACCACTACTACATTTGAACTACCCCTCTAGCACTTATACTTCTTAACATGTGAGAGGAATCAAAATTCAATAAACAAACACAAGTATAATGCCCAATTAATGTCCCTAGGGGGTACCTCAATTGGTTAATCTCAGAAATGTGAAATTGTTAAAACAAGAAAGACCCAGGTTCATATCCACCATGTTGTGACTCGGCCTATGGGGAGGAGGACATATCGTAGCCCCTGAGAGGTTTACTAGTAGTTACGTGTCAGGAGGGTTTCCAGGTTCCTCTAGGTCACCCAAAAAAAAGAAGCCCAATTAAGATCCACATCAACATTCAACATCTAATCTAAATGTTGCACTAATTTCAAAATTATAAACTTCACCACATAACACTTCACATCACATAATAAAAGTGACAACACATTTGTATTGAACTTCTTCTTCATACATGTCTTGAAATCTTTACATCATAATTGGTCAATGCCTTAATCACAATTAACATACCACATAATCCAAGCCTTTGAATTCATCAACCACGTCTCACAACAAAACCCAACCAAAATTTCATGTCTTCATTCCAAGTCACCCTCACATGGTTTGGCCATTCGAACGTTCTATTCACATATGCAATTTTAGATTGACTAGGTTCACCTGTATCGTGTATCAAAGAGATCCCTCCCCAACTCTCAATCCATTCCTAAATGCTAGAGTTCTTCTTTTCCCTTTTGTGGGCTTGTCTTCGTTCCTGCATGTCTTTGTTCATGCCTTTCATGCTTGCTCCAACATCACCAGAGCTACTCCTCCACTCCTTCTTCTCTTATATATACGATACCATCATGCTAATCAAGTGTTTCGCTTGAGTCGATGCTTCATTCTACCTCATCATGAAAGAATTCCCAAATTTAAGGTCGAGATGGTTTCTTTTGCTTTAAGTAGTCTTAGGCGTACTCATACCATGCATGCTTGTTTTGTCATTCCACCTGGATATGTCAAGAGAATTCATTCCATAGTTCCACTTGGGCATGTCAAGCACATTCACTACACTGCGGGCACCTTGCTCACATTGGTGCCTTTCATCCAACTTGGGCGTCCTAAGACCACATGGCAATGGTCGTGCCAACTCCGGTGATCCAAGATAAGGGTTCACCTTGGACACACTCATGTACAACGTGTGCCTCCTTTCTCATATCAAGTGGGTTTGTTTCAGTCTCAGACATCAAATTTCAGGTGTCGTTCATACCTCCATGTCTCAATAACCTGATTGTCACAATCATCATTGTAAAATGTGTTATGTTTTTCATGTTGCCTGTTAGCATTCAAGCACAAGGGCCTAACATCCTCCCCTTCTAGGAAATGTTGTCACCATCGATAGAAAACCTCCACTGGAAAACCATCCATCACCAAACATACTACATGACTCCATATGAATAAATTGCATCTCTAACGCAGCTCAAATTTGTACTCTACAAATGCTCTTGTAAGAATGACATGCGTTGGGTCCCCTCGTGTCATTAGCTAATCAAGTTATTAATATGATCATACTGCCAACTCCACAACAATTCACATCACTCGAACATCATAAAAACACCATCACATCTCTTCATGAAATTGAAACATCTCGACACATACAAATCTCAACATCTTAAATCTCCAATTTTCTCATCAAGGAATACCCATACTAAGCACTCCACATCTCATTGGACTTAGGAAAATGAGAGACAAAAAAATATCTAATCTCCAAGATACTCACAAAGAAGATGAAGTGGGGTAGCCTTGAGGACTACCTCTCCACACTCCAACTCCACCTCCCAAACATGTATCTTTCTCTCTTGAGCTTGCTCCAATTGATCCTAGAAAGAGTCCACCTACTCCTGGAATGAACCCTCCATACCTATCTACAATGTAGCTTAGTAAACAAGGATAGGAACCCATCTTACTCTCACTCTCCTTAATCAATATCTCCAACACTATATCCTTAGGCCAACCTCATTCCAACCTATTGCATTGCTACACCAAGGCTCATCATCTTGAACCCCACCTCAGATTGTAGATGATATCCTTCTAGCTCCATCATTATTAACATCAACGTGATACTTAATCAACTCACCATCCTCATCATATATTGATGTATCAACATCAACCATCTTGGGTCTCCCATCAAGATTTTAAAGCCTCTCTTCCAGCTTAGTCATCACCTCTACATGTTTTAGAAGAGTAGAATCTACATGATCCAAACTCTTCACAATCTCATCAACATGTTGCCTCACCTTAAAAAGAATGACTATCATCCTCGCATCACCATCTAAAATAGCTTGTATAGTGAGAAGAATCACAAGTTCCACTCCTAAAAGAATGAATAGTCACACTAAAATGTGATAGAGGCACATCTCTCTCTCTAATCAAAAACTCTTTCCCCAATAAAACATCATAATCATCAAAATGAATAATGGTGAATTCAATCTTCCCATTCCAGTGTCCAATATTTATTGGGACATCTCTAGTCATCCCAATGACATTCTTATCCTCTGAATTGATAGCCTTGAAGGAAACATGGACAAGAAAAATCTGCATACCTAATATCGTCGCTACATCCTCCTTCAAGGAGTTATGAGAAGCATCATTATCTATCAAATAAATCTATTGCCTCCCACCTACACATATATTCACATAGATCAACTCATTCCTACACCAATCATGCTTTGGAGTAGACTCCTTTAATGAAGTTGCACCCAAAACTTGCGTTACTCCTACATATGGATTCTCTACTTGCTATGACACATATATTTTCTATTTACAAGGAAAATTCTTTGCCATATATTATTATCCACACAACTGACATGAAATATATTTCTTGTACATCCCAAAATTTCTCTGCTTTGGCCCATATTCCTTCAATGACTTCCCTTTTTACTTATCTATATTTTTCTTGCATTTGAAACCACACTAATCATTCCCTCTTAACTTCGCATCTGCATGGAAATCTAAGAGCTTATATGTTGTGACAATAACTTATGCACACACATGAACATTATATCTCCTCACTTCCATTTTCATGTTGGAAATGATACTGAGAGTGGGGGGGGTGAATCAGTATTTAATAATTTTTTATTTTCATAAATGAATTGATATATGCTACTTTTGTTAATTAAACCCACATATATACACAACTGTGTTTAGAGAAAGCTGCATATATCTTGCAGAATTCTAATTTAGTTAGCTGATCTTAATCTGTGTATCAGAACCATAAAATAGTAATCAAGTGCAGTAAACAGTACAGGCAATCACACACATGAACACAAGATATAAGGTGGAAACCCAATGTGGGTGAGGACCACCTGCTGCAATTCATCTTTATCTTATTTCAATAAGAAACTTATTTTTACAATATTTTTGTACTGTTGCAGTCTTATACTAGAACATAGACTTCTACCTGTAGAAGGCTACCACCTTCTCTCGCTCTCCAGCTTCTCCTGGAAGGGAGCTACTACCCCCTTAGTTCTTGTAATAGCCGATGTACTAGTGCATAGGTGCTGACCTACAGAAGGCTAAAACCTTCTCTTTTCTTCCAGGGACCACGTTTCATAAATTTTCAAACTGGATCCATCAATAACATCAATCAAACATCAAATATATCTACATCAACCAATCTCCTTTGCACCAACCAAAACTGAATCAACCACTCACTTCTCTGAATGCTATAACCAAAATACAGTAACAGTAACCAGAAACCAATCCTAAACTTAGAAAATTGCAATAATAAATAGAAGTAGCTAAAACATATTTTATGAGACGTACGCTACTTTAATATCTAGAAGCTGCATGCATACATTATTATCTTAAGGAAAACCTGCATATACACTATTTTAAATTACCGAACCAGTGTGTATACGTGTCTTTGCTATGCTAAACCTACGTACAGATATGTAAGAGATAATTTACCCTTTTCAACTTTTTAGACATCAGTTATACCCATACCATTATATTTACAGATCAAGACATGCGTCAAATATAAAAGATCAAAATCAACAAAGATACTTCTCTTCAAGCCTTAAGATCTTGACCCATCAATAGAACTTATCCTTCTTCTAGCACTCAAGTTCCTTCTTGATTCAGATCCAGCTATGCACCATAAACCAGTGACCAGTATTCTAGATCTTGCTCTTCATAAGATATTCAATCCATGAGTACCTTTGCCTAATGATCTCATTCCTCTTTTATAGTCTTAGGCCTTACTCAATACCATGGTCGAAAACCACTTAAAACCAATACCTGGGTCCAAATACCCAGGTTCAACACTTTAGACGAGATACCATGGTCGAAAACCATAGGTCCAAATACCAAGGATAAAAAACCATGGACCAAAAGCAAGTTTTCCCACATGTACGGGCTTTTCGTTGTGTGAAAGTGCGTGCATATGCATATGCGCCTTTTGATCGAATATCTGTGTATACGTGTATTGGTTAAGAGGAACTGCGTATATGTCTTTTTCTTTCATTCTGAGAGCTTGAACTGTGATCTGTCATCTGAGTGAGTTGTCATCAAGGACAAAACCTGTGCCATAGTGCGAAGCCTGTGTCATAATGCCAATAATCTCCCCATTTGGACTTAATGGCAACCCAAAGTCACTCTCCCCCTTTGTCATCAAGGGCAAAGGGTTATGCGCCCCCTAAGTACATGTTGAAATCTTTGCTCTATGT
>Ga0115848_100754_pt1 | contig 13237 bp, 6 predicted proteins | sample InSIn3gowninarea_FD_83862 | JGI IMG/M metagenome (GOLD analysis project Ga0115848, IMG submission 83862) | reverse complement strand
GCAGAGTCAATGGCAATCAGCAATAGCAAGTGGCGTTGTCTGCGACTTGCCATGAAGCGACAAAGCATGAGTGTCCCGTGCTGCTTATCTGCCGTTGTAAAAGCAGGAGTGTACTTACAGTAGTGACTGGCTGAATGTGCACGGGTCCCTCTTGGGTGACAGTCAGCTGGAGCGCACCCAGAGCGGTGCCGGCACGCTGCTGATTCTCGGAACGAAAGAGTTTTTCTTCGAGCGCTGGGTTGGCTGGTCCAACCTCGCCCTCTTCGCCAGTCCACTCGTACACGGTGGCGTCGCTGGCCCACTCAGGGGCCGCGTCGGCGATGGCACCATAGTCAATGCTGGCCTTGTCCGCCCAGCCGTGCTGGCGCACTCTCTCAGTCATGTCGTTGGATTCCATATCTACTGCCAGTATGGCATGTGACATGCGAGATCGTTGCAGAGTTCGTGGACGAGGATGTAGACGAAGTAGGATGTTTCTTGTCTTGTTCTGTAGGCTGGGTCGTCGATGCCGTAAAGGACGTCGTCAATGAGGCAGTCCAGGGCAATCTCAAAAAGGACTCTCTCAAGCTCGCGGAAGAAGGCCTGTGCATGTGTAAGTAAAGAATACAGAATACGTGGAGTGATGTGATGTACTTGAGGAAGATGAGATGAAGATTGATGGAAAGTGGATGAAAGATGAGAGATGACAGAAGGTGGATGGAAGCTGATGGACGGTAGATGAAAGGTGGGATAGAAGGGAAAGGGAAGGAAATGAAGATGAAACAAGTTGAGAAGAAAGTGAAGATTTGATCAACGTGACAAGACAGTCTGAATGGAAGTGGTGATACAACAATGAGTGTAACTCACCAAGATTTGCTCAGGGGTTCCGATGCCTGTAAAAGTGAGGGGTTAGCAGGAGTGATGAGAAAAGGAGAATGAGTGTGTTTAAGTATGGAAGGTGTGTGGCACGTGCACGGTAGGTGCGCGACGGATCAGGCAGTGACGGCCAAGCGAATGTTGTCTTGCAGGCCGACAGTCTTCGAAAAGCATACTTTCGAAAGAGGGAAGTGGATTGCAGCAAGAAAAGATGGCCTAGAAGTCAGTAGTGATTCCAAGAATCGTAGAGACAATGGAGGACAAGGAAGTACAAGAAAACCTCAGCAATTGATGCTGCTTCAAAGTCTTGTGCAAGCCTGACGAGCGACGCGTTCTTTCAGGCCAGACACTCGTAGACCGCGAGTACCACTTCCCATGATAGTATGCTTTCGAAGACTTCGTTCTGCTTATGAGGGGAACGTAAGTACGGACGGTGAGCGAATAACTTACGAGGCTGAGACGAGGGCATCTGGAGAACTGAAAGTAGACAAATCAGCATGAGCTCTTAGTGGTCTTGTCTGTGATTCTTTCCAATAGTTCTCAACGTCAAAGCATAGAAGAACAAAGGGAGAAAGCCACAGTAGAGTTGCCCACTCGTGCAGATAGAGCTTGGATGGAGATGAACTTACTGCTTTTTTGCTGTTGTTGTTGATGATGTTGGCGTGATTGTGGAAGAGGAAGGAGGAAGATAGCAATGTTTTATTGTCTATGTCTAACATCACTCGGCGGACCCCTCGCCGAGAACATGGTCGCCGCAACGACAAATGGCGAGCCGAGAGTGCAATTGGACCAGTTGGATGAGTTGCTATTTGCTCTCGATAGCTACTCCTCATTGACATGCAGCGTTTCGTTACAAAAGTCCATGGAACCACTGCATGCTGAACTCGAACTCCTTGATCAGGCCGGCACACTTCTAGCCTAAGAACATTCGACAAGGGGCCATCCATACCTGTTGGAAGGGGCCCTTGTGTTGCTGTGATATTGTCTCTTGCTTGTCAGCCAGCAGCCTATACGTTGAAGCCCCATGTACTCATGACCGTATGTCAGAACCCTTGACAGTGCTCGGAGCCATCGGCAATCATGCTTGACAACATCTCAACCAGAGTCCGCGGAATACGCAAGAGCAGAAGGGAGCCGTTGAACACCTAAAGCGATCCATAGAAGAGACCCAACGACGATATGCTCGCGAGCACGACCGCGGGTTATCAGGGAATTCGACAACTCTTCGACATATTTTGTCATACTGCCATCTTAGGGGGATGCTCGCAGCTGGGCGAAAATCCATCAACTGGTGGCAAAATCATCGCAGACACGGCGCTCGTTCGTTTCGCGATGGAAGAGGACACCCCCATCGAAACCTGCTTGTGAAACCACAACGCCGCAGATAGTGGAGTACCAAGCTCCTATGAGCCAACTCCTGTGCCCCAGGAGTAGTCGATTCAATCCTTCCGCGGAGAGCCAAATACAGATCCAAGTCGACATCCGCTCTCGAAGCAAGAGCTGTGGCAGCAGGACGACAGCTGGATTGTGGCAGGATCTTTTGCGACTCGACCGAGTTACTATAAGAACCCGACGACTTCGGACTTTCGAACCAAATTGATTTGCTTCTTCAGACTGAGTCTGAAAGGGCACGACATCCGGCGGCCACGGTGAAAGCAATATTTCGAACAGAGAGCCGATACGAAGAGAATGTCTTACAACAGAAAGCAGAGTGATCGCTGAGTAACGTGGAAAGAGCTTGACAACAGCAGATGTTTGGGAAACAAAGGCAAATCACGCTGGCAACCACCACGATGCTCTACCACCGATGCACTTTCCCATTACCAAGCCAGGAAGGTTGAAGATCTGACCCAGAGACAAGGCTGCTTCGAATCAGCTATCCTTTGTGCCTTTGGTCACAGACAACATCAAGGACTACCTAAAGGATGTCTCCGACGGCCCGGTGCGAGAACTCGAGTTCTTCTCGATGGCGGATCGCCAAAGACAAATCACACGATCAATCCAAGCACTTGTTTTCCTTGCTTGATCAAAAGGCAGTAAGCAAGGAAGAGTCCAGAGCATAGATTTGGTATGAGGTGAGGTTGGATTCACTGATCGGGACGATCCCGAAATCCCCCTCCCGAAGGCTTGGCGACCATGACGCTCTTTTTCGATCCTCCATCCTCGGGCTTCGAAGAGCCAACACCTCTTTCAAGCCAGGATGATGCAGATATCGCTGCTCAGAGGACTTTTTGAGCCCGGTATTGGTACACTTAGGCCGCACGCTTGTATCTAGAAGCTGGAACCATACCGATATTCAGGTATAGGACATGCCATAATGGCCTCAACAGGCTTCAACAGGCTTTAGCTCACTCGACGATATACTGGACCCACAAGATAGGCCACAAGACGAGTACTACCGGAGCCGAAGATGACATGAAAAGACAATGTCGACCGAATAGTCCATATCGTCTTGTGGGCTGCCCAATGTTGAGAGCTTCCTATCCGGCCTTCCACTCGGCATAAAGATAGCATGACATGATGCCCGTAGATACTCTCCTACGCTTCATGTGACGATCCAAGCTCAGAGAGTCTCGACAAGTTACTCCCGAGTAAAAAGGGACCTTCGGCGCCCTCCACGATAATGCTTGACAGCCTACCACATGGATGGACATTTTCAATGCGTCCAAGCTGTCGCCTGGGCCCAACACTTCTCGGGCCTCTGCAGCCAGTATCTGCTCATGGATACGACAATCCAAAGACCTTCTCTGCCTCCCAACACTATGAGGTCCGATCGAGTATTCAGAAACCATTTCAGAACAAGATACTTGTACCACGTTTGCAGCCCTTGTCACAAAGCAAGATATATGAATGACAAGGGGTGCAAGATGAGAGCTTCATCCGTGGATGTACCTTCACGAGAGCTGTATCGTGCCAGGCTCAATTTTGCTTCGAGAAATATGACGGACTCAAAATGTGGCGTCTGTATCCGAAAGCGCTGTAAGCCGCTGTCGACACCGCCATCGACAGAAATCGAAACCCCTTCTCTGGCATGGGTCAAGCTTGTCTACTCGACCAGGCAACACATCAGACTCTCGACCAGCACCGACGTGACATGGATGTGAACGCCGCAAATCACTCGAAGGTGTCTTATACCCGTGTGCTGCAGAGTCAATGGCAATCAGCAATAGCAAGTGGCGTTGTCTGCGACTTGCCATGAAGCGACAAAGCATGAGTGTCCCGTGCTGCTTATCTGCCGTTGTAAAAGCAAGACGAAGGCTGTACCTCTCCTTGCCCCTGCAGAGGTCTATGACCAATAATCCAGCACGTCTACTTTAACGCTCTTCTTGTCCCGGAAGCAGCAGTCAGTCAGGAGTCCGCAATTGTAGGTCTTCGATGAAGGAATGCCCGACTATTCTCTCTTCATATGGCGGAAGATGCCCACCGTCAGGCAAACGGCCTTTGGTTCCTTCTCTTGATTTTGCACTGAACCCCAGTTGTGAGCCTGCTCGCACGACGGATGCAGTGCGTCCCACTCTTGAGACTTCAGCGACCACGTGGTCAGTCAGAATAGCGTGGCTACAAGGCTCCTATTCTGGGATTGCATGAGCACAAGCAATACCAACTAGGTATCGTGTACACCGAAAGGACGCCCTCGGACTCGAAAATGAGCACATCATCGGAAGCCAACTCTTTTTACGTTCCTTGCCAGGTTCGGGCTTGCTATCAACCTAGGCAAGCTTGCTTTAAAGACAAATCGGCGAGCCAAGGTCGAGTAGACTGACGCACCTTCATCAGCTTGTATCGTATTTGGAGCCGCAAAATGCTCTGATGGAGCATGGAACAAGAGGAGTTACAAATCCGCGATGGTCTTTCGGCATCTGTCCTTGAAGTGGGGTTGTGGTCGGGGAGCTGCGTCCATCTCAGTTGATCAACAACAAATACTGTCCGTCAAACTGGGTCCGGCTTGGTTTTGGCTGTTGTCAACTTTCTCTTGTTGGCCGCAGAATGTATCCAGACCAGTGGTGGACAAGTGTGGCTCTGCAAATCTCCGATGTTGTCCATCGAAGCTTCAAAATATGGTTCCTCTTGGGATGTGCAACCACAGAAACGTTTGTTGGCATTGCTCTTGGTCCTTGGCCCATGTCGTCTCGCCTGCTGTATTCAGAGGTTGAAGAGTTCCCGATCCTTGCTTCGAATCTGCTAAGATCTATACGTTCATTATCAATTGCGAGCATTGCCTTCCAAACCCAAAAAGCAAGACTTCGGTTATTTCATCAGGGCTAGAAAGAGGGCGTCGAATGGGCTCATCGTAACTTCCAAACGTTCGTCCTCTACTCACCTACTCCTTGGCATGACACCTTCCAGACTATTGCAGGATGTGCTCGGTAACCGTATCTCTCCCCAACGATGGACCGTCTGCTTGCTTGAGTCATTGCTGGTTGGCCGAGAGTGCCTGGTCAGCAGAACCGCAGCACGGTCGACCCTGAAGCTCGTGGACGGGCAGCGAGATCCCGATGGCGGCTGAAGATCCTGTGACCGGTGAATCTCGTGGATCTTGAAACATGAATGACGTCCGGTCTGACCGGTGTCCCGGTGATCTATCCAAGAGTCGACGATATGATCAATATTCGAGAACTTCCCTAGCGAGACCCGATGGTTAATGGGACGACTCTCGTGGCCTATTCAGTGAATTCTAAGTGCAAGCACTTTCTCCTCAACAGTCCCCACATTGCTGCTTCTCATGGTTGGGTACTGTTGTATCAGACTCCTTCGTGATTGCACCGCTAGTGCGTTGCGAGATTGTTGTTGCTATGAAGAGATTCAGTGGCTGTCCATGGGCAAGCAACGCAAACCGACGTGGTTCCAAAAGATAGTCCTGCAGGTCGCCCTTATGCCGAAACCTTCACCTGTTCTGGCCGAAAGACATTTCGAAATGCTGTGCTATGCTAGGGTCGCGTGGTATCATGGCCCGCTGTGTCAGTCAGTACAATCGTCGTCAAGAGACCAATACCTCAGGCAGGAGGTGACATTCTGCCTGGACGACTCCTGGAGGTAGGGAGAGGATCCTTCTCGGTCAGGCCAGCTCAGTTCGGGCCGCCACCAGTCTTTCTCGATAAATCTAGGCTGTCGCAGATCCTAGTCAAAATGTGTGTGGCTCTTGTGAGGAACTCGACGAGCTGAGAGCTTTGTGAGGAATGTTCGCTATGATACTGCCATGCGTACCACACAGCCAGCCCATACCGGCATGTCTCGTGCGATCATAGGCTCATGTTGTATGAAGCCCCCTAACGCTTTGGCGGGAAGGTTCAAAGGTTGGGTTGGCACGAGGCCTGACATGTGATCTCCATGGACGAGACGATAGCGCAGCTCTCTCACAAGCAGTCGGTCGCTGACTTACGCGGACCATATCTGCTCACGTGAGGGGCATCGATAAATTCGATGCCAGTGGAATACAGCGCATAGGAGGGTCTCAAAGCGCAGAGACAGACCTTGGTCACACCGACTGAAGAAAAGAGCAGCCTGTATCACAATGAATAGTCGACCAGCTTGATACGACAGAGCGGTTGGTGAATTCGGCCGTGGTGGCAGCAACTTGAGTGTTGATCAACAAGTGAGACTCAAGATTGTGGAATATACAAGGGTTCGGCACAGCACGGCCCGGGCGGAACTCCGTTCCATCTACCGGCACATCGCATCACACTAAGCTATAACTGGCCACGGTTGAGAGAGGTATTCTGTTGTGTTGATGAGAACCACCCCGAAATTACCTCGAGCCTCGATGCACCGTTCCAGAGATCAAACCTCGTCTCCTGAAGTGGTATCGATTGATTCCTGCATTACAGGTGCCATCGCGAGCTCACCCATGGCTGCTGAAGGTCGCTCATAGCGCGCACGTCCTTGGACATAACAAACCGTTCTTCCATGGCCACTCGCAGCCATCATGCTGGGTCGATAGTTCTTGAACAGCTTGGAGTGTGATTACCAGTTCGAAGGACCGGAACGACGTCGGGCAGTCCTCCTGAAATCAACCAAGCTTGAATGGACTCTTGTGCGCCACCCCGAACTCTGTGGGTATGCAGTCCTTCATCTCTTCCGAGACCAGTAATAGTTGGTCAACCACGCCAGTCTCAATCCCTTGTGTCGCGCGTATCTCCATGCAGTCTTCAATGAGGGTCTTAGGACCCCCTCTTGGTACATGCTCTATTCTACCATCAGTGTCCGTCTGAGATAGAGCTGCGCTTAAAAGCAAGAATGAACACTCGCCTCGAGTAATCTGTTCGACCTCTCTTTCCAATGCGCATGAAGGCGCTTGGAGGACCATGGCTTGTTGCCTTTGCTGGGCATTCCTGCAACCGTCAGTCTTGTCGTGACAACATCAACAGATTAATTTGTCAAAAATCAGATTCTTACTTTGTGGGGGTTCTGATGCGATAAGTCAAGATGAAGTGGGAAGAAAGTGCTCCGTACACGTCTTGTCTTTTGAGCAAAGCTTAAAAAAACTGATGGTCTTGAGCTGTATCACTACGCACACAAACTATTACTGCAGGTGTACGTCTTGTTTGGTCACTAAAGTTGTTCGCGCCCAGATCTTGCGACAGCACAAGGTGGAGAAGACGAGCAGAACTGGTAATGTGTTCACTCTCATGAGTGCTTGACAGCAAAACACATGATCAGCCATTCCATCAGTCACAGATCGTGTATCGAGTTTGACTAGAGACGTCTATCCACTTTTACTACTCTACTGTAGTGTCTGAGCATCGCCACAGTGTCTGTTCAAGCCTTTGAACCTTGGTAGAAGTCCACTGTCGCAGTCCAGCCTCTTGACCTTCTCACTGCTGGCTATGCCTGTCATAGCCGGTCTCTATAATGCCTTCTTCTTTCTCCGTGCGCGGCTGCACTATAACCTTTGTACCGTGCTACAATAAGACGTCTGTCGGCTCCTCCAATCAAGTCGATCAGAGAACCAGACTCTATGGGCGCACATCGATTACCGCCGCATGATTGGACTCTGGATTGATGCTTAAACTGCTCCTGCATGTGCGACCGTAGTGCCTGGTTCATTGCTTAACTGTTTCAATCCTGTCCTAATCACAAGGCTCCTCCAGACTCTTGTGATATCGTCCAATTGATGCCATTCCTGTTCCTTGCTCCCTCAGCCTGGCTCTTGTGATAGCCTCCTAGATGTGGATCGAAGATCATAATGGTTGATATCACGGCCACCGTTCTGCTTGTACGAATCGCCTGACCAGCGGCCTTGGTGCTCATGATGCCTCAAGCGCAGGCTCTTGCCATTGATACCGGGATGTTTCTTGGTCTAGCGATGTCATCTAACCAAGGCTTGTTCAAGTGCTGTAGTGATTGTCCGCCGCTTGTGATTGCCAGGCTGGCGACGTCTTCGATCACAGCAAACTGTGAGCGCGAAAACCAGTAGGCTCGTCGGTGCTTGCCAATCGTCCATGATAGAGTCTGCTGGTCATGTCAGCACGTTCTTGCATAATCAAGAAAGGATCGCCTCGATCTGTTCAGATTCCTTCTTTGCGAGGGTACGTCTTTGAGACGAGCAGGAATGCGCATCTTGTCGCGTTCCCTTTCATGATGGACAGACGGGGGTGTATACTTGCTGTGTCCGATGCTGTAGGCCATGAGGCAGTCATGCTGCCAGTCGAGATCCTCATTTCCGGCAGTTGTGTTCTCAAACCGCCGTCTGAAGGTGGCGTTGGTATGGCTGTTTTCTCATGCTTGCACCACCGTACCCTCAACTGTCGAGCAGTTGCGCAAGGAAAAGAGTGATGCGCAAAAGCTATCTCTGGGCCATCGCTAGACTCGCGCAAAGTCGTCGTTGCGGACATGGCAAAGGAAGATCCATATAAGACAGGGCCAGTACCAACACGGATGTGATGTTGTGATGATGAACACATGTCATGAGGAGCTAGGAACCATTGTTCTGGAGACAAGTTACGTTTAAGCACTGACGAGGACGGGGTTGTATTCATATACGTTTGGATTTCCCCAACTATCGCCTTCGGGCACTTGGCTGAGTGGATAACACCCTCAGTCAAGCAAAGCAGGTACGTTACTATCCTCCTTCTCCCCACAGTGACAAGGTAAGGCGTGACGGCGGTGCGGCGCGGCAACGGCAACAAATACTGGATTGGACGACAGTAAACCAGGTAATGCTGGTTTCTGCAACCCCTGCCCTGGGGGTTGTTCTTTTGCACTTTTTTTTTTTGCCTGCTCATCGTCTGCTATATCATTTTGCTTTTGGTTATCGTTATGCTACTGCCTGCGTCCCTGCAATCTTGCTTGCGCATGTATCATGTATGCCGGAGAGCAAGACCACTTTTCCTCATACCATGAGAAAGCGTTACACCAGAAGAGCCATCAAGGACTTCAAGAAAGGGACGTTGTATACCATCAGTTGATGAGAAACAGAATGCAAAAACCCACTTCTCCATCGCAAGGGGGTGGGTGCTGTAAATCTTGCAATCAAACAAGTATCCACCCCTAAGCGAGGAAGCTGTCGGTATCAAAATGTGTTAGTAACAAGGGTAAGTACAGGGGCGCAGGTTCGAATCCCGAAGTGAGTGAAATGCAGGTCTCTTTTTGTTTTGTCATGTAGTTTGTTGCCACTTCAGGCATAGCACAAGCACCAGAGTGGGTATCACATTTAAAAACATAAGAGCAAGGTCTCTGTCCATTTTGCTCCTTTTCCTATGTCCTAAAACAATCACCCTCCATGTTCTGGAATGGCAGCATGTAGGGAGTCTGGTGTTTCATTCGAACACATCCTTGGCAGGTTGCTGGACGACCACTCGAACACGCACACCTTCATTCAACACAAACACATCTCTGCGACTGGAGAAAACCGATCAGCAAGTGCAGACAACACGCACGATCTAGGTTATCACAACTCAAGGTTGCTCGGTTTGGACGAAGCAGCCGTGTGCGTATCGTCTTCCCAGCCGCGATGTGTACGAGACAGGAGCACTCACACGCAGCACGCCTATTGAAACTCACGTTGCCCATTCGTTTTATCTGCAGCATTGGAGGTAAAACTAGGCACACATCTTCCATCTGACCTCTTCATTTGAGAGTATTCTCGCCCTGAGGCCACGCGCAATATGCGCGACCTGCCGCAGCCAGGCAAGCATGACAGATGAGAGACATCCATCGACGATCTGCGAGGGACGCTCGAGCTCCCATCTCGAAAAATAAACGTCGCCGGGCCTTGTTTCATCTCACCTTGGGAGTCAACCCAACACCGCACGTCACGGCGCTCGAAGCATCTGTATACCGCTCAGTGGTCAGACTCTGGGTATTTTGCTCCAAGTTCGTCCAATCGACATAGTTGAGGAACAAGTGTGGTAGGGGATGATACGACGCGCCTCTCGTCTTTTCTCACAAGCCCGCGCCGACAATTTATTCTAAAGATCAACGCAGGAGTCGCCGTGCACCAGCAAGAGACGCTCAAGAGACATGATCAACCACGATTCGAGACTCAAAGACTCGTGCGTTACACCAACGGCGCCCAGAGTCCTGGAGCTTCTGTATTACCTTTGCGGGAATCTGAAAAAACCAACACATTTATTGGCACGAGCACTCGTCGAGGAGCGCTTTTGTCCGCTCTTATAAGTGCCAGCGAGAACTACAGAGGTTGTACTCCTGGACTACTACAGCACGGTCGGATCGTCTTCGAGACGGTTGCTGGGAAGTGAATTAGCAAGCCTACCTTGGGTACACGATGCGAATAAATGCACCATTATGCCACTCTACATAAGGCACAGGTAATCATAAACTTTACCAAGAGCATGAATATTCAGTCAGAACAGGCCGCTACGTCGAGACATCCAGTGGGAATCCTGTACTCGATGTTCGAGAACTGCTGGTAAGTGAGCGATGAAAACTATCGATGTGCCGTGGCCATATATTTGCATCTACGTTGGATGCCGTCCAAGCAGGACAACGAGAAAGCTGCTCCCAGTTCAATTCTTTCGTTCATGTTCAGTTCTGTATGACATCTATGTATTGCCCTCAAGCGGCCAATCCAGAAGCCAACCTGATTTTTCCATCATCCACTTTTATCAATCCCGAGTAACCAGCTCCCCGCGAGACGTCCACACGTATGGCCACGAAGCGAGGTTAAATCAAGCTTCAAGGAAACGGGTCGTCAAAACCTTCTTCCACCACCCGCCCCTTACGTATCCATCTTGGCGGAAACAAGGATTCTCAACGGGACTGACGACGCAGTGGCACACGCTAGTCGACACCTCGAAACAGATGTGCCGTTTACCGCTCTTTATCATAAAACACGACCAAACATCGCCATGGTCGGTGGCCACAGCCATGAATCCCTCGACATCCTTCTATAACAATGAATGACCCCGGCACTGCCGGGCCCATCAGGGAGGCCGCCGATCAGTTGAACCCGACCTTCAGTGGAGAGGAGGCGAAAATCCGGGAAGATGACAAGAAGAAGTCGCAGGAAACCGACAGAGACTTTAGAGACCCGAAGTAGGCGTTGGACATGATATCTATTGGTGACCGGACTGACTCTGTTTCTCAGCTTGTATTGGTTCGAGTCGACAGCCGGTCCGTTGTTAGCAGGCACGTTTGGCCCCATTGCTTCGGCCTTTAATATTTGTGCTCTGTCATCTACCTGGAGAGTCTATCTACCTCCAGGCGTACCCGAGAGCCAGGGCATAATCATAAAAGATCCGTCATGGTGAGCTCTTGTAGAGATAGACGGTGCTCTAAACCCAAGTTGTTAACTTAGACGAAGGCTTCTCGCGATCAACGGTATCTCTCTCGTATCAGCCCTTGCTGCAAACGGAGCGCTTCTTCTAAACATGGCTCGACGTCTCAAATTCGTCATTGCTCAACCCATCACTATCGTGGGCTTCTTGCTCTCGACGGGACTCCTCATGACGGATCTCATCGCTCTCACAGCATCGAGCACATATCAGATACCAGTCACGGATCGTGCTGCACCCGCTCAGTCTCATGCGTTGTCTAGTGCATTTTATTACGCCATCATGGCTGCTGCCATTTACTTTTTGATAGCCTTGCTCATGTGCTGGACTGTCTGGGGAGTGTATCGAGGTCACTTTGGACGACAGTTCGATCTCACTGCCGCGCAGAGAACTCTCATGCTGCAGACCATGTCCTTTGTCACATATCTCCTACTTGGCGCTCTTGTGTTCAGTCACATTGAAGGATGGACGTTCCTCGATGCCGTCTACTGGGCAGACGTGACGTTGCTGACAGTGGGTCTGGGCGATTTCGCTCCGTCGACGCATCTGGGACGCAGCCTCATCATCCCGTTTGCGATTGGCGGCATCGTGACCATCGGTCTAGTCATTGGCTCGATCCGTACTCTGATTCTGGAGCGAGGACAGAAAAAGATCTCGGCTCGCATGATGGAGAAGAAGCGGACCCGAGCCATTGACAGTGTGGATTCCCAAAAGCACCGCATAAGAGTCAGCCGCTTCCAGACGATGCCGTTCAACGAAGCGTATACCGACGTCGCCCGCAAGAGACAGCAAGAATTCGAAGTGATGCGCAGCGTGCAGGACTGCGCCGAGCGCGATCGGAAATGGATGGCGTTGTGTATCTCCACCTCGATGGGTCTGATCCTCTGGCTCGCAGGAGCGGCCGTGTTCTACGTTGCAGAGAGAGGAGAGCAAGGATGGTCGTATTTCCAATCCCTCTACTTTGCCTACATCTGCCTGTTGACAATCGGCTACGGCGACTTGACCCCGACCTCAAACTCCAGCAAACCCTTTTTCGTCTTCTGGTCCCTGTTGGCCGTCCCCGCCCTCACCATCCTCATCTCCGACATGGGCGACACGGTAGTCCAGACCTTCTCGACGGCCACAATGTGGATCGGGTCCCTGACCGTGTTCCCGGGCGAAAACGGCTTCCGCTCCACCGCAAAGACGGCAATGAAACAACTCTCCCTGGGCCGCCTCAGCCCAAAAGACTTCAAAACCCAACAACCGCCGGGCTTTCTTCCCCAAGAAACCACCGGCAAACCCAACGGCGACAGCAGCACCAGCAACGGCAGCGGCAGCAGCGATCCCCACCACGAAACAATCCACGACCGCATAATCGACCGACTATCCCTCCACCTCGAAGCCTCCGAACTACGCGACGCGGCCTCGCTCCTGGAATCCAGCGACGGCGGCGGCGACGCCCTAGACCACGACATCCACTTCTACCACTTCATCCTCGCGCGCGAGTGCCAGCTGCTCCTGCGCGACCTCGACGCCTCCCCTCCGAAACGCTACCCCTGGGGCGAGTGGGAGTACTACCTCAAGCTCATGGCAAACGACTACGACTACGACGCCGCCGACGTCTCCGGACGATACCTCGTCCCGCTCGAGTTGCGGCTCCCGGACAC
>Ga0115848_100753_pt1 | contig 13242 bp, 8 predicted proteins | sample InSIn3gowninarea_FD_83862 | JGI IMG/M metagenome (GOLD analysis project Ga0115848, IMG submission 83862) | reverse complement strand
AAGAACTACACCAAAGATCTTGTAAGTAACCAAAGAGCAACTAAAGTTTAGGGTTTACTTATTGGGTGGGGGGGGTTATCAGTCGAGCCCCCTGTCGGGTCCTTGCTTTCCTAACGTCAAGCAAGCACTACGTTCCTTGCACTAGGAAGCGCAAGCCCCTCCGGGACCTTCCTTTCTAAGATCCTTCTATAGATAGAAGAGATAGTTTACCTTTTCAGAACCATATCTAGGCCTTAGGTGGGTTCAAATCATACTTTCCGGACCTTATAACGAACGAAGGGTTTATCAGGACCCTATAACGAAGAAAGGAAAAAGGCTTCTCCATGCTTAAGGTTTGACCTTTCAGGGCTTATCATTGAGGGTTTAGGGATTTCCCTCCTTCCCTAATAGAAAGCCCTAACATCCGTTTTTCTCAAAATTCCCTTCAATTTCTCACAAGGGGGACTCAAGGAGGGAAAATTATATATATATATATTTCAGCTATAAACGAGCAAAATAAGAAAAGAAATTCCTGTGAAGCCAAACTATAGATGTGTACAATTTCCCCGAAGCTTTTATACAATTATGAACGAGCTGCTTTCAGTACTATCAAGGTCCCCCTTATAAGAGAGCGCTCTTCTGGGCAAACCTTTGGGACATACCCCGTTATACCTGACTTGGGTATGCCTTTCCGTCAGTAGACCCAGCCCCAACCCCTTTGATCTATATAAAGGGTTACCAGACCCTTACCTGAGCTTATTATTTGACCTTTGACTGATGACCTTTATATTACCCTCATTACCGTGGCCTTCCCTGCGCTCACCCTTTTCCTTTCAAAATATCAGGTTTTACCTTTTTGAACCAACCCTTGTCCTTACCATACCATATACTGGCCAGCCAGCAGTATTTATTCAGGACCAATCCGTAGCATAGCTAGTTAAGATAATACCAGAGTTAAGGACCTGGTTTCACCTTATCCCCATAAGGTACCTCTTTCTATCTCAGGGTTTTCCTTCGCTCACTTAACCCTGGCCTAGAAGAAACTACCCCTTCTTACTCAGGGTTTACAGGGGGGCCGGCTGTGTGAAATATAGAAACTTGGCCAGCTGAAGAAATTGAATGCGGCCCCTACTATTATTAATTGGATAAGTTGGGCAATTAGATAGAAAGGGCACCGCAGATAAGAAAGCGCTTTATCCCCCTTATTATTATTTAAGCGGCACCACCTGCCTGTTTTTGGACAGGAGACGAGCTAGAGTTTAGCGCTGTTGGAAATCCATCTATAGATATAGGAGTCTGGCCCCTAATAGCATTTACATATTAGGGATTAGCCGGTATGGAGGAAAAGGGATGAATCGATGAATGAGATAGATAAGGGAAGGTGGAGGAGTATAGCTTGATAGTAGCAGACTTACAAGCGCTCTTCATTACCCTACCCACCTTCAATATATATAGAGCCCTAAACAGGTAGGGAGCGGGTAGAATGAAATAATAGTAAGTGGGGTTGAACCGTAGGAAGAATTCGTAGGTGGTGTGGGATAACCCCGGATCTACCCCCATTCATATGGGTTGGGTAGAAGAACTGGATCTGTCTCACCATCTACTTACAATATCACTGCTAGAGCACATTATTTTCGTATCACCTCTTTGATGGGTATCATCTTTTGCCTCCCTTGATCGGAGATGGAATAGAATACCCAACTAAGAATCTGCCTAACCTCCACCCGCCTTTAGTGAAGAATGGTTAAGGTGGAACACCAAAGTTGATTCGCCTTCAATTGATCCAACTCCTTCGATGACTCTTACTTTCCGGCTTTTTATGATCCTTATCCTTTTTATGATTACCTAACTACCAGTCTTCCAGAGTCAACTTGTGGAACACCTTCTTTTTCAAACCTTCATTCTGACACATGTTTTTCTAATTCGTCACCGAGAGGGCTAGAATCTAGAACCAAGCTTCATTGTGTGCATGAAACTGCTTGCTTTGTTCGGTGGGCAGGAGAATAATGATAGCCGGGCGTAACCATAACTCTAGCTCCCGCGTAAAGTTTATCCACTTTGTTTGTGAAGCTTATTCACTTCAGCAAACGAACCAACAGCAGCCATTGATAGATCATCAAGTTGAGTGGTTTAGGTCAGCATTCTACGCACGAACCCGTCTTTCGCCCTACCCCCCAACCTATGCCCCTACTTATTCGTATAGCCTATTTCTTTACCTATTGAGTTGGATAGCCTTTGACCCTAACCATTAGAGACAGAGAGATAGATGGGCCAAATCCTTCCTAGAGAGTGAATAATGCGTTTTTTCTTGTAGTCTCTTCGCGAGGGAATGTGCCTGTGGTGCCGCGCCAGGGTTGAAAACCTATACCTGGAAGAAATAGCCGTACGTAAGCCAGCCAGTTGAGTGTCAAATTGGGTATATAAAAAAGTGGAGTCGTCTTCTCAGTTCGGGCAGTTGAGTGCTCATAGTTTGGAAAATAAGGACCCGGAGGGCGCTTTCCTGTAATCAGGGAAGGATTCATGATGAACCTGCCTCTACTCCAGATTTGGTGGACAGGGCAATCCCACTTGGTTCTACTTCCCTTGTGCCTGATTGGAATAGTCAGTTGACCCCTTACTCGATCCCGCTCGCTTCTATATCTGCAAGTGGGCAGAGCCTGTACTATTAGCTATTTCCTTTATGAACCCTACAGCTTTTTCTGTGTGCAGGACCCCATTTTGACTGTGACTAGAGAGTGAAACATGGGGTCGGGGTAGATGTATAGGCAGCAGTATGGGGTGGGAGGCGGGAATCTGAGGCGGTGGGTGGGTGGGTAAGGGGTTATAACTGGCTCCATTGGCTCGGCTTTGGGCGGCTCGAGGTACTCCATAATTGGCTACTCTATATAAGTCATTGGCTCTAGCCCAACCCATTATTCCCGGAGGGATAATGAACGAGATTCCCCGAGAACACCCGTTCAAGGAGAACCACCACTTCGTTTGTGACTCGGAAGCTAGCCTTCTTCTATTTATTATGGCTTGACCATTAGAGAGATCTACCGAACTCATAAGCAATGAGACTCAAAAGCTAGGGGGAGGGGCAACACTTAAAGGCTTCTATTGCCCCAATTCGACCAATTGCAATGAAAGTTGGGCCTTTGCACCAACCTTTCATTTGGAGTTAAAGAAGTTTGACTGGCGGGTGGACTAATTACTTACTCTCGTATCGGCCGCAGCTGCTTGTTCGGTTTCCATACCGCGGGGGTGGTCATTTCACTGCAGGAATACGGGTAAGATCAGGTACTGCTACAAAAGATAGATAGGATGGATAACCGATGTGCTAATAAATGCTGTGGAATTACCTACCTATAGATGTAAGCTTTTCATGGGGTTGGGGTTTGATTATTAGAAGGTGGCTGCACGCCTAGTTGCATTGGGTCGGCCTAATGAAATGACTCAGGAATTATTTAGAAACCCTAATTAATATGGGAAACCACAACCAGAAGCCCGCCCGATACTTTGAAAACTCCCCTGAAATCGAGGGTGAGCCATTAGTTGCCGAACTCTCGACCAACGCCTTTTAGTTACTTATTTGAGAGCCCAATAAGTAAATTGAAATTGATTGCTCCTCATTAATTCCTCAGCACGGATGTGATATTGACCTATTGGGTGGGTCTGGGGACAGATGACATGACAGCTACGTAAAGCGAGGCACCGAACCGCTTCCCGTTGTCTCATTCGCGGAGATTAAAGAGTATGTTTGCTATATCCTCTATCCCATGTACGGTCGACCAATCATTGTGGGAGAGAGCCCGAGTTCTTGAAGTTGAGGTCTACAATAATGCATGATCGGATAATGCATCGGGGAAGTAGAGGTGTTGGTTGGGCCTGGTTTGGTCCTCCTTAGGGATGTGAGGTGTGAAAGGAGGGAGATAGGCGAGGGTTCCGTACCGTCCGTAGTAATACCTCCGAATTCTCTCGTAGTCACCGTATTGATTACCATTACCATTTCCCACCATTATATCTGCCCTCCACCCACACCTCAAATGGTTCTCTTTAACCTGAATGGAAAGGTGAAATGGCCTCCGTTTGCGTATATAATGGTTTGTTTGTTCAATCTTCCCCCTACCGGCTTATTAATTTATTGTTTTGTATTCCCATATTTCTTTTACCGTACGCTTCCAGTCTCGTACGCCAATACATACGTATTTATGCCATCAAGGTAGCCAAGTAGTATTCCGGTTATCAAGCCAATACATTCGTCCCTGGCTGGTAATAAAGAGTGCGGGTCTCATTGGCCTGCTGTACGCCAATGAGGGATTCTCTCTCTATGGTCGACTTCTGTACGCCAACGAGGGATTATGCCTATTTAAGGCCATAACTCGGAAAGCCATCGCTGCTCACTACCTAGTAGCGATCGTTGCAACAATCATTCACTTTGAGTTTCCCTATTTACACCTTCACTTTCACTTTTGAGTAGCGATAATTGAATTTATATCACCCGAAGTTACTTGGATCCGCGGGGTGGCTACTTATTGGCTTGGCGGGGCTCACAAGACAGAATTTATGTTTTATGCGATCGGGGCGGAAATAGCTACAGGGGTTCCTCTAGCTCTATAGATGGCTACCTTCTCTTGGACGGAACTCACAGCGGCTAGGGCTTAGGGGACTACCACTAATACATTGACTCTTCTGGCTTCAACCAAGGCTCCACTACTTAGGGCTCTGAATATTGACATTATTATTGAAGGTTTGAACCGCTGGATTATGAATCTGGACAAGATTTGGATGAAAAATGAAATGAAATGAAGTGAAATGAAGGCTCGTGGAGATTGCTACTGGAAGAAGGAATGAAACGAAGCGCGTGAGAGGAGAAAAGAAAACCCGGAAATTGACCCATCTCCCGGTGTAGCTCCGAGCCCGTTGTAAGAGAAGTAGGAAGTCTCAAAGTGAGAGAGTCCTAGGTTGTAATAGTGGTAAAGAGAGTAACCGTCTTCCCTTAAGCCCTAGGGTTTAGAGCCATAAAGATAGCTGTTCCCGCCCCCATCCTGAGAAATGAAATAGAACCCTTTTCGCCTTCTGAAGAGAAGTAAGTGGTTTTCCGTATCTCCATTGCTTGGCGCCGTCTATAGTGAATGGTCTATAGTATAGTGACTGATCTTTCTCATTCCTACGCGAGTGCCTGAACTACACTCATGCACAGAAATAAGAGTCTAGTGGGGCAGGTGATGAATGCTGTCCATAGATAGGCAGATCCTTTACTCAAACCTTCCCTACTCCTTCCATTTAGGTCACTTTACTTAGTTATATCGACGCCTATCAGAATAATGAGTAGTGGTAGGCAGTTGCTCCTCCCTCTATGGATAGATTCCTACTACTCCGAATACCTGCTCCTATCCCCTGGGGGTGGGGATGCATGATTATATAGGTCCTTCCGGTGGAGATCAAGGGAAGGTGAAAAAGCAATCATCACCCTTTCTTTCGATTCCCGTCCTGACTCTATTTGGTCCTGACTACCCTCACCGTCCCATCCTGGATAAGACCTAACCGAACACGCTCTTTCTTTCTTTTCGCCAGGTCTTGCTCAAAGTGGCGCTGTTTCTTCTTCTTTTTTTGTGCGGATGGATTAAAATGATATCCAGTTTCAAGCTGCATCAACCCTGTGTGGCATCCAAGACTTGTCGCATGAGGGGGTTGATTTTGCCCCTATCCAAAGCATAATCTCTGGTGTATAATGACGAAATCTGAGGGGTAGTATGCAAGCGGATCAGAAGGGTTGTGATCAATCCAATCAAGCTCATGGGGTGTCAAACCAAGCTCAAGGTTCGAAGCATGGGTCTAGTTTAAGTGGGGTTGATCGGGGAACACTTATTCTTCATGAGGTACCAGGGTAAAGGGGCAAGCGCTAGCGATAAGGCATTGTGATCTCTCCGCGATACGCTCCTTCCTCCTCATGAGGCAAGCAATAGTATAAGGGGCAAGTGTCGATCTTTCGAACTAAGCTCATTTGGGTATATGTGTAGTCCAGTTTCATTGGGTTAATTGCAAGGGTAACGACTAAGTATAGCGGTAGTGAAAAAAGCGATAGCAATAAGGGGAAGGCAGTGTCGATCAATCCATCCCTCCTTCCTAGCGGTAGCGTCCATGGCCCTCCTTCTTCTTTTTTCTTCTTTGTTTTTGTCTTCTTACTAGCGGTACGTCCATCCATCGTCCTTAGCGGTAGCGTCCATCGTGCGTCCTAGCAGCGCTCAATCATAATAAAAAAACCAAGGTCCGGAGGGTCTTGCGCTTCCGAGTGCAAGGACCCGACAGGGGGCTCGACTGATAAGGACCTTTAGGTGCTCGACTGATAAGGACCTTTAGGTGCTCGACCATAAGGATGCGTTAGCATGCTCGACTGTTTTGGTTACTTATTTGAGAGGGGCAATAAGTAAACCCTAACCTTTAGGTGCTCGACTGTTAAGGCCGCCATCGAGAGGAGAGGAGAGGAAGTTGGACTGCTCTTTTGAGCGGCTATAGTAAGAACAACTATGCATAGGATGCCCGTGGTTAATGAATTGAGAGGAGGGGAAAGACAGGATGTATTCCGACGAAAAATGGCTTTGGATTGGAGGACTATAATGAGGAGGACGACAGATCGAAGATCGGGAAGCAGGGGAGCTTCAGCCAGACCGGTTCGAATCCGGCCGATCTTGACTTGAGGAAAGAAGGAAAGCATAATGACATATATAATGAGATATCTCTTTGTATACGATATTCTGGATTGACTTGATTTCTTCCCCTCAAAGAGCTCTGCGAAAGTAAGGTCCTTTACCAAAATGAGTTAGAGTTCGGGAAGATAAGGCACTTTTCTTCCTTCCCCTCAAGAGAGTTCGGGAATCTATTGAAGTTTGAGGATAAGAAAGTCGTATCCTGCCCTTCTTTAGAAGGGAAAGGTACTATGGTCTATTCTTTTTCTCTGGCCCCGGTTGGCTTTGAGTTCAAAATAAGTATAGGGTCCTTCTCGGTAAACCAACCCAGCCCCAGGCCCAGCCCCAGGCCCAGACCCAGGCCCAGGCCCAGAGTCCAGGCCAGAGTCATAAGTGGTGGTGGTCCATTCTTCCTTCCTGGTCAACCCAGCTGGGATCAGCGAAGTCAACCCTCCATATCTCCCTTCGCATATCTATCTCTATCTCTGGAGAAACACACACATATATGGATAAGGAATGGGTTCTCTCGCTAACGCTCACCTTCCTTTCCGGAATGGTAATCCAGAGAAGTCAACCCTCCATATCTATATCCCTTCCAACAAATATCTATCTCTATCTCTCTCTCGACATTCTATCTCCAGCAAGCTCCAAGGCAAGCGTTACGGCCTGACGAGGTATTGAATCTCCTAGCAGGGGGAAGTACCTCCGGGGAAAGTACCGTCACCTTCCTGGCTGGCAGGTAAGGTCCTGGCTGGCAGGTCCTGGTCAACCCACCCAGTAAGGTCTTGGCGAAGGTAAGGTCCTGGTCTTACTGGTCCTGATCTTAGGTAAGGTCTTGAAAGAAAGGGAAACCCTTCAAGAAGGTAAGGTGAATACCTTACTGGCTGGCAAGCAGGCTGGTAAGTACAAGAACACCCGACCATACGCTCGCTATAGATCAGGTTCCATCCGCTATCTATAGAAAAGTAAGGTTCCATCCGCTATCTATATATAAAGAACGTTTGGTGAATACTTCGTTACAGTTACCACCTTCTGTGAAAAGAAAAGAATAAAGAAGTTAGAAGAGATTCAGATATCACCCATGGAAAAAAGGATAGAGGGGAACCTGGGTGGGGATAGAGGGACTTTCACCCTCACGGTATATAAAGCCAACGGATTTTCCTCTCCTTATCAGTCGAGCCCTGTCGGACCTCTCCCGTTGGTCGAGCCCCTACCGGTCCTCTCCTTATCAGTCGAGCCCTGTCGGACCTCTCCCGGTGGTCGAGCCATGCTTCGCATCCTCTCCATTATTGAGAGTAGGAATAGCTAGTCTTTTTGATTTCCTCTCCTCTCCTCTCCTCTCGATGGCGGCCTTAACAGTCGAGCACCTAAAGGTCCTTATGGTCGAGCCCCCTAAAGGGTCCTTATCAGTCGAGCCCCCTAAAGGGTCCTCTCGATGGCGGCCTTATCAGTCGAGCACCTAAAGGTGATGGCGGCCTTAACAGTCGAGCCTGCTTGCGCATTCAATTTACTTATTGGGTGGGGGGGGCTATGGTCGAGCGCCTCCGGACCTTATGGTCGAGCCCCCTAAAGGGTCCTTATCAGTCGAGCCCCCTAAAGGGTCCTTATCAGTCGAGCCCCGTTGCCGGTTCAATTTACTTATTGGGTGGGGGGGGCTTTTGGTCGAGCAAATCAATTACCTCTCCCGGTGGTCGAGCCCCTGCCGGTCCTTGCTTTCCTAACGTCAAGCAAGCCCCTACCGGTCCTTGCCCGGAAAGTGATTGATTGATTGATTGCCCACATCTACAGAGAGGGGTGGGGCGGTACCACGGACGGACGAATTAATGCTTGAGCTTGGCAGTCCTACCGATCGATACAGAACACAAGGTTACTACAGCACCTCACAGAGGCATAATGACAATAATTGCCAGTCAGAGCTCGGATGGGATCATTGGCTGGGCTTGGATGGGATACTCAGATACTCAACCGGGCTCGGTTTATCAGCTACTCAGCTTGGATACTCAACTGCGCTACTTGACTTGGATACTTGGTTGGATACCGGGTAGACTGGGAAATACTACGCTGGGATACTCACATGGGCTACTCGACTGCTTGGCTTGGTTAATTGGACTGGGAATACTCAACTGGGCTATTCAACAACTTGGGGCTGGCTGCTTGGATTCTCGACCGGGCTAATCCAATGGGGATGGTGCGCTACTCGACTGGACTAATCGGCTTGGCTAATTGGCTTAGCTACCCGGCTGGGCTGGGTACTACTATTGCCTAGAAGCTCTGGTCAGTCATAGAAGCTCTAGTCTTTGATAGCTCTAGTAGTCTAGTCAGTGCTAGCTTTGGTCTTTGCTACAAGCTCTAGTCAGCGCTAGCTTGACTCAGTGCAGCTAGTCAGTGCCAGTCAAAGCCTAGAGCATACATATACCCCATACAAGAGAGAGTTCATCATCAATGGCCAAGAGAAAGGAGATTCACCTCATGCCACATACAAGAAAATGCTCACACGTGTTGCTAGAGTTAGTTGCCTAGCTTGTGGTGTTGCTAGAGTTAGTTGCCTAGCTTGTGGTGTTGCTAGAGTTAGGTTACGCCTAGCTAGTGGGTGAGGCAAAGGGACTATGTGCTCTTAACAACTGCTATGTGCATGCATGGGGACAGGGAGGGCCATGTTAGCAATATCCTACATGAAACTATACCTGATGGCGGGCGGGTGTTTTTCGGCTACAGAACACGGCCCTGCAGCGGTATCTAAGTGGTCATATTCGGGATCATCCTCTGCTCCAGCACCAGAATGACTAATATATAACGAGCATTTGAGTGGGACCGGCTCAACAATCCTCTGTAACTATACCTTCGGTTGGGAGTGGCTCGGTTTCACTCCCTTATGACAGAATATAAAGGTGCGAAGCCACTTGTCCCTCCGGGGGCAAGGAATACCGGACGAATTCGATCACTATCAAAGGCATTGCACCGGAGCTGTAATGGAGAGAAATAGGAGAAGCATTCGGATACCATAATTCTTCATGAACTTGAAGATGGAGCTTTTGAAACTCGACCTATGAATGAGTTTAGAACCAGATATATAGTAGGGGGACTGATGTTGGGCAATATCGAACTAATAATAGGCGGTTCCCCTTTCATTAATATACGGGGGAACCATCACTAAAGCTGGTTCTTCATCCCTTGCTGTTTCTTAGTAGTAGCCTTAAAGCTATCTCTTCCACTAGTTCGGTGTTCGACCCCTCTAATAAGTGAAACCTTCCCCTTCAATCCTAATCAATAGGGGGAGCTTAAATGATCATAGGGGAATCGGATCAGGCATCAGAAAGGGTATCGATTTGTGCCATATCGCTTCAGTGGCCAAATTATATGTATAAGGGCCGATCAATCAAATGAATGTCTAATCTGGTATCGAATCGACGGTTCTTTCTCTTAAAGGCCAAAGTGAGAGAATAGCATAATACTGTCTCCCATCTTTTCCCAACCAGTCAAGGGTGAAAGTGGGACTAGCATCATACTTCCTAGCTAGAGAAGATTTTCTTCGAACAGCGATCCAGCCCTCTCTTGATATCTAAAGTGGCTAACCCAGATTGATTCCCACTATCCTCGGTGCCGAGGAATAATGGAGCCCTCTTTCCGATCACTTGGAATGATTCGTTTTTCAATCACACCCCGACTTAATGGTTCTCGTGAATCTCTCTCGTGAGAGAGATAACACTATGAGAAATCTCCTGCCTGTCCCGGTCACTGATGTGCTTGCGAGTTTCACGTCGTTTCGTCTCTTGTCTGCTTCCTATCGTTGGTGTTTCAAGTTCACCCTTGCTGAGATTTGGAAGAGCCCGGGATGACCCGGAACCCAAACCATTCCTTTTCTCTTGCTTGTCTTTCTGGCCATGATGTCTCGGCTACGCCGAATTCCCCCCTCCAGATAGATTATATATGAGATAAGACATTCCTCTGCTTTAACCCCGTAAAATGGGCATCGATGGCTGAAACCCCGTGATTTTGACAGAAAATTGATCTGAATGTAATTAGGTATCAAGATGCAGTGACTCAAGTGCCCTTCGAACCATTCGGAAGAACAACGGTATGCTACATCGAATTCCCTGCCGCATCATATTCGTGTAGGGGATTCCCTCCAACTGAGCGCCAACCTGGATGCACCTATATATGTGTATGTGCTATTCCCCATCCATATAGTGAGTCTGTCTTATAGTAAGCCCCTAATTCACCGAGAAGGAAGGTAGAGGCGTGCGTAAGAGCCCTGGGACAGTCCAAGTCATTGTCTCATCTATGGGAGGGAGGGGGAACCGGGAATAACATGATAATAGAAGAAATGCAGGTCCAACTAATAGATAGGCTTATCACTGCTACCTACCCTCGAGGGGGTTGACCCGACATAGCCCCAGCCTATAACTATAGAGAGGGAGGACTCAATTTACTTATTGGGTGGGGGGGCATCGGAATGAGTGAGTGACCCCTATAAAGGAGTAGGGGCCCTCGCCCTTACTCTTCCACTTCCTCCTTAGAAAACGAGGGCATCGACGAGCGATAAGGTGTGAACCACGTGATACTTTCGCATGTTATAGATCGGCACTCACCATCTTACTTAGTGTGGGGGGACGTCGTTCCAAGTGCAGTGAGCGAAATGAACTAACCGGAGACAAATGAATGGGAAAGGATCTCGCGCTCACGTTATATTATATACGTAATATGACTGAAACGGATAGGTGCTCAATGCCTGCTGATCACTGCGGTTCGATCTGGTGGAGCTGCCCTCCTCTCCTAGGGAGAGCCTCGTTATTACTTGCTTGCTTGCTTAAGTTGTACTCTTCCGGAAAGGGAACTACCTCGAAACTACAGTCAACCATAGCCAGCCACCAGCCAGAAGGAATAGCTTATTGAACGCCTACAGTCAGGGAAGAACCATAGCCATCAGAGCCACGCACGTACTTAGGTTTCACTTCCACTCTCACTCTATGGATCACTTCGATACTAAACAATGAATGTGCCGGCGAGATAGCCTCGTGCTTCATAAATTGATTGTTCTTAACCCACTTGTATCTCATTTTGTGTCCCTTCGTCTGTCCGATGCTCTAACTTAGAGGGTGGTACCCTACGTTCTACCAGTGAATGATACAATTATATCAGTGAATGATACAACCTTCGTCACTCGAAGGGAAACTAGATCTGCAGATCGATGACTAGGGAAAACGACTGGATGAATGCTCGAACTGATTTAGACGCTACGGCTTTCCTGAGCCTTCGAATCAATTACGCTATTTTGAACTTAGAGGGAAGGTGGTCTCCCTGTCCTCGCGTAGAAGCAATGAAAAAATAGACTTCAGTGGTTCTTCCAACCTTAGATCTGGCTCTTCCGAAAACAATAACCAGCTACTCTAGTCGTGTTCCGCCTCCGACGTGATTCAATTGAGAGTAGTTACGGTCATGCTGCATTCCTTTATGTATAATTTCTCACTGCGCACTTACTTTCATTAGAGGACGAATTCTTTCTGGTCGACGGTGAGCCTCTTTACTAGTGCACGTGCTCGGGCCAGTGGTTCAGATATTCCAACCAGTCTGGTCATTTATAAGTTCAGGTACAATGCTCTAAGTTACAATACTCATCGGTAGCTTTCGGAGTGGAGCTCTTGCTCGTGCCCGTTTCGTTTAGACCGTTTCCAAATTCATGTTCCTTAGCAAGTAAGGAAGTCGCTCTAACATGTTCCGTGGCGTGGCATAAGTGGCTCCAACTGAAGTGGTGAGCCCCTGGATCTAAGTTGAGCGGATCTAGTACTTAGCATCTGTCTCTTTAGCTGTCTCTTCAGCGGTTTACTCCTATGTGTAGTTCAGAGAAACTATATGCGGCGTAGTGAAGAGATCCGATTGGTTCAAAGGGGCAAGGAGGCATTCTGGAGAATGCCGACTCAAAATATGCATTTCACACTCACTCGGAAGTAGGTCTCGGTCATTGAGAGAGATTCAACCACGCGTGTGACTGACGGACGGTGAGAAAGACTTGGACGATCATTTACATCTTCATGGTCCGGTTCCAAAAGTGGTTCTCGCAACCGATGTGATGTCAGCAGCTGGCTCTTAAACCTCAGCATCCGGCTATCGATGCACCAGGGTAGACGACCAGAGAAGGTTCCGCGCCCGCCTCATCTCATCTGCCAACAAAGTCGGATTCGCCAGTTGACTTCTACTATGTCTGTGTTTCACAGCGGTATTAGTCCCTTCCTATCTTCTCTTACTACGCTGGTGAGCCTTTCTCTTTCGGAGACGACAAACAGTGTTTCGCCATCTGGAAGATCCAAAAAAGCTTTTGTTTATCTTAACTAAAATCGCCACGGAAGCTCATTCCAATAAGTGAGCCCACAGCTGTGACTTATGACTAAGCCTAGGCCTATGAATGTGCTGGTTAAGAGTTCTCTGGCTCCGATCAATCTAATGGAGGTAGATCCAAGGAAGTAAGGTCGAAAGATAGAAAGCCTACTGTTTAGCGGTGCATCTTTCACGGAAGAGTACAACTTAAGCAAGCAAGCAAGTAATAACGAGGCTCTCCCTAGGAGAGGAGGGCAGCTCCACCAGATCGAACCGCAGTGAT
>Ga0115848_100750_pt1 | contig 13262 bp, 15 predicted proteins | sample InSIn3gowninarea_FD_83862 | JGI IMG/M metagenome (GOLD analysis project Ga0115848, IMG submission 83862) | reverse complement strand
AGGCTCACCCCTCGACCACGCCGTTCCTCGCCAGCATCCGGACCAAAACATTCAATTCAATCAGATGTATATCTTTTCTCGTTCTCTCCCTAGGTATAGTATCCCTCACAAGTGATGAATAGTGGCCACATATAGTCAAGAACTCACGCTGCTGCAAACGCTGCATCAAGACTGGCCTCCACAACTCCATTGGTATGAGTATGGGACCAATGTAGAAGCTCAATCATTACCATATGCCATGTTGACTTCATGAGAACGGCCATGGAATCTTCATCTGAGAACTTCTCCACCAGAGGCTCAAAAGCCAATAGACTTGCATTTAAAGCGTCAAAACGTTCAAAGCAGAGTCGACCTGTCATTGTTGTCCAGCCAGAAAGTTCTCGAGCGCTGCTCAGCAAGAAGAGAATGATGATCAAGGCACCATAAGGCTCTAGAGTAGAGACATCGAAGGATGTGTTGGACGACAGACAATCCTGTATGGTTGTGACATATTTGGTCGGCGATCTCGAGTTTTGTCGAGTCAATGCTTGGTGAGCCCACTGGGTTGAGGATGTGCATTTCCAGATCTGCTCGGAACATGGAAGGTCGTGTTTGATCTCAAGGTGAGAAAGAAGTCGTGGTTGTGAGAGTGTGTCATACCAATATACGTCTAACTGGTTGACAGCGTACAAAGTCCTACACAACCTTGTCAGTCTTGATTCGTTCATCAGGCCATTGAATGCAACTACCTCTTGTGGCTTTCGCAGCGAATGAATTGTTTCCAGAGAGCGTCTAGGTCCTCTGTCGCACTTGAATGGACGGTGAGAGGCTCCGTCAGACCGTAACGTCTCACGAGCTAGACGACCGTCAGACTTGAAGAAGCTAGAGCTATTGTTTCAGCTTACCTCAACCGATTTGTGGTGCATCTGCAGTCCAATAGTAGTATCCTGACCTGCAGAATACATTGCAGCATACAACTCCAATAGCAAATAAGCTTGTACAGTGTGGATGTTCCTTGCAAAGAGGGGTCCTTCTGATGTCTCTGATTGGCTCAGGAGCTCTATGCCGCGCTCAAAGGCCTGCGCAGCAATACCAGGGTACATCTCGTCCTCCGTGTCGAACTGCAAGCCTACGCTGAGCATGCCCATGAGCAATGCTTCCGGCAAGTGTGTGAAGTCGAATGTGGGATGGTGAATAAACGGTAGGGAGGGTGAAACATGTCGAAAGTAGAGATCGCACCCTTTCTGTATCAATTCCCTGGGAAAAATTGCATGTGTGCGCATAGCTTCTGTAGACTCATGTTGCATTTGACGTCGTGCTTCATCCTCTGGCGACAAGTAGACATTGTTTGACTGAAGCATATTAGGCACAGGCCCAGAGTCAGATCGAATCTCTAGGTTAGCCAGATCATCGCCTGATAGAGATGGTGTTCGAGGATACGGCTGGGCAACACCGGTTGGCCCGTTCTCCATGCCATCTGGGCTTATCCCAGGATATTCGAAAGTTCCCGCAACCTCATGTCTCTCCATCAATACATGACTGCCCGATGCTTCGGTCGAGATTTTGGTGATGCCCAAGCTGTCGTCTGCTTCGACGTTGCACTCCGGGTCAACTTCGCATTGCGGATGCTGTTTCTTGATGTGCCGCTTCCTCAAATCCCTCCTCGAAAAGAGTCTGTCGCAGTAGAAGCACGGATGCTTTGTGTTGCCGGCGGATGTACGATGTAACAGCAGATGCCGTTTGAGGTTTTCCTTACTTCGGTGAGCAGAGGTTCAGACCTTGGAAACGGTCTTCAACGAACATGACGAGTAAATCTGGACTTGCATGTCACGCATTGGAATGGCTGCAATGCTCGTTTCTCCATGACCGACTTGGCGATAGAGCTATGACCCTGATTCTTCGATTGAGCACGTCCTGGACTCCTGCGGAGTTGGAGTATGGGGCTGCACGGTCCTGGGATGTGAGATGTTGCGTGATGTGATCAAGGGCCGGTGGGAGTGCATCTATTAATGAGAGAGGAGCTCCTCCCAGGTCTTATCGTGTTCCCCGCATGAGATGAGCGAAGCCCTATCTCTCGGCAGATAGGCATTTAATGGAACCTCGTGGCGGGGAACAGACTTTGTTCGACTCATGCTTTTGTTCTCGCCGATTGTTACTGTCAGGCAAATGTCTTTGAAACTAGGAGATGTAAGGGTCTGATGGCTTGAAGTAGGTTTTGGGTTACGATGGATCAAGAAGAAGTTCGCCTTGTCGCGGCAACGGGAGGACTGCAAATACCATGACAATTAGTATTGTAGAGTCCAGGTAGTCACACCGTAAAACCCATGTGTAGTCGCGTGGAAAGAAGACAAGAAGAGATGGAAGGAGAACCAGCAACGCGGACCTCACGCACGCGTCTTCGATGACGTCGGCGTATATGAAGCCCAATCGGGAAAGTGCCTCCGAATGCTCTTGACAGACGGCTTTGGTGAGCAAGTGATCAATCTTGTAGCTCCAAACATCACTTGTGAGGGATACTATACCTAGGGAGAGAACGAGAAAAGATATACATCTGATTGAATTGAATGTTTTGGTCCGGATGCTGGCGAGGAACGGCGTGGTCGAGGGGTGAGCCTTTGGAGCGTTGCATGATTTCATCTAAAATTGGCGATGGCAGCTTCTATGAACAAGATATCGTTGTCTCCACCAAATCTCAAGCCTATCAGAAGCCTTTAGATTATATCTATCATACAAACAATGCTCTATCAATGGTTCTCGATGCTAAACGAGCACATTGAGTCTTTAAATGCTTGTAAAGGGAGGCACCCTACTTGAAGCTCTCCTGGACAAAAGTCGTGGTTAGCATGTTATCGACGCGTCGGATGATGTAATTCGGACCCAGCTCTCACTCCCACAACATTTTTTGACATTTCGATACGTTTTCGCTTTTCTTTGTTTTCAACCTGCGATGGTACAGATGAGTATCAATACATACTACTGACCATGATATGGTGAGATGTCCACGCTGCCGCGGCATACCTCGAGCGAGAGCAAGCTCTTTGCTGTCGGCTTTCACCGCCGGGGTATCAATCACACATTGCTACGAATGCAAGCTGGAACATAGCCTGGTGAAAGCCATGAATTAAGCTATGTGTCCTTGAAGTGCCACTTCAGAGCTGAGCTCTCAAATCCGGAGCAGAAGCTACGTCCACCTCTGCCGGCCATCGACGCTCGACATCACGCTGACAGTCAAACGACATCAACCAACTCCCGACGCCATTTCTTCTCCAAGCTAATGGATCATCACCCTCTTTCATTCCCACCGGTAACTCGACATTCGCAACACCATCGGCCATAACCTCTGCCTCTAGCTTCTCGAATAGGCGAAATCTCTCGTCTCGAGCCTGCTGTTCGGGACCGTCTTCGAAGTGATATAGCTCTTGCTGAAGGTTGCCCCTCTCTACGATACTTTCGGTTCGGAAACGTCTGCAATTTTCGTACACTTCCAAGGCCTTTTTTTTCTCCTGACATGAGCGGCCCTTGATCTTACTCAAGCAGAAACCGAGTGCTGCGCCATCTTCCAGTGACATGCCGGCTCCTGATGCCAGATACGGCAAAGTAGCGTGCACGCAATCTCCGAGGAGGACGAATGTCGCGTCTTCATTAGACCATGATGACTCCAGGCCGGCTCGGAAACATAACTTCCACTTCTGTACGGACTGACACAGCGCAAGCAGCTTCGGTATCCGCGGGTCCCAGTCTTTGTACAGCTCGATCATCTCTTCTACGTTGCCGTCCAGAGTTGTGGCGTCGGCTGGCATGTCATCAGGAACGAGTAGCACCATGTTGAAAAGCTCGCCATCCCGAAGAACATAGTTGACCGCATGAGCTTTCGGACCCATCCAGTATCGGACCTTGTGCGGCTTTTGGAGAAGTGGTGCCAGCTCCGGATCATCCTTCATGGCTTTGGTGTCGAGAAGAACACGATATGCAAGGTCGCCGGTTGGTGTAGGAGGACTCGACGTGCCGAGCAAGAGCTCACGACATGTGGAGAATATGCCGTCGGCACCAACAACAAGATCGGCAACCATACGCTTACCAGACTTCAACAAGACGGTAGCTGTATCTTTGCCGTCTTCTTCATACTTGATATCAATGACCCTGGCGTTGATGGAAAAGCTAGCTCCAAGTTCTTGGGCTCGGTCCAGTAAAGCTTTGTGCAAGTCGGCGCGGTGGAAGTCCCAGAAGGGGGTACCATACTCTGCGGTAGCGTCCTCAAAGTTCATCGAAGACAGTCTCTCGCCCTTCCAACCCAGCATCATACACTCATCTGGAAAGGTGGCATGGCGAAGAAGTTTCTCCTCCAGACCCCATTGAATAAGTACGCGAGAGCTGTTGGGCAGTACCTGGATGCCTGCTCCGACTTCGGCGATTTTTGAGGCACTTTCCAGGACGTGTACATTGTGGCCAGCCAACAAGAGTGAGATGGCTGCACCGAGACCACCTAAACCTGCTCCGACGATGATGATCTACTTGTGATTCAGTTATCTGAACTTGCTCCCATCGATATTTCGCACTTACGTTTAGTCGGCTGTCTTCATCTCGCGTTTGCTTTTCTAACACAGGGACTTTGAAAGTGCCGCTTCGAGTCGCCATAGTTCTTGCTTGCTGAATTGTGTGGATTGCAAGACAGTGAGATGATTATATGTTCTGGTATCGCTCTGGCTGCCACAAGTGTTGTCTACTCTCCTGGTATTGTACATCACAACATACAAACTGCACGAATGCACATTTTGAAACAATTGTTTCCTTTATCGCTCATTGACGTAGGGTGGAGTCAACATACTTTCAAGGGTGGGGTTAACAAGGTGCAAACCATCCCCCGCAATGTGAGCCTATCGCCCGAAGCACCCGACCATCGCATTTTCCGCGCCTTCCTTATCAAGACACGCATCACAATACAACCATGGATCTAACTAACCTGCATCATCCTCGCAACAGTATCATTCCACTGCCTCGAGCAAATCTCTCTTCTTCAACATCTCCACGACTTCAGAACTCCACTCCTGGCACCTTCTCAATTTACTCGTCTTGTCGATTCTTTTGAAACCATCAAATTGTTTTTCCGGCGGCGTGATACTTTTGCACAATTCGTCCAATTCCTTTGCATTCAGTTTTGTTTTGCCGAGAAGCTGTTTGGAGAGGAAACCAGGTTCTTCTTCTGGTGGTTGGGTTTGAGGTCGTGATTCGTAGATCATGCCATTGGCGATTGTGCCGGTGACGTGGAAGATCGTGCCGCTGGTCGAAGGCGCATCATTGGACGTTGTAGTGGGTGGGGTGGAGGATGGAGAGAGGAGGTATAGGGCGTGGTGATCGAGTTTGGGGTTGCCTCCTAACGAGAGGATGAGGTGGAGCTCTGACATTTTGATTGATGTTTGGTTCATGAGAATGTGCTTTTGTTTTCTTGACGATGGAAAGGTGAGATTCATGGTAGAAAATTCGAGTTATATATTGTATTCGAGTGAGCTAAGCGCTAAGTGACACGTGGGTCAGGCGCGTTCGTTTGCTGTCATTGAGCGCTTCATGAGACAGGCGCCTGAATACAGCAAAATGTGAGCGTGATTCTATGGGCAAGCACACAATCTTAACTTCGCAAAAATCAAGAATTTGTGATGATTTTCCATGTGCATCGATTGATCTGAAAACCTCGCCATCAATGTTGATCATGTGAAATACCTCCAACTAGGGTCATCTTCTCCATGAACATTGTCACTCGTGTCAACCTGCTGAACGCCGCCTTCTTGCCCCTGTATCTTGTTCCTGCGACGATTCTCTATCTTCATCCATACACCAAGCCAGAGAGTACAGATGATGCATGTGATGTTACAAGCGCTCGTAGTGATTAGCGTCGGTCTATATGCAGGTGCGTACTCTGTCCTGAAAGTTGCGGTACTCAAGATACCTGACAGATTCCCAAGACCGACCAGCAGACCTGTCGTAGCCGCCCGGGAGCTTTCATTGACGTTATTGTTGTTGTGCCATGAGTGTACTAGACACGATGGGATATAGGCACCAGAGCAGAGTAAGAAGCATGCAAAGTATGCTACCGCTTTGTTGTCAACGACATCGATGGCGGCCAGAATAATAAGGCCCGTAAGTGAGATGCAGAGAGCGAGTACGATGTGCAAGCTTCTCTCACGAAAGTAGTCTGATGATTTGGTGACGCACAGCAAGACCACGAAGCCAACACTGTTTGGTGCGACAGTCCACAGATTGGTTTTGACAGCAGAGAAACCAAGACGAGCGACGATTTGCGGAAGAAAAGTAGCGGTGGTGGTGAAAGCCACGGAGTATGTGAAGGAGGTGATGCACCATAGAAGAAACTTCCAGTTTCCCCAAGTCCGGAAACAGTCTTTGAGACGGAACTTCGTACCAACTTCGGAAGATCCGTCACGGAGCATACGCATTCTAGCCGCAAGCTTCTCTGAGTCGTTGAGGAACCAAGCAGATTCCGGAGTACCCGGAAGCCAGAAGAAGCCGACGATCGCTATGATGCAGGTTAAGCTTCCTTCAATAATGAACAGAAGTTGCCATCCTTGCACATGGCTGCTGTGGACTTGGAATACGCCATAAGATATCAAGCCGGAAAAGGCTGAGGCGAGCAGAGCAGAGCCGAAGAAAATGGCGATTCGAAAGCCCAGCTCGCCTCTGGTATAGAATAGCGAGAGGTAGAATACTGTACCAGCGAAGAATCCGGCTTCAAAGACTGCCAAAATTAATCGTAGGGCCAGAAGGCCGCCAAAATTCTTTGCAGCACATTGTGTGAGTGCCATCGCGCCCCATCCGAGCATCAAAGTTGGTAACATGACACGTCCAGAGAAGCGCTTCGTGAGCATATTGAGAGGTAGATCGCACAAGCCATTCGGAATGTAGAACAGCAACAGAAGCAATGAATACTGGTTTCCTGTGAAGTGCAGATCAACGTCGATGTGATCAGTTTTGGCGTTTCCCAGATTGCTTCGGTCGACCGAGTTGAAAAAGTACATCAAGGAGAGAAAAGGAAGGAGATAGCAGTCCATTTTGCGGACATACGCTCTCTCAGAAGCAGCATCGATGATGTGGATGTCGCCAGAAAGGGCTTCATGATCAGCTAGGAAAGCAGTCGAGTTTTGGTCGAGTTCTTTCTCCATGTTGAAGGTCTCGCGCTGTGTTCACTTACATCTTCGACCTTGTTTGTTTAATACTGTTGACTGTAGGATCACCTGCCCACTCTTGATATGCATCGCGCAGGACATTGCAACTCCATATCTGAGATGTTTCGCTGTCTCTACCGAATGACATGCAAAGAAGAAAGATGAAGGATGTATCGCACTTATCATGCTATCTTCGCATTCTGGCAAGGAGGACAGAAAGGTTGGACGAAACGCGTTGGGGCTTTCTGACGCGTGTGGATTTGCGCTATTGCTCGCCAAGGCGCACTGTTCCGTAGATTTTCCGGCGCTATCAAAAGTGGGGGCGATGCGGGCAAGCTTCCTTCCTTGTGCGATCCTCCTTGCTATGCCACTTCGCCGGCCAAACAGCATGGTACCACAGCAATGGGGAGCTCAAAGGCCGAGAGCGTCCAGCTTTAGCTCCTTAATTGTACTTCGGTAACCATAGTAGCAGTCCTGATATTTCTGTGAGTTTTTCGTGATTTTTTTTACCAGTTTCCGTCGCACATCGTTAGGCACTTCAATCTCTCTGTTCCCACATCATTATGTCACCTGCGCATATCATCGAAGGTCTGGACGTCGACGGGATATCCAGCCAGGATGTTGTCGTTGTTGGAGCAGGACCTGCTGGGTTGATGCTGGCAGCCAACTTGGTCCGCTTTGGCATCAAGACGACAGTCCTCGACGATAGAGCAGATAAGACATCTTCAGGACGAGCAGACGGGCTGCAACCAAAGTCAATTGAGACTTTGAAACTTGCAGGAGACGCAAGTCACACCCACTCGCCCAAAGCAGCACAAGGCATGAACACATCTATGCATGATTCGTTCAACCTCGCCTGGAAGCTCAATCTTGCTGTTCGTGGACTCGCTAAGCCATGTCTAATGGAAACGTACGAACACGAACGCCGCAAGATTGCTCAAGATCTGATCAACTTCGATTATGAGCACGCCAATGCGTTCCATGATGGAGACGCAAAGGCTCTGGCACGCAACTTCTTGACCAATGTTCGCTTCATCTCTGGAGTTGGTGCCGAGTACGGCTCGAACGCATTGAATTGGACTTCCGAGCCCTCTAGAGGTGCAAAGCCTGGATGTCTGCTGCCTCCTGCCAGACTCACTCGTTATCTCGATGCGAACCCCGTAGATGCTCAGCTCGACATTCCCATCCTAGGACAGTTCCGAACTTACTTTATTTGCAAGGATGTCCACCGATCAAAAGATTTCATGGAGTCTGTTTGCGCGCATCTCTCATCTCAAAGGTCTGTCCTTGGTCGAGCCACGACAGCACTGGAAGCATCTTACAAGGATCAAGCACCGGCAGCAACTGAGTCGGACTCCTATATTCAACCGCAGCGCTATGTTACAGCCAGTCGTGTGTCTACTTTCTGCCTTATCACTTCTACATCGAAGGCAAATTTCGAGATTGCTGATCTGCCTCCCGTGCTCCAAGCGAGTAAGTGGACCGTCTACCTGGACGACGTGCCTTCTCAAGATACTCGCGGTCAGCACTGCATCGACAAGTGGGTTGGACAAGTTGCCGATGACGAAGTCGCTTTGCTGGTTGTGAGACCCGATGGCTACGTTGGTGCTGCAAAGTTGTGGCCAAGCAGCGAACAAAGTGCTGCAGAGACCTCAACGTGGTTGGATGATTATTTTGGAAGCTTTCTTATTTGCTAGATAATTTCACCTTGTGTCAACTCGAAAGATTTGCTGATAAACGTTGTCTTAATCCTCCCTCTATCTGCACTGTGATTCTCTGTATACCGAGGGGTCCGATCGCTCCTTCTCTCAGTAGAAGCAACATTTCCCTCGAATCATTCTGGCAACTTGTCTCGGCCACAAAACAACCTTAGCATCCTGGAAGGTACTACCGAGCTTACAGATCAATCACGCCACCTCTCTTCTGTAATGCTGGATATGTACCCGATAAGGATGAGGCGGGTGCTGATAAGAAGTGGTCGCTGACTCACTTCCGTTGAACGTGGTGGGGAAATCGACCCCATCTTTGCCCGCGCAAGAACGAAGCTCTCATGAATTCGCCTATCATTTGCCGGGGTCCGGTTTCTATACATACTATCGACCTATAACATGTTTCAAGCAAGAAGGCGTTGGTCAACTCGATTCCATCAACCGACTTTCAATTAATCTACCCGCTATATACAAAATGCCTGCACCGCCCATTCTTGACTTCTCAGGTACGTCCAGCTTCAGTATACTCACGATCAGATGTTGACCGATTCACAGTGTTCTATGGCGACGACGAGGTTGCAAAAGAAAAGTTGGTGGAAGAAGTCAAGAAATGCTGCCTCGACAACGGCTTCTTCCAGATTGTCGGACACAGAGTGCCTGGCGAACTTCAGGACAAAGTCCTGCAATGGGTCAAAGACTTCTTTGCCCAACCACAAGAAGAGAAAGATAGAGTACACAAGGGTTTGTACTGCTTAGACCAGCACAATGAGAGCAAGCTGACACCACCACAGACTTCAATACCTGGAACCGTGGGTATGAACGCATTGGCTCGCAGATTCTAGAGCAAGGAACCAACCCAGATCTCAAGGAAGGGTACTTCATTGGCGAGGAGATCTCCACAGATCATCCGTACTTCATTGGTAAGAAGCTCAACAGTGGACCCAATCTCTGGCCTGAGACCATGCCTGAGGTAGACGACTTTCGTGCTACTTCCATGGAATACTACACACAGATGCATGCGCTGGCGAGAGACGTACTTGCGGTGATCGCTCAGACGCTTGATCTCAAGGACGACTATTTCAAAGAGTTTACAAGCGGCGCAGTGGCAACATTGAGATATCTGCACTATCCACCTCAACCGGCAGACTCGGACGAGAAATTGGCAAGGGGAATTGGAGCTCACACTGACTTCGGCTCCGTCACGTTGCTCATGCAAGGAGATGTAGATGGTCTTCAAGTCTATGATAAAGACACCAATGAGTGGCTTGATGTATGTCCTTCAACAGCGGAAGGTTAATATGACCGGCTAACAATTTGCCAGGTCGTCCCTATCAAAGGGGCTTATGTCGTCAACTTGGGCAACATGTTTATGCGATGGTGAGTGTCAAAAACATACGCTCTGATATCCATCGCTGACATTATCAAAGGGCAAACGACAAATATATCTCGAACTTGCACCGAGTCATCAACAAATCAGGAAAGGAACGCTACTCTGTTCCCTTCTTTTACAGTGGAAATCCCGACTACGTGATTGACTGCCTTCCAAACTGTCGTGGAGAAGGCCAGGCTGCGAAGTATCCACCAATCAGTGTGATGGACTGCGTTGGAGCTAGTTACAAGGCGAGCTATGGTGCTGCAAAAGTGTTCAAGGAGCAGCCAAAGACGAAGATGGAGTGTGTCGGTGGTGCTCAGCCCATTCTTGCTTCGTAAATACTCTAGGAGAAATCGCAATTGCAATTGTGTATCATTACTCGTGGCGTAAATCTACCACCTTCTCTGCCAATTCACTCGAAACACTCAATGGTCAAACTTGAGTTGAAGTTCCCATGATCTTCTACCGTATCTCCTCTCGTGTCAGACAATAATTAGCAAACTTCAAATAAGAGGCCAGAAGTATTCACCAGATCTTGTCAGTGAAAACGGAGACTTCAACCCATTCGATGTGTTTATTGTGCACGATGTGAGGAGATGGTACACAAAGATGAGTAACACATTCCGCGGCATGTACGGAGTATCGATTCCACACTATCTCCAGATACCTTATCATTGTGAGGCCAAAATGCCCTGTCACGGAATCTAGATCAAACGTCCCCAGAAAGAGTGCACTATCAGTCAACGCCACTCAAAGACTAAACCCCCACTTCTCAGTCAGCTGCGACTCCTCGCCATAGACATACTATTACTCCAGCATAGTGTCGAGCGACCAACTTGATAGGTCAGTTCATCAGATGCGTACAGGAAATCGTCTCTCAACATAAATCACTCTGCATACCTGTATCAAGGCATAAAGTCATTGATGTTCTTCGCAATATTGCGCAGTCATACCATTCAGGCACAACACTCACAAAGCGACATGGATTACGAGAAGAAGAATATAGCGTCTCCTGGCGAGAGCATGTCCCCTGATACTGAGATTGGAACTGTCGTCGACATTGGCGACGAGGGCACTCGCAATTTCTACGGCAACTCCATCTCGGACAGCTACCGCATGAAGTCGGAGATTGTGAATCAATGTATGGAGGAGATTGGTATGGGAAGGTATGACAGTCTGCAAGACTCTTCTACCTGACCTGGCTGATGTTCAATAACAGATACCAATGGGAGCTATTCGTCGTCAGCGGGTTCGGATGGATCACAGACAACTTGTAAGTGCTTGCCATACAATCCCAACGACTCTTCTTGAGCTGACTGGATCTAGTTGGTCTCAAGGTATCGGCTCAATCCAGCCATCTGTAGCGCTCGAGTTCGCCGGAGTGACGAATATCACCCTCAGCTCGGTTGCCTACTACGCTGGTTTGATCTTTGGCGCCTTCTTCTGGGGCACAAGCGCAGACCTCATTGGCAGAAAACCAGCGTTTAGTGCGACTTTGATCATCGGAGGTTTATTCGGCACCGCTGTTGCTGGATTGAGCAACTTCACTGCCTTTTGCATCTTCTGGACCGTCATCGGAACAGCGGCTGGCGGTAATGTGCCTGTAGACTCCATGATCTTCTTGGAGTTTGTGCCTGGCTCGCATCAGTATCTTCTTACAGTGAGTTCATAACATCGCAAGATCGAATCAACGCCGACTTAGACGATCTAGGCGCTCAGTAGTTGGTGGATGTTGGGACAAGTCATCGTATCGTTGCTTTCCTGGGCGTTCCTCGCGAACTTTACTTGTCCGACGGACTCGACACCAGCGACTTGCAAAAGAGCCGACAACATGGGATGGTGAGTAAGAACGTGTCATTTTCCATGCGACTGCTAACTCTTAAAGGCGTTATACCATGATCACTCTTGGTGCCATGACACTAGTCTTCGCTTTCATCCGTATCGCCGTATTCAAGATGCCAGAATCGCCTCGGTACCTCATTTCAAAAGGAAGGGACGCCGAAGCAGTCGAAGCCGTCAACTATGTGGCACGCCGAAACGGCAAGTCAGAGCCCTTGACTCTTGCCATGCTTCAGGAAGTAGACAGAGTGACAGGCGGAGAAGTCAAGGCAGGAGCAACCACGAAGCTTTCCAGAAACGCGATCATCAAGGAAAACTTGAGAGATTTCAAGTCAATCAACTACAAGAATCTGTTCGCCAATGCTCAGTTGGCTCGCCATACCAGTATTATTTGGTTAATCTGGCTTACAATTGGTATATCGTCCTGCTCAAGCTTGTTTTCACTTCGACTAACCTCAAGATAGGTATCGCTTACCCCCTTTATTTCAACTTCATACCAACCTACCTCTCCAAAAAGTTCACCGTAGACTCCTCATTGTCGCTCACATACCGCAACTACTGCATCCAGTCCATCGTCTCAGTATTCGGACCTCTAAGCGCCGCAGTCCTGGTAAACACGCGCCTCGGTCGACGTTGGATGCTAGGAGCCTCTGCTATCGTCTCAGGTATCTTCCTTTTCGCATACACGGCTGCAGAGAATAGAGCAGGAGATCTCGCGTTCTCCTGTATCACTGGTCTGTTCGGAAATTTTGGTAAGTACATCCTAAACAGACTCAGCAAGAAGCTTTCTGACTCAATGTAGAATACGCGATAATGTATGCTTTCACGCCTGAATCATTTCCTGCGCCGCACCGCGGTACAGCGACTGGTACTGCGGCTACTTTGCTTCGCATTGGTGGTCTCTGCGCCAGTTTGATTGGCACATACACGGAGTTCAGTGTTGTGCCCATCTACGTCAGCGCTAGCTTGTGGATTGTGGTTGGCTTGATTGCGTTTGCTTTGCCGTTCGAGACTCATGGTCGTGCTGCTATCTGAGACAAGAGTGGGTGGCACCAGAGTTGAGCTTTTGTAACGATAGACAATGTTCGGCTCTATGGCTTTCCCTGATTATCTGGAAGGTTTGATTAGATTTGGGCAAGTAGAAGGATATGATAGTGTAATAGACAGACCTCGATGATCCTCTCCCACAGA
>Ga0115848_100748_pt1 | contig 13271 bp, 10 predicted proteins | sample InSIn3gowninarea_FD_83862 | JGI IMG/M metagenome (GOLD analysis project Ga0115848, IMG submission 83862) | reverse complement strand
CAATTTTTTTGCATTTGTAACATTCATTTTATATATAAGAGAGCCAAAACTATTATAATTTATGTTGAAATTTTCATGAGATTTTCTACCATAAATACCTTCATAACAGTTCTTGAGATTTTCATAGTTATTTCTTATATTTCTACCTATTATATAAGTTCTATTGTATATAACCTTATGCCCAAAATTATTACAAGAATAATGCACTCCGAGAAAAATATTTTGGTACATGAGTGTAGGTGGTCTTCTTGATGGTGTTGTCCTTCTGAAGCCATGATCTTATTCTTGACTGTTATTAATTGTTGGTTGTTGTAAGACCTCCTTTAACTACTTATATTTTTCCTTCTTGATAGGACGTTTAAGCACATCAATGTAACTTCCTTTCTTTGCTTCATTTCTTGTCATCATAGAGCTTGAACTTTTATCAATATTATTTTGTTTATAACCTAGACCATACATTCCATTGAATAGTTTATGGTTGTTGATGATTTCATCTAGCATTTTGGTAATATTTTCAAAGTTCTAATGGATATCCTTCCTCCATAGTTCCTTCATCAAGGAAATTATCTCAAATTCTAGATTCCTGCTTATTCTCTCCTTCTCTTCCAGCTATTTATTGAGTGTTTCTTTGATCACTCTTCTTGTAGTTGTACTTTTGGATTTATGATAGTTTGATTGGTCTCTTCAATGTTCCTATTAGGAATTTTTAAACATTCTTTTAGTTTATTTACCTCTTCCTTGAGTATGATATTTTTCTTTATTGTTCTTCTAAGATCAATTAATGCACTAATCAATTTTGTGTCAAGATCCACTTCCCCTTCTTATTCTTCATGATTTCCATCATAATTTTCAAGAGTATTATTATGAGAATATAATTCCATGAAAATCACTCTATCATAATCATGGTCACTATCATCATCTTTATTGGATGAGATACTATCTTCTCTTGAATAAAAACTTTTCTTCTTGAATAATTTTCGCTTATTCTTTCCTTTGTTTCTTTTTTGATATTTATTTTCTTTCTTATAACTTTATTCTTCATCACTATCTGAACCCTTTGCAAAAGGACATTTAGAAGCATAATCACCAATTTTACCACATTCAAAACACTTTAAAGAAAGTTTACCTTTATATTTTCGAGTTCCTATTTTCAACTTTCTCACAAAATTGGGTTCTTCTTCATCATCTGAATCATCACTACAATTAGAGATTGTTTTTTACTTTTTCTTGTTATTCCTTGTCTTATTGGAGACTTTAAAAGATACTTCCCTTTTCGATGAGTTTTCCTATTCTGTCCTCATTTCATATATCTCATCTATACTCAACATAGCTAGATCTTGTGTTTCTTCAAAAGCTGAGATTTTGGAATCAAATCTCATTAGGAGATATCTTAGTATCTTTTGAACAATTATTTTATCTATGATCTTATCTCCCATTTCTCTCATAGTATTCACGACCTCATCAACCTATAGAAAGTAAGTTGGAGTTTCTTCATCCTCCTTCATATTTAGGTGTTCAAGTTATCCTCTATAAGTTTGAATATTGGACCCTTTTACCTTTTCATCTCCTTGGTACACATTATTGAGCTTGTCTGAAATTTCTTTTGTTGAATCACAATGCATAACCTTGACAAATTATGATCTTGTCAACCCTCCTAGAATGACATACATAGCCTCTAACTTAATTTCATAGAGCCTTCTTGCGATTAAATACCTTGGAGGAGAGGTTAATATCTTGTATTCATTTAGAATAATTTTTCAAACATAAACTCCTTGTGCTTGCAAGAATAATCTCATCCTTATGCTCCAAAAGACATAATTTTATCCATCAAAAAATGGCATACCATGTCTGGTGTATTCTTATTGCTTGTCCATGAGTTTAATTGAGATATACCTTCCAGTGGTCAAATTGTTTCTAAAGGAATATTTGATACTAATTATTGGAATATTTAGCATTACTAGGAGGGGGGTGAATCAATATTAACAATTTTTAACTTCAAACGTTTTTAAATGCATCCACAAGTATAAAACAAAGCACATAAATATACATAACTTATAAATTTTTACATGAAAACCATTGAATGATTTGCTTAATATATATAAATAGTACATTCAAATTTATTAACACCAACTGAAAGGAAGAAACAACTCCTTGATTTATCATTACTAAAACTTGTACAAGAATCAATATTAGTAAAACAAATCTGTTCTTCTGGAAATTTCTCCTCTGTCCTTCACATGGGAATTTGAATCCCTAAACACAATCTTATTAGCAACGTAACTTCCCTAAGAAAATGATCCTTGAACTTGGCCTCCTTATTAGCAGGACTTGAGCTCTATAACTTTGACTCCTCCACATGGTTTGACCTCCTCAATAAAGGATAGTGTTAGATTTTCAAAACATAATCGAAACTCAACTTGAAACATTCCAAGATTTAGCCTTAAAAAATAGGCATGAATTTGACCTTATTTGTACTAGAACTTCGGTCCCTAAATTTAACCTGAATAGGGACAAATCATTGTTCCTAGTATAGGCCTGAAACTCAATCTTCCACACTAGAATCTTACTCTTAACATATATATGAAATTCACCCTTCAAAAGGGACAAAATCTGACCCTCAATAATATTTTTTTTATAGACCTTCTAACCAATACTAAAAACGTTCAAACATTATTCCAAAAAATGTTCTAAAATAAACCAAAAAGCATTTCCAAAATAAGACAAAAACCATACAAAAATGTGCCGAAAATCCTTTCCTAAAAAGTCTCTCTAAATCAACTTCTCTTCACTTCTAATTCATGAGGTATGAACCTCAAAACTCCTTTCCTTTGCGTGTTTAAATAGATCCAAACTTTCTTGAGGGAGTGATTTGAAATGCTTCTTCTCATGCTTATTTATAGTGAATTCAAAGTCTAGATTGGGCTGACTTGTCCATTAACTGGGTCAAATTGTGCACTGGTTGGAATTGCTTGTGCAACTCACCGAATGTATAGTGAATGTTTGAAAATAATTCATCCTCAACCATGATGAGTTAGAGGGAGTTACATAAACCATTAGAAAATCCTCAAAATAATATTTCCAACCATATATGTTATGATTCAATTTTAGCTAGATAAATGGAGTAAAATTGAATTCAAAGATAGGGTATCCAAATGGGGCATCAAAGGTAAAGAAATAAAATTTCAAAATATACCATTTGAATATTTAAATTTGTCTTTCATTTGGACAACCTTTGACATCAATAAAAACTTCTTTCAACATGCATGACCACACCAAACTAGAAAGGGTGTAATTGATGCTTTGATGAAGTGGTAACTCTTCATTGCAGGTTAGAATTTTCCTGCATGTGAAAAATTGGCAGTAGAAGGAGCAAAAATCTGATGGTGAATGGCACATAAAGCCTCCAACAAAATCAAATGTCATTCAAATAGATCTACAACATCCTCAAATCCAAGTACTCTATCAATTCCTCCTGTATCTGATGTAGAATATTTATATTCAAACACCCTTGGTCATTGTAAAGAAGTCACCCAACCTATTCACAAATAGGAAGCTACTTCTGAAAGAACCTGTTGTCACTTTTGCTAGCACCTGCAGCACAAGTGCTTCAAGAGATATAGAAAGCTTCCTAGAGATAGGCTCTGGTTTGAGTGTAGACCAGTGCCTAGGACATCTTGAATACAGGAGTGCATGGATAATTATCAATGGGGCCTCTCGGTTTCACTCTAATTGTCGCAAAGTTTAAAAAGATAATAAAACAGGCTTGGTTCAATAACCCTTTAGTAAGGTAAACTCACGCCAATACATGGATCCAAATGTGGAGGGGGTAAATCGAGGCAACCTCAAAGAGAAATTTCTTGTTCTGGTGGTCGACACAAAACAACAAGAAACCTCAATATTGGTGGTGTAGTAAAAGGAAGAGGAGGAAAGAGACGAGTGGAACTTGATGCATAGGGCTATAAACAAGACAAAATCCTAAGCAACAATATTTTGGCAGAAGTATGGAATACTGAGGAGATGAAAGAGAGGAAAGAGTGGAGTGCGAATTAAGGTTTCATGTCATATACCTCATGGGTACCTCTATCACCAAACAACATGAGGAAATTTGTTCTCATACAGGTATGCAGGTTAACCGAATAACACAAGTAAATCTATCTTGTACACAAGTACCGTAAGTTATAGACTAACACAAGTAAATTTGTAATATACATAGTTATTGTTCACTATTTAGCAGCATATGTATAACCATGAGAGGATGAGACAAATAGTTTCATTACACAATTTTGAAGAAAGAAAAACATATATGAAATGAGATTTATAGAGGGGGAAAACATATTGCACATTGCTCTGATTGGAATCACCAAAGAGTTTCATTAATCCAATATGAGTCCAACATACCAATCCATTACATTCAGCAAGATATCACCCAAGTCCCTTAGGAACAAGAAAATAGAAACAAAAGTGGAATCTTAGAATTTTGACCTCTGTAGGTGCAAAATTTCAGGACCATTATTAAGTGTTTCTTCCCCCTATTCATAAGAGGAGGGGTGCTGGAATTAATAGTTACAAAATATCCCACCTCGAGCTCCAACTGTCTAATAGATAAGCCATCTCAGTGTGCAAACGCTTGACTGCCTAAACTGATTACATTCATATTTGATTTGTTATTGGAAATATAGAAATTATAGAAAGGAAAACAAAATGATGATGGGATGGAAACATCTCCGAGATGACCCTATTATGGCCTCTACTTAGGCCACATCTCTGCCTTAATGGTCCAGCCAGTCTGTCTATCACTTTTGGTCTTAACACCTTTAATTCTTCACTTACAAGAACTCGGAGCAATCACCCTTAATGGCCATAACATGTCCTAAGAACAACTGCCAATTCATCTGTCCCTTTAGCCTTCCCTATATTATGCTATCAAAGCCTAATATTCCTAGTTGTCTCACCATAGTGAAATATCAAAGAAGTCCTATATCGCAAAATTCATAGTGTTGTGACATCCAAATCCATCGACTCTTGGTAGCTCTCTATTATTTAACATAGCCCCGCTTCCTTGATTCTTTGAGTTCCCATTGACCATGGGCCAGCCCTTATATCGGAGGTCCCTTATCAGTGATTTTCAATCGAAGATTTTATCTTGGAGTTGTGACATTTCAATTTCGTTGATCGTCGATAACCCCTTAGTGCTTAGCCCTTGGTCCCTTGGTTCTTTATGTGACCGTGGGCTAGTGCCCTTACTGAAGACACTTTATCGATGGTTCACAATTAGTCAATTCCTTGTGATGCATAATGCGCTGCTACCTCTGATTGCTGATTTATGACATCATCAATTCCACATGTCGCTCCCTGAGTGGTGACATGTGTCACCGAGATATGCCCCCCATAGGACCCCTGAAAATGCCACATTTTCATGCCATCTGTCATATGTACTGCAACATCATGATGACGTCAGAAACCATGTAGCTTTATCAAGACCACCATGTGGCCCCCTGAAGAGAGAGAAAAGGCCCGTGAATACTTGGTTTTTCACTGAAATAATTTGTTAAATTATTTTTGGCCCTCCCAGCATGTTAACAGTGCTGGACCCACCAACATTTAAGCCATCACCCTAGTATGAAGTCCCAACTAGACTTCACACCATTTGGTGTGGGATTCTGATCCGATATGATGGCCTGTTTTCCATTATCTTAAAGATTTGCCTCAGCTCTTGCTTGTTAGCACAAGACAATGGTCTTGCTTATCTTCGAGTAGTGAGGTTCGCATGCCTGGTGATTGCTAGTGTCACTTGTGCCAATGCTTCTTTCACTGTAGATGGAGAGTGTGGGAGTGAGTCCCAAGTTGGATGGGGGGAAGACCCAACTCTATCAGGGAAAACAACACAATAGGACGTGCATAGCTTCTAGAAGAGCAGTCCACAAAAATGCAGCAGTCACAACACACAAGGAACGATAACAGGTACAACACATAGCGGAGGAGTCCTTGCGAGTGCGACGATTGTTATAGTAATTTTATGTGAAAGTTCTTTCTTATGTCTGGGGAGGTAACCAACATAGGCATAACAATGTTAACAACTCATACAACACAGTTTCATTAATATATATATATTACAACAACTGAATGAGTTGAAGTGTTAAACCCAGTTTAAAACAACATGCATTACAAGTGTTCAAGATCAATCTTACAAAAATTACAATACATGTGTGAAAAGGTGTTGGCTTGTTAGTAGGCTTCTGAATTAAGCGAAAGTTCCAAGACACATCATTACACCATACATCACTAAGCCCATGGTCGAGGCATTGAAGCCACTACTTACTCCTCAAAGAAAATTTTATAGACTCTCAAGGCTATGTGGGAGGAGCCGAGGTAAAACGTCCTTTACATGTACAGATGAGGGGGTGTTTATAGCCAAGGGTGATAGTGACCCTTGTGACTATTTGACTACCCTCATGACTATTTGACTTCCATGACCTTTCGACTTTACATGAATCTTTGTATGACAAGTGGGTCTCTTCGACTTCCACATTACATTAAATTCATTGATATTATCGTCCATAGTAGAGATGTGGATGACATGACCCATGACCAGACTCGACATGACAGTGCTGGTGCATTCATGCTCTTATTGGTGTGCATGTCACGTTGTAGTGTTTTTAGGTGATGGATGTCCTCATGGTGTCTCACAGTTTCACGTCCACATGGAAAAGTACGTGGAGTCTTCAATGGTTGTTAAGTTCACTTGATGTTTCCTTTGCACATTTCTCCTTACTTGCATGCTAGCATGATTGACAAGTTCAACCATTCATGAAAGTGCATGCTCGTCTGTCCATCCATGCCTTGGTGGAGTTGCATGCTTCACCTCTCAGCACAAGAAACCTTTCTCTTTTTTCATATTTGTATTTTTTAAGAGGATTGTGCATAGGCTCTTATTTATTTTTAGGGCAGAAGATGAATCTCAACTTATTCAGAGCAGAAGAGGTTGTTCCTTAATAGAATCATGTAAGACCCCTAGCATAGGTTTTTTTGTTTAGATTTTCCCCTTTTCCATTTCTACTAGTTGGATGGGCTTGAACACATAGAGAAAAAGGTTGAGTACAGGCATGGGCTTCCTAGTGTGGACACAAGTTCATGGTTGGGCCAAAAATTCCCTTATAGAGGACTCATATTTTCCATCAAGACTTCATTGGCTGAAGGTTATAACTAAGCACAAAGAAGACAGACACAAGACTAGACAAGTGTTGCAGTCTCACAAGTCTCTTCATATCTCAGCCACATTCTCATTCAAAAGCCATAACGTAGTACTTGGTAGCACTTATTTCCAGAAAAAATAGTAATGTATCAAGCAAGAAAACAAAACATATACCAAAATAGTAAGAAGAATGAACAAACAAAACATAAATAGTAAGTAAAGAAAATTAAATAAAAACAACAAGCAACAAGCAAACTATGTACATGGCATGGGGCATGGATCCACCTACTAGAAGTTGTGCTTGAGATCTTGGTCATTGAAAGGAAGGTTGTCAATCCTCCTGTCATGTGATTGTAGATAGTATTTGTGTGGGACAAATTTCTCATGGACTGTGTACAGACCAATCCATAGGGATTATAACTTAATATGATTTCCTTTGTCTTCATGGGACTTATCCCATTTCAAAACCAAGTCACCAACATCAAAGTTAGCTTTCCTTCTAGACTTATTATCGAACTATCTCCTGATATGGTTCTGGTGGAGTGTAAATTTTTCTTTTTCTTTCATCGTTTCTTCCTGAAGCTTGTGGAGTGTATCCATCCTATGTTGAACTAGCTGGAAAGGCTTGCATTGGGATTCTTTGGATAGCTGAAGTGCAGGCAAGTAGATATTAGCTGGAAGGATGCCTTCTTTACCATAGACCAGGAAGTACAGTGAGGTATTCAAAGAAGGTTTGGGTGTTATGCAGTCTTCCCATAGTGTATTTTTCAGAGTGGTATGCCAATTGCACTGCTTAGAGAAAATAGTCTTTTTGATTATGAAGACGAGCCTTTTATTAGTGGATTCTACTAGACCGTTTCCTTATGGATAGTAGCTGGATGAGTGTTTCAGCACAATACCATTTTGTAATGAAAATCATAAATTTTTAAAGAAAAAAGTACATTTCATTATAAAAAAAAAGTGATATCGAAATGCCAAAGCATGACATGATGTTCTGCTGGAGGAAGTTGGTGACCTCTTGGTCATTCACTTGTTTGAGTGGAACTACTTCTACCCACTGCGTGAAGTAATATGTTGTTGTTAGAATGTAGCAGTGTTGTTTTGATGAATGTGGGAAAATATCCACAATGATGTCTACACCCCATTGTTGGAACAGTTCAGTCACTACAGTGGGGCTGTTGATCTTTGTGTTTTGTCGTCACATCACTGATAGAAAAGATAGATTAATTCCTTAGAATTTAGCCTTTTCGAGCGGGCAACCTCCTTTACATTACATAAGTGAAAAATTCTTGGATGATTCAAATGAAGAAACCTCCTTTCTATATATAGGAGTGTAAGGAGTCACAATATAACCTAGCCGACCTAACAATAATAATATAAAGCCACAAAAATAACAATAGGGGGATTCTATGGGGCACAGAAATAACAACATGGGGTAATAGGGGCACAACAATATAAATAAGGGGTATAAATACAATAGTAATGGGGTAATCACTAGTATTATAGGGACCCAACATGCCCCTCTACTTCAAAAAAGTGTTGCCCTCAATGCTTGAGTAGTTCTGGATCCTTCTGCATAAAATTCTCATCCTCCCATGTGGAATTTTCAGCGGATAAGTTCTTCCACTTGATAAGATATTCTGAAATTGATCGATTTCATAGTTGTTGAGTTCTTATTTTTGTGACTACTTCCGGTTCCAATATAATTTTTCCTTCCTCATCAAGTTCTGGCAATATTGTTTGAGCCGGGAGCTTGTCGCCTATAACCTTATTTAAACATGAAACATGGAAAACTAGGTGCAATCGATAAGTTGTAGGAAGCTCCAATTGTATGCCATAGTACCAATATTTTGCAACACCTTGTACAAACCATAATACTTTGGTGATAATTTATTATCCTTCTTAGCTTGCTTTAGGGACATTTTCTTATATTGTTGTAGCCGTAGGAATACCCAATCACCTACGTCAAAACTTCTTTCACTGCGATGTTGATCTTCCTATTGTTTCATTCTATTTTGTGCCAACATGAGGTTATCCTTTAAGAGTTGGAGGACTTGTTGTTGATGTTCGATGTGATGTTCCACTGCTTGAACCTTAGAATTTTCTCATAAATATGATGTGATGAATGGTGGTTGATACCCATAAAGTGCCATAAATGGGGTCATTTTTGTTGCTGTATGGAAGGAAGTGTTATACCACCATTTAGCCAGAGGAAAACATTTGACCCATTGTGTCCATTTATCAGATACAAAGCAACGAAGATATCCTTCCAAACATTTGTTTACTATCTCAGTTTTCCCATTAGATTGAGGATGATAAGATGAGCTATGATCTAATTGAGTACCAAGACAAGAAAATAATTTTGTCCAAAAATTTCCAGTGAAAATGGAATCTCTGTCACTTACAATAATCTTTGGGTTTCCATGTAAATTTTGAATTGTTTCCATAAATGCAGTAGAAACTGTACTAGCTTTAAATGGATGTGATAATGCAAAAAAGTGTGCATACTTGGTAAGTCTGTCGACTACCACCATGATTACACTCTATCCCTCATACTTGGGTAAACCTGTGATAAAATCCATTGAAACCTCCTCCCAATGTTGGCTTGGAATGGATAAAGGTTGTAATAGACACGGTGTATTAATTGTTTCAACTTTATTTTGTTGGCAAACCAAACATTCCGCCACAAAATTTTGAATATCTGATTTAAGGCCATTCCAAAAAAATTCCTTCTTAACCCTATGGTAAGTTTTTAAAAATCCTGAGTGCCCTCCTAAGGGAGAAGTGTGCAATTCCATAAGAATCTTTTGTTTTAGCTGGGAATTCTTACACAGGTATAAGCAATCTTTGTACCATAATGAATCATTTTTCCAACTAAATGTATCAGATGTACTGGAATCTTGTTGTAGCTTTCAAATAAGTTCCCACACTTTTTCATCATTCTTCCATTCCTCCCTTGCTTCATTTATCCAATTTGGTTGGATAATAGAAATGGCGCACAACAATGGTTCCACATCCTCATCCTTTCTTGAGAGTGCATCTACCACCACATTTTGCTTCCCTTTTTTGTAGATGATTTCAAAGTCATAACCCAACATCTTTGTGGCCCACTTTTGTTGCTCTTTAGAGGATAATCTTTGTTCTAAAAAGTATTTAAGGCTATCATGATCCATTTTTACCTTGAAGTGTCTTCCCATTAGGTAGGGTTGCCATTTCTTAAGTGCATGGAGTATTTCCAACATTTCCTTCTCATAAATGGCTTTACTTAAAAACTTTCCCTTGATTGGACGACTTTCAAAAGAAATGGGTCTTTCATCTTGCATTAGAAAAACACCAATTCCATTTCCTGAAGCATCACATTTCACAATAAAGGTTTTTGTGAAGTCTGGTGTAGCTAAGACGGTGCTTGCCACATTGCCTCTTTAATATGTTAAAATGCATTTGTTGCTTCTGGAGTCCATGAAAATGCATCTTTCTTCAATAATGTTGTTAGAGGTGCTGCTATTCTCCCATAATTCTTAACGAATTTGCGATAATACCCTGTCAACCCAAGAAATCCTCATAGATGCTTTATGGATGTGGCGATTTTCCATTCCTTAATGGCTTTAATTTTGCTAGGGTCTACCTTAACTCCTTCATGAGATACAATATGACCCAAATATTCCACCTCCTGGACTCCAAAGAAACATTTGGATCTTTTTGCAAATAATTGTTTCTCCTCTAATAGTTGTAGCACCTTGTCAACATGTTCAACATGATCCTTCCAAGACTTGTTGTAGATTAGTATATCATCAAAAATTACTAACACAAATTTTCTAAGGAATGGTTTGAAAATTGAATTCACCAAACCTTGAAATGTTGAAGGTGCATTGGTAAGGCCAAAAGGAATGACCAAAAATTCATAATGACCCTCATGAGTTCTAAATTCCGTTTTCAGAATGTCTTCAATCTTCATTCTGATTTGATGATATCCCGAACGGAGATCCAACTTGGTGAAGTAAATTGATCCATGCAATTCATCCAGTAATTCATCAATGACAGGAATGGGGAACTTATCTTGAATAGTGAGCTTGTTGATATCCCTGTAATCTGGACACATGCACCATGATCCATCCTTCTTGTGCACCAATAGTATTGGAGCAGAGAAAGAACTTTGACTTGGTTGAATTATACCTGCCTCTAACATTTCTGCAACCATATGTTCAATTTCAATTTTTTGGACATAGGGATATCTGTATGGCCTGATGTTTGGAGGAACACTTCCTGGAATCATATGAATAGCATGATCATGATCACGCATAGGTGGGAGACCTTTGGGAGTCTCAAATACCTTGGAATGATTGTCCATGACTTTTTCAGATCTGGAGAAATAGATGATTCCAATGTGGAAACATCTAGCGAACATAATTGTGCAATTACACCTCTTTGCTCCTTTTTTAGAAGCTTTGTCATACCATTAGAGCTGATTATCTTTCCTGGTTTCCCTGCAATACCCCTTAATTCAACTTCCTTTCCTTCCATAGAAAATCTGATGAAAAGTTCTTGAAAATTAAAGGCTATTGTACCCAAGGATTGTATCCATTGGACTCCTAGTACAACATCAACACCTCCCATTGGAATGGAAAGAATTGGGCTAGTCAATACATATTTTCCCATGGATAGCTTGATATTGTGGCACCTTCTAGAAAAATTTATTGTTCCTCCATTTGCAATCATCACTTGAAAAGCTGGTGCTGGATATAGGAAGCAATTCAATTCTTTTGCTACCCTACAATGAATAAAATTGTGTGCGCTTCCTGAATCAATCAACACTATTACCTTTTTCTTCTTGATTTGTCCTTATATATTGACGGTTTGAGGAGTGGTAATTCCCGCTAATGCATTACAAGATATGGTTGGATTTATTTGTTCTTCATCTAGGCTTTGTTCCTGGAGTATATCCTCTTCTTTTGACCTTTCTTGCTCCCTTTCTTCTTCCTCTTCACAATCTATGTGGAATAATTTCTTCTCAACACACTTATGGCCTTTAGTGTATTTTCTATCGCAACTGTAACAAAGCCCTTTTGCTCTTTTTTCTTCCAATTGTTGTGGTTTCAACCTTATAGGTTGCGGAAGACTAGGGGCAACAACACTTCCGTCTTTATAGTTATGAGTGGTATTCTTCCTGGTTTCCATAATTTTGCTTTCCATTTTTCTTGCTAACCTGAATGCCTTCTCTAATGAATCAGGTTCCCAAAGGCGGACATCATGTTGGATATTATCCTTTAAAGACCCCATGAACACATCTATACTATGCTCCTCTGGAATAACTTTTACCCTTATGTTCAATTTTTGGAACTCCTCAATGTGCTCCATTATTGTACCCTTTTGTTTGAGACTTACCAATTGGCTAAAAAAAGTGTTGCTTTTTGTATCCTCATAATGTGCTACCAATTCTTCCGTAAAAATTGCCCAAGCGATAAATTGTTTACGAGAGAAAAGCCATTGATACCATACAAACCGATTTGGTTCCAAATATAAAGTTTCCATACGTACCATTTGTGTGTTTTGCACATTATTGAGATCGAAGAATTGCTCCATCTGTAATATCCATGTGGCAGGATCCTTGCCATCAAACTTCCTCATATCGATTTTTGGAATATGATGAGTCTTCGATCCAACATTACCATCTATGGAATCATGATTAACATTTCTTTTATTCTCATCATGAGTTTCCTTTAGTACCCTTTCTCCCTTAGTGCCCATTTCTTCTAGCAACTTATTCATATTTATATTCAATTCGTCCATGTTTGTCTTCAAATCTATCTTCAAATCTGCCATGTCTCTCTTCAGTTCTATCTTTGAATCATCCATCTTAGCTTCCATGCCCTTTATCTTAGATTCCATGCCATTTATCTTAGGTTCTGTTAGCTTTTGTGAGCGTGACATTTGTTGCATTTGTTCTTGTAATTTTGATATATCATGTAGCATATCTTCCTCTTCTTCATGAGTCATGCTAGAGCTTTCAGGTTCCTTACTAGGTGTTTGCATTTTCTTTCGGGGCATCAGTTACTGATAATAATTCTTTACTATTCCCTTT
>Ga0115848_100747_pt1 | contig 13273 bp, 10 predicted proteins | sample InSIn3gowninarea_FD_83862 | JGI IMG/M metagenome (GOLD analysis project Ga0115848, IMG submission 83862) | reverse complement strand
ATCTAGGATTCCAAGTTTCTAGGGGTTCCAAAGTGTGAGAATCCCTCCTACTATGTTGTCTACTTTAAATTCTAGATATTCATACTTGATGAGCTATTTGATATGTATCTCTCTTCTTACCCCTTTCTGCATTAATAGGGGTCTGGAGCACAGAAGTCTCCACTGCCACATTTGGCACTGGGGGCTCCTTTTCTGGCATTTGTTCATCTGTAGGACCAGGAGCCTCTGCCCTTTCTTCCTGTTGTTCAGGTTGATTTTCTGGCTATTCTGGCTGGCCTTCTTGCTGTTCTTCTTGGGTTTCTTGGTGTTCTTTAGGAGGTGGCTGCTGCTCTTGCTCTTTGCCTTTATCCTTGGCTGAACTCTCTGCTGGAATTGGGGCTTGGGCTGCCCTTTGTGGAGCTGCAGATGATGAAGCAGCTGCTCCTACCTGAGTGCTGGGGAGAGAGAAGACCTGTGTACAATGTTCCAAGTCAGCCAGCTTTTCAATATTTTTAATTGCTCTTTGTGCTAACTCTTCTTTAGTCATAGCCTCTTCTATGGTACCCTCTTTCCATTCTAACTGATTGGCATATTTCTCTATATGTGGCAGCTCAATATGGTTATAAATAGCCAATCTATATTTGACTCTTCTTAGGCTGATAAAGTGATTAGGGTCATAAGGCACCCAAAGGAAACTGGTTTGCAGGCGTAGTCTCTGTAGCATTCTGTCTGCCTCTTGCCAGGCCTCCTCCCTTTTATTGTAGATGAATGGGCCTAGTTGGTTTTTTATTTTCAGTTGTGCTTTCTTACCCTTGCTGTGGAAATGGAGCATATCAACATTTCCAAACTGCCTGAAATACTCTAAGGCAAATAACCTCATGGGAACATACCTGGGCAGCCTGTATGGGGCCAATTCACACCCATATATTCTGATTACTGGGTGGTTTTGGTAAAAATACCAGTCCCCAATACTGTAGGTCTTGGACAGTTGAAGGATCCTTTGCATTTCATCTGTCAGTCTTGGAGGAGGTGAACTTAACAATAAAGACATAGCTGGGTGAATGAAAAGGTCTATGAACTCACAGAAAGTGTATGGTGAATGGGCCCCATGATGGAAGATAGAAGACCAGTAGACCACTGACCTTTGATTCCCTTGTGCATCCAGTCTCTTGATAGCAAAGTGAAATTTGTCATGCTGATTAAATAGGAATAAGTGTTAGATGTAAGAGGTGTATCTGAACACCCTTTCTCTATCCAAATTCATCAATTTCTCATGCATTTTATTGGCAATATATGTGGCATAGTCATAGTAGACTGGGGGCTTCCCAAGAGAGAACATAGACATTATGACAAGAACGGTTTCGTCCACAAATTCAATTGAACTATAGCCCAAGATGGGACAAATCATGTCTGCAAGATCCCTGCCCAATTGATTTAGATACACATAAGAGATAGGAGGAGACCTTATAGTCTGAGAACTTGAATCAATGAATAATTGATTGATTTTGGTGATTTGGGCATTGGACAACTTGCCCCCTTTGTTTATCAGATCCATCATGGATAAAGGAGTCAGCTTCTTTGCAGTCTGGAAGTTCAACATTTGCCTTATGGCCTCAGGGGTGACATGAAACAAAACTGAGCCTGAAGGATTAAGTACAGCCCTCTGAGTTGGGTCATAGCAGGCAGTGCACAGGTGGATCAAGTCTGGGAATACATTAACCTGTGGAAGTCTAAAAATAGGAAGGAAGGAGTCCCAAAATACCCAAAATGTCAGTTCCACTGTTATGTTTCATTTTTAGCTCATTCAGTAGATGGATATGGAATTTACTGTTCATCCAGTACTCCTCTGATATCTGATAATCTTTGTCTGCAAGTGGTTTCCACTCCAGCTCTCTCTGAGGGGCATTCAATGGGGCAATGTTTAGAGCAATGGGTGCTACTGGAGTTCCCATAGTTTGTAGGTGAATTTAGGTATATTTTCGACTGGTTTTGTACAAATGCAGCTCTGCGCGATAGGTCAGGTGAATTTGCAGATTCACGATGTTTTAATGGCAACAGGGTTGAAATTGGGCACAATTGGCCGGTTAAAAAAGGAATTGAATTGGTTTTAAGGTGTTGTAGGTCTATCTCTCAGGCAAAAATGGTCAATTCACTGTTTTTTTTTTTAATGAATGCAGGATGTAACAAAGTGCGCAGACAGAGAATTGGCAAATACCTGGTTTTATGGCGATGAAGGAGCTTAGTTGCAGTCAAATGTTGTGCGGCAGCAGCTCTGGAGTGGTCTTGGTAGGTAGGCTGCAGCAATGGTCGTAAAATACATGTGGGAGGTAGAGCACAGAACGTTGAAAAAATACGAAAAACGGCAAAATTCTGCCAAATATGGACTTTTTGGCTTTGGCGCGAAAATTTGGATGACGTCAGCATGATGTCATCAGGTGGGGTCGCGGTTGGATGACGTCAGCATGATGTCATCAGGTGATGTGGCGGCCTGTGAGTGGTCCACGGGGATTGCTGAGGTGGAGGATAGGTCGGATTCATGGCGGGCGGGGCGACAATGCGGCGGTGAGGTGGCGTGATGTGGATATGACGTAGGTGTGACATCGGCATGACAGGGTGGGCAGGAAACCGGAAGCGGTAAGTGGTATGATATCGGATCGCTCTTTATACGGAAGCAGTAATGTCAGAGGCTGGCCCGATCCAGTGAAATTAGGGCATGCGTCCCCGCCCATACGTCAGCGGACGTCATTTTTCGGGAGCTAACGGCAGTACATCGGGGCCGCTCTGAAATTGACGAGGGCTGTCGGATGGGAAAGCCCAGATCTGACAGCTGGCGGGAGGCCGAGTTGTCAGGGCAATACGGACGGGTGGGGTTAATAAAATAATATTATTTGTTGGAATATGCGCCCAGCGGAACATTGGAAAATTGAGAAAATTGTGGGTTTTGCAGTGTTACGGGTTAAAAGGGGTATTTTACAAAGGCTCATTTACAGAAGCGGGTTTACGCATTTAAAACAGAGTTAGGTTAATAAACCAAGCAGATCTTGGTTTATTTCCAAGATTAATCTTTAGGCATTTTACGGGTCGCACTCTAATGTTTAGCGCTCGAACCTTTTGAAACCATATATATAGCTATATTTCTCGGGAAAGGGGAATATATACAAGTTTGTGTTTTTATACACCATAGTGTTATAGTAGTAGGGAAGGGGAAACATAGGGAGTTAAGTATAGATAGAGTTAGTAGTTAGTTTTGGAGGGGAATGTGGATGGGAAGTGATAGATACTAAGTTTTCAGGAAACAAACTTAGTTAGGGAGTAGATCAAAATGAAAAGAATTTTACACAGGAAATGTGGCTCTTTATGCAATATGGATCAATCCATGAATCTGATTTATCTTATGAGAAAAATGTGGTATAGGGATGTTAGCAAGGAATGTGATGGGGGATGATTGGGAAGTTAGATATGCTTCATCCTGATGCTACAAAATGATGGAGAAGAGGAGCTTCTCTATCTAATGAAGTTTCCCTTGCTTTAGACCAGCAAGATGAAAGGAATGAGACTTCTGCAACCCCATCTACCTACCCAGCTATTTGCCTAGCATTTTTTGTTTCTTCATAGAGGGTGCACTTGGACTAGCAAATCCTCATGTGCCTTTTCTTTTCCTTTGGCTTTTTTCTTTTGATTTTCTATCTAAGGCTAGCCTTATTACTTCCAAGGCCCCAGATTAAACAGTTGGGAACCTTCATTCTCTACCTAACTACTTTATCTGCCAAGATTTAACAGTTTGGACAGATTTCTTTCTCTAATCTACAACAAAAAATTGAAAACATGGCATGACCCAGCTTATACTGTTGGATCACCCATTCAGAAGTAGGACAACATCAACCAACTGCAGATATGTGTCTTTCACAAGAATATGAGATCTTTGCATCACCAAAGTAGATGATATTGGCACTTTCCCTGCCAATCATGAAAAATGAAACCTATTGGTATAGGTAGCTAACAGGCTCTTTCCTTCTTTCGAATCAAAGCTATGAAAAAGACATTAAGCGCCCTTAAAACAATTTGTTTTTCTTCGAGTCCTCCACCACATCAAGGATATCTTGTTTGAATATTTGCCAACATGCTTTGAAGAAGTCTATATTGAACCCATCCAGATCTGGATATTTCCCATTTTGCATCTGTTTGATAACTTCGCTGACCTCCTCTTCACTCACTGGCCTATTAAGAATGTGATTGGCTTCTCTAGTTACAAGCTTGGGAATGTGCTTTATGAATTTCTTGATAAACTGAGATCTGTCTATGGGAGGTTCCTCAACTACGCTTTGGAAATGTTGTAGTAGAGCAGATTCGATTTCTTTGTGGGAGATGAGTTGTTTTCCATGAGTATCTATGAGAATTGAAATCATGTTATGAGACCTGTGGTCCATGATTGACTTGTGAAAAAAAATTGTATTTCTTTCTCCTTCTTTTAGCCATTGAATTCTCAATTTCTGTCTCGAGAGTATCTCCTCTTGCTTGCATTTTTCATCCCATTGCTATTGTAGACAGTCAGCTTGTACTTTCATTTCCTTGGTAAAGCCATCTAAGATGAGGAATTGGTTAATTCCTTGGAGTTTCTTTTCAACTTCTTTTTTGGCTCTGAAGATACAACCAAACTCATTTCTGTTCCAATCTTTGAGCCTAAATTTGATGTGTTTTAGTCTCTGATGCAGAAGGAACATGTTAGTTCCCTGAACGAGCATATCTTCTACCCACCATTTACTTATATTGCTGATGAAGTTAGGGTGGTTGATCCAAACGTTTTCAAAGCTAGATGGTTTGTTTTTTGGAGTGCCTATAGCAGAAGGTTCAAGTTAGATAGGCCAGTGATCCAAGCCTCCAAAAGGGAGGATTAATGTAGACAAGTTGAGGCCTGTCAAAATGAGGTCCTCAGAGATTATGAATCTGTCTAGTTTAGAGGCAGCTTTAGAAGCCCCTCCCTGATTATTATTCTAGGTGGAGGTACCATTTTTGGTCTCCATATCTACTAGCCTCATGTCATTTAGAAAATTCTGAAAGGTTATGGAGTCTCTGCCTAGTATTCTAGTCCCACCTTTTTTTTTAGGAGATCTAATCATATTAAAATATCCTCCTAGAATCCAGGGCATAACAGGGTATCTTTCTCTTAACTCCTCTAGTGATATAAGAATCCTAAGTTTGTCTTTAAATTTTTGAAGACCATAGACATTTGTGATCAAATAGACTTCCTTATCACCTAAAGGTTGTATCGCCATCAATAGGTAATTCCTGGATGCTTCAACATCTAGGATTCCAAGTTTCTAGGGGTTCCAAAGTGTGAGAATCCCTCCTACTATGTTGTCTACTTTAAATTCTAGATATTCATACTTGATGAGCTATTTGATATGTATCTCTCTTATTTTATCTATTAAACATTTTGTTTCCTGGATAAACACTATATCTAGTTTTTCTTCTTTTATTCTGTTGCTGAGATTTCTTTGTTTCCTTTTACCTCCTAGACCCCTAATATTCTAGGTTGTAAGCTTCATTAAGAAAGATTTGTAAATGAGTAACTAGTGAGATATTTCATCTTACCTGAGTTGATCATGAGTTTCCCACACTCTATTAGTAGCTCATTCTGTCTTTTTCTTCCTCTTTTTCTTCCTGGGTTCTTAGGAGCGTGTCTTGATGTAGCCTTCATCATTTTTACTCCTCTGTTTTCCTGGCTATCGTGGTTTCTTTTGATTCTAGAATCCTTTGCTTGAGATCTCCAAAGGAATATCTATTGTATTCTGTTGAACTCCTCCTGAGGTAGGGACTCAACCCATTTAGTGGTTCCCTGCTCTAGGAACTTTTCTAGATCAAGATTCTCCCTTTCAAGAATTTCCTGCAGGTCATGGTCCTCCATTCCAACCTTGCTTGGGGTCATCTCATGGTCCCTGTCGAGTTCCATAGTGCTTGGTTGATACTCCTTTACTTTGCTATTTACAGGAACATCCTCCATTCTATCATCTTTTTCCTTCTCTGCTGGACTCTCCTCCAATACTTGGTTCATCCCATTGTTCCAATCTTCTTCTTCTAATACCTTGAATTTGTTATGACCTAGTTGCTTCTCCTCATATATTTTCTTCTGGTTCTTTTTCCCTGCTTTCCCTTTGCCTCCTACCTTGGTAAAGACTTCGTTATATTTGCCTATGTTGGTTTTGATATTACTCTCCATTTTGTTTAATGGGCAGTCTCTGAAGAGGTGCCCGTGTTCATGACATTTGTGACATATGAATGGGACATGTTCATACTCCACTGCCTGCACCCATTCTTCATCATATACTTCTCAAATGATTTCATTCGGAAGTGCTCCAGATAGGTCCATTTCTACGCATATGCATGCAAAGGAGGTGTACTTTCCTTGCAGAGTTGCTTATGATATTTTAAAAAAATGACCTAGTTTATTTCCTATGGCCTTTAAAGATTCTGGTAGCCAATAATCTAAAGGTAGGGAGTAGAGTCTTATCCATACCAGTACTGATTTGAATGTATCGCACTCTAGGACAAAATTCATCACCCATGGTCACATATATAGGCCTGCTGCAACATAAAATATGGTCCTCCTTTGAACACTTTGTCTTTGTCTTCCAGGTTTGTGAACACTACTGTGAAGAAACCCTTGGACCCAAGGGGAAGATTTATTTCCCCCTTAGCTTCCTCGTTGTTCTTTATCCAAGCATGCAAAGCCTTCTCCATTGGCCATATCCCCATAAATTTGCATATTACAGCATAAGTCGTCATGTGATCCCTGTGCACCTGTAGTGTTGGGTCACTTAAAACAACTTGGGATGTAATGGTAGACTTAGGTTTATAGAGGCCTGTCATATTCTTGTGCTCAGTTCTCTGCCTACCTCCTCCTATACTTTTCTCTCCTCTGACTTGCTCCGTATTCTCTGCCGGTTACTGTGAACTGATAATTTTTATGTTTTTCTCTGTTGATACTCCCAGTTTCTACCTCCAATGGTTTCTTGAAGCAGCTCGAAATTGCATGACTGTAGGAGGGAGTGGAACTCCCCCCTCCTCGCCCCTCCATGGTGACTAGCTCTGAACCTTGTCATAAACCTTAGTTTATCTTCCCCGCATCATCGCTCTCCCGCCCCTTCGTCAAAAGGAAATTTTTCGTACGTCATTTTTCTTTTAAAACCAAACAAATATGGAATGAAAGGTTGGGAATGGTTGATCAATAAATATGAGAAGAGGTTGTTGTTGTGGTCTCATAAATGGCTTACTATGGGGGCAGACTGGTTTTGATCCAATTGGTTATGTAGAGTATCACAATTTATTGGATGCATCTCTTATTATTGCTAAAAACATCATCAATTGAGTAAATTCTTACATCTTGTAATTTCTTTGGCTAGTTAAAGGGGATGTTAAGAAGCTCCATCTTGTACGACTTAATGAAATTTCTCAATAGTTGGAAGATGGAGGATGGGGTATAAAAAATACTAAGCAGTTTGCATGGGTTATGTTGGTAAAGAGCTTGTGGTGAGCTTTGAATGGAAATGGCATTTGACAGTTTATAATTAAAGAAAAATATCTAAGTCATCCCTTTGTGATGTGGATAGAGGAAGGGTTTCAGGTTCCAAACTTGGTTTTATATATGTGGAAGAGCATGATGAAGATAAAACATTGGTTGATAGGGAATCTGAGATGGGAGATTAGTTCGAGCACAATGGTGGAGTCATGGTTGGATCCCATTAAAGGATTTAATGGGGACCATTCCATGTTTTCCCCACTCATCAAGTACATTCATACTAAAGGTCTTTATTATTTAAATCAAATTTATGTTGCACATGATCCCTTTCTAATGACTCATTTATGGATTAAAGCAAGGGAGCTTGACTTAATTGATGATCTGGTTGATGTGTGGGAGATGTATATTCACAATTTAAACATGTCGAGTATCTCTTTGTTAGAAAATGTAGATATCCTTTCTTGTGATGGAAAAATTACCAAAGGACAAATATCGGTTAAAAATGTCTATAACTATATATCTATTTTTCAACATGCATTAGTGGATCAAAATTGGTTCCAAAAAATCTGGAAGTGGGAGCTCCCCCTTAAGCTCAAGTGCCTTTCCTGGTTGGTTTAGAAAAACAAAATTTCAACAAGGGTCAATTTAATTAAGAGAGGCTTCACAGGACCTAGGAGGTGTGTCTTATGTAAATTAGAGCATGAAGCTATGGTGCACCCCTTCCTTAACTATCCTTTTGTGGGTTCTGTTTGGACTGGGGTATTGAACATATTACATATTTCTATTGATTGGAACAATAGTTTAATAGAGGCTTGGTTATTGCACTGGTTATCAAACTATATTCATTTTTGTACCCTCCCTTTCCATATTTTATGGGATATTTGGAGATGCTAGAATGCACTTATTTTTTGTGATGTTTGAGCTAACATCAAGAATACAAGTTTGAAACGATAGTTTCATTATAAAGGTGGGCCTATAACAAAGAAGGTTTCATCGAGAGACATTCAACCGTGGAAACTTGGTCTAGATATCTTGCAGGTTACTTTGATGGGGTGACATCCAACAACACGTGTGGTAGTGGGGAATATATTGTTCTGGGGCCTGGTACTTTTTATTACTTTTGTTGGAACTATGGGGTGTCCTCTAATAATCACGCCAAACTATTTCTCTTTGGGGGGTCCTATACTGTTCAAAATGGTTGTCCATTGAGTCTACGGATGTTTATGGATACTCCAAAGTGCTTATTGATTGGATACTAGTGTGGTCAACATCTAAGCCACCTATGCTCACTGGATGAGATGCATTAGAATGTTGATCGATAGTTTTCAAAGATTGAAATTTTCCCATATTTACAAGGAGTACTTATACCTTGCAAGTTATAAAACTTATTAATAAATGAAACTTGAAACAAGAAGGACTACAAACTCGCACAAGCTGATCTGAACAACAGTAAAAGTATTCAACAACCCGACTAGATGACAAGAAAGAAAAACTTTCTAAATTTCCAAAGAGACACTCAAAAAGCAAGAAAATAAACAAGGTCAATCAAAAGGAAAAGAAAAGAAAGGCAACTTGAAATCTGGGTTACAAACGAAATCGAAATCAATTTCTTGTTCTGTAAAACCAAAACATCCAAGAACTTCAGACATAAGCCTTGAAACCAAGACACAAACCAAACACTTGCTCAAAAGGAAATCCTACAACAACTAGGCCTTTTAGCGAGAAGGAGATTTGAAAAAGAAAACTTGCAGGAGAAAAAAGTTCTTCAGACAGTGGATGACCATAAAACAACATAAATCACCATGCAGTAGACATAATTGGGTAAAAATATTTGAATAAACAATTCAAAAAATTGTATACGTGACTGTGTAAAGACATAGAAGCATGCACACACGTTTCTAACACAAGAAACTCGTGTATATGTGAGTCTATTTGAGGAAACTTGTGTGTATACACGATTGTAACCCAAGAAAAAATTGTATACAAGGCTCAATTAAGAAAAAATAAAAATCGAGGCCTGATCCAGAAGATCAGTCTTGATGCCTGGGAAGCTAATGATTCAAATAACACTATAAAAGCAAGCAATCAATAAAACAAAGCCTGATTGAGAACAAACAACCCAAATCAAGAATAACAAGGATGTTATCCCCAGTGGAATCACCAATTCTGTTGCAAGTGAGAAAACCCTAGGGTATTGGGTTGAAATCCCCAACAAAGCGGAGGGAAAACAGCAGCAAGAAATGCTTAGACAAACAATCTAAATGCCTATTCTACTCAACTCAGACCAAGTGTCCTTACCCAAAGGTCTTACGTTTGGGTAGATCCCATAGAGTGCAAACCCTCTGCTTCTCCTGATGCCTTTGAAACCTGTAAATTATTAAAACAAAGCATATACATCAGTATAAACATAAAGCATATTCATGATATATATGTTAGATCATATAAACAATGAACAATTACGCATTAATATAAGATTTATAAACAAATCACGATATAGAACAATGAATCAACACGTTTTATTATTAGGAATAGAACAACATTTCTTTATTTATGTAAGCTACAAGAAAGGTGGAAAACTACAACGTGAGTCTTCCTCTAGCTCCAAGTGGAGGCTTCCTCTAGATCCGTCCTTTCCTGGCCTCAACAATCTTCCTCCATCATCATACAGAAGGATATCTCAAGAAGGATGAAAGATATATCAAAAGAGAAAACAAGGGTCTCCTAAAGCTTTGCGGAGTGTAGGTGGCACATGGATTTTGTCAGACTCGATCAAGGATAGATCAACTATAATATCAATATCTCATTTCTTCTCCCTTAAGGCCTTCCCAAGGAGGTTTATCTATACTTCTACAAATTAGTTCTTTTTAGTTGGGAAAAAGTTGGGCCACAAGATATAGGAGGTGATTAACAGGTAAAACCCATGAACTCCACCCGAAATTAAGGAAATTTATTGTTTTTAAGTGTTTTAACACATGTACGTAGGTTGGGTATATGCTAACCTGTGTGTACACATTTTTATCACAGGGAAAAGTAGCATATAGGAAATAAAACACTTTTTTTTTATATTGTGGACCAAGTCTGGAATGAAGGGTTGCCCTAGGCCATAACCAGAGCATCATATCTACCAAGAGTGGTAAATGGTGCTATAACACTATTCTTTCACTTTCATATTTCAATTATTTCCTAAAATCAAGACATAAGCTAGGGATAACGAATTTAAGATCTAAGGAAATAAACCTAAATAATCTAAGATAGAATATTATAAGATTTAGTGTGACAAACTATTATAATGGAACATCCTTTACAGTTTATATTACAATTTATAAATAATCAAACTGTATAAATTAGAAAAAAATACATCTTATTTGATTTAATTTTATCTATTCTAATTCGAGCAAATTTAATTTAATCTAACTATTTTAGATTTCATTTTTTCTTAAACAAAATCAGAGTTAGACCGTGTTCCTTATAGAAGACTACCATATGAGCATGGACATTAATGCTTTTAAGTGTAATGATAATCATATTAATAGGAATATCAATTTTGGAATAAGGCTTCCAAAATTTTAATTTAATTGGTTATTAGGTGGGTGGTAGAGATTTAAATTCCATGAAATTTTCTAGAATATTCATAGTAGTATACATAAATCAAAAGTTGATATTTCTCTCCAAAGTAATTATAACCTTTTAGATTTTTTAATTAAATTGATTAATTAAAAGGGATGTATTATGAATAAGTGTCATATAAAGTGAGTTATGGCTTTTTGGATGTGTTATTGATAATCTATGATATTGGTAAGCTTATTTACAAATCAAGAATGTTTGTTGTAAAGTGGAAGTAAATATCCATGATTAAAAATTTTGTTCAATGTTTCTTTATTTTTATTATTAATAATAATTTAAAATAAAATTATGACTTAATTTGTTTTTATAATTTTAATAACATGAGAATATAGATGCTATGATGTTTATTATGCATTATCACAGTGTTTAACGATTATGCATTTCTGTCTATTGTCCTCTTTTTAGAATGAGAAAAAAACCAACACGCTTCTATTAATATAAAAGTTGTTTACATATGCATAATTTCCAAGATATGTCCCTTATCTCATATAGTCTAAATCACGGAATACACATACATCAAAAGATACTACCATATTTTGTCAATCTATACATCTATAACCTATATATATATATATATATATATATATATATATATATATATATATATATATATATATATAAATATATATATATATATATATATATATATATATATATATATATATATATATATATATATATATATATATATATATATATATATAGATATATATAATCATTTCAAACTTTATTACATGCAACATCAGTTGTTATTTATGTACCCAACAAGGGTTAGCAACCTGCACTCAATGAGAGCTAGTAACATCATTGTGAGCTCATCAACAATAGAAATAAATTATTTTAACTTACCCAATGGTTATGCCAATTGACAAGGACCCCACCATGTGGTTCCACTATCAATTTTATACCATGGAAGCACCAATTCCATTTGCACTACCTACATAATAGTAATACCATTTTAGAAACCATTTATTGTTATTGTCTTTTATGATAGATTGAAACTAGTGCATTGTAGCATTGGGTAGTATTACTATGCTTTGATCTTAATTCAAATGTTACATATGCATTAGTTATGCATGAGTCAGGTTTAGGATAAGTTCCATTTCTTGCCATGTTCAAGGTGGCTATATTACTATCTACTTTGTCCAAGTAAACTTAGTTATGCCCATCTTGGGTTGCTTTCTATTTTCTTTTAGCACAAAATCAAGAGCCCACTTTTTAACATTCCTTCAATTTTGGCTCTTTGTCATCTTGCATTATAGGTTATTAATAAATTTTATATACAATTTTACTTCTGTGTACAGTCATGGGATTTCTCCCTTTTGCGTTCGTTTGTATATTGATTGTCTCACACTCACTATGTTGCTATAATATAGTTATTTTCTTATATGACGAATCATTGCATGTTATTGACTTCATTCAACAAGAAGTTATTTTAAGACATTTGACATGTAAGGTTTGATGGAATATTAATAGACAAAAATTTTATCCCCGCATGAGAATAACTAATTATCTTATTATACTACTCATATATTAATCATACTTGTTATCATCATCTCCTTTTTTTTTGAAGTTCAAGGAATATTTTCTTACCTTGTCCCCATGATGGCTCGCAACCAATGATTTGTTCTTTAGGTACCATCATAATTTCATGATATCAAATATGCCACAACAAAACATTACCAAAGTTCTAAGACAGTGACTTCAACTTAACACTTTCATGGTAGATAATATCTTTGTCCTTTGTCCAAGTGGACCCAGTCATGTCCACATTAATTATCGGTTGGTTGTTTCATGCAACAATTAGGGTTGTATAATTTAGTTAGTTTTCTTTATATTACTCTTTTTCTTATGATATTTCCCCAACAGACCATCAAGGCTAAAAGCACAAGGTAATATTACAAGAAATCACCATGAAAATTCAAGGGCATAACCTAGAGTAGTACAGGCATGCTTAAAATAAAAAAATATATAACAAGAAAATTACATCACCAAATCTTACTACCATACTTCTCCGACATGCCTCACCCATGGAGGTTACATGGTGTCCTCCCCTCCTTGTATCTTCCATGCTTGTTATTCCCCTCAACACCTCATGTTACTGTGGTTATCTCGACATATTGATTTTGTAATCATATGTTCATTCTAATCAAC
>Ga0115848_100746_pt1 | contig 13275 bp, 11 predicted proteins | sample InSIn3gowninarea_FD_83862 | JGI IMG/M metagenome (GOLD analysis project Ga0115848, IMG submission 83862) | reverse complement strand
GTGAGAGACGTGTGCTTACGTTTGATGGGTGGATAGATGGTAGAAGAAGGTGAGGTGGAGTGATGTAGACGCGTGTTTGGGATGAGATGGTTGGCCCACTGCCTGAGCATGCTTGAAAGGGCGTCTGATAGCTGATGTTATCCTGGATCGACAAACTGCATGGTGCTCGCAATCGATGGTGTTGGGGCTACGGGACTACGGGGAGATACATCATGTAGGAGGGATACGAGTTATACAGATGATCAGAAGAAGATGGCTTAGCTAGATAAAGTGTGCTCCGAAGATATAGAATGGGCCCCAAACAGCAGACATGCTCAAGACCGATTATCCAAACAATCCAAACAGCATCGACTCGCACGCGAATCAGTGATGTAATCGTCAAACGATCGTGCACCGAAAGCTTGTGTTGGTGTTGCAAGCTCGGCGGTCGGACTCGGCTAGCTGGCTTACCTGAATGCTCAGCTTTGGGCTCTCTTCCTTCTCTCCACTCACAACCAAAATCATAACACGCAACTTTACGCGACAAGCTATCAGCTACACATTGCATCCTCTCACAGAGTCTTGGTAAGTGCTATTTACACGTCTCAGGTGTCTTCTCTAACGTTTCCGGCTTCCAGAGGTTGTGTTACCAAAACCAAAACAAACCATCTCATCCCAAACACGCGTCTACATCACTCCACCTCACCTTCTTCTACCATCTATCCATCCATCAAACGTAAGCACACGTCTCTCACATACCTTCAAGGTCAGGTTGCTGACCTTCCTGCCACAGATCATGTTCTCCAACAACAAGATCATGTCCTCCAACAACAAGATGATGTCCTCCAACAACAACATCAAGTCTTCCAACAGCAAGACCAAGTCCCTCGTCAAGCCCTTCGTCCAGGGTTTCGAGACCATCGATGACCCCTTCTCCACTTCCCCTGAGCCCACCAAGGCCGAGGAGAAGGAGGAGGCCGCCAAGGCCATCAACAACCTTCGCTCTCACGGCGTCATGATCGTCAAGAAAAAGGATGATCTCACCACCCTCCAGAACGACTTGAAGCGTATCGTCAAGATCCTCGACGACACTGCTGAGACTGCTCCCGAGTACCAGCACGTTCTCAACCAGGCCTGTGACTGCCAGGATCTCCTCACTGAGACCGAGAACGACTTGGAATTCCTCTGGCGCAAGTACACTTCCATCGCTCTTGGGTATGTCTACTATTCCCTCTTCCTTCCTTGCTTCATCTTTGCTGACCTTGAACCACAGCAAGGAGTGATTCTCTCCCCCTACCACGACTCGAAGACTGAAGGAGCTGCTTTCAGCATGCTGCCTGATGGTCTCAGTTGATGATACCCATGAGCCACGCTGAACGAACCAAGCATCCTGCCCTGCCGCGAGGCACAAGTGGCGGATCACAACAACCAAAAACAGAGGTGATCAGTGTTCTTTGCATTGACCTCAATTGAAATCAAACTGTTCTCTCTTGCCTCCCGTCTCTGCCTTCATGTGTGATGTGATGTTGCTGTGTGTCTGTGTATGTGTCTTGGCGTTGTGAAGATAGTCGTGACGCCCACGCCTGAGATACTGCGCGCAAGCCTGCCTCGTTTCTTCTTCAGCGCCCTACGCAAACAAGAACTCTTCCCTTCTCCTGCTCCTCCTGCATAGCATACCCGGTATATTGAAGCACTGCACTACCCTCGTTCAAGAGCTAACATAGTGCCAGCAATGACTACCACCAACGCCTCCGCCCCTGCCGCCGCCGACCCTGGCGAGCCCATCCCATTGCCTGCCGCCTTGCGTGCCCAGCTCCGAAGAGAATTCGAAGAACACATGAAGCGTGACAACCGCCCCGTCACCGTCATGACAAGCGCTGGACTGGTCACCCTGAGCTTCACTGAGGTGGAAGGAAACGATGCCGGACGCCCTCAGTGTCTCAAGCCGGGGTGCGCCAACAACCAATACCAGGGTTACCTGAACGAGAAATCGCGCAACAGTCACATCTCGCATGTGCATGACGGTGACTGGTGGCAGTTGCACGATGGCAAGAGTGAGTTTGTGCTCCGTGGATTGGGAGAGGAAGCATGTACTAATATTTCAAATACAGGGGGCAATGACTACTACCGTGTGCTTTAAGCGGCCGTGGGCTCTTAAGAGCAAATTATTGTGCATTTTGACCGGAGGCTGCGCTGCTCTACATAGTGCCTGAGATAGGACAAAGAAAGAAGATAGCAAGCAGGTTGAGCACAATCGATTCTAGCAATCGATACCTGCATAACGAGCACCATCTAACTGGGTTTAGCCTTCTGCCATGATACGACGATAAAGCATTCCCATCAGAGGTTTCCATGTCTCGATGGACAAGAAAGAAGCATCTCGTTTGGTGAATGTAAAATGTTTGGCCCATAGCATAGAACTTAGCAGATGGTTTGCTATAGCAAACAATGTCTTTGTCTGAACATCAATCTTTGTGACGGAGTGGGTATATAGACGTGCTTCCATATCCACTCTTACATGGCACCTCCATATCACTCTCAACAAGTTTCGAGCCCGTCCTCATGTTGTCTCCAATCAAACCCCGACTTTCAGTCCCAAATCGCGTTCTGCTACTTTCTTCCATATACTACATACCTATTGCGCGGCGCAGACATCTCTCATCAACAAATTCGGCACTTCCTCCTTTAGCGAGTTCAACAATGCGGGTTCACCATCAACATGTGTTTCGGTCTTCCCACTCGCTCTGACTCGAACACCCCCTCGTCCTCCTCTAGCGACCACAAAAATTCCCGCCCCATCGACATCACGACCATCAGTCGTTCAGCCCAGCCTCTTGTCCCAGCTCGCTGCATTGCCGCACCTCCGATGGGTGACAGTCAGTTACACCCGAAGACACTATGCTAAATGACACCCTCGTTGCCTCTGCCGCTCGCCTCCACCGCGTCAGGAAGGAGCTGCTGTCGACCCCCTCTGGCATTCGCTAGCCTGAGTTCGGATCTTCGGCGCGCCGCCGCCGTCAGGATCGCTCGCTTTCGCCTATCCGTGACCTTGACACTTCCTCGCGCCGCAGTCGCAACGAGCCACCTTTAGCTCGTTCGACTCGCAGCGTCCGCTTCTGGATATCATGGTCTTTAATAACATGATGGACAACTTACCCGTAGGTATCGGGGTCGACAGCTATAACTCCGAGTGCGTATATATATAATGGGTATCACAAGCGTCAGGAGCTGGATTACGTCGAAGAGAATCATGTCGAGTGATCTCGCTGCTGCTGTGGTTGAGAAAGTCGGATCTGGAAGGCTTGTTCCTTACCTGGCGCAGCTGTTGCTTATGCCGCCTTGCGTGCTCAGATCCGAAGGGAGTTCGAAGAACATATGAAGCGTGATAACCGCCCCGTTACCGTTATGACAAGCGTCGGACTTGTTACCTTATATTTTACCGAGGTAGAAGGCAATGACGCCTAGTTGTGCGAACAACCAGTACTAGGGTTACCTGAACGCAAGATCTCGCAACAGTCACATCTGCACGATGGTCGCTAGTAGCAGTGGTATGATAGCATGCATGTTAAATTGGCTTCAATACAGATATTCCCAGGCAGAGATACGACTGGACAGTCGTGATACTGTATAAAGTTCAAGCTCGAGCGCACCGACAAACCATGACATTCCTTCGGAAGCAAATCTTGCTATATATCAGGAGGCGACTTTGGAAGGCGAAGCACTTAGTCAAAAGTCCCCAAGACCCTAGAGACTATACGGATTGTTGGTTCACAAATCTCGCTTCTCCACCTGGAACGCCACCTTCTTGAGCAACGCCTCAATTATAACCAACATTCCTCCGATTGCATATATTCGCCCTCGCCACGCAATGACTCCATCGAAACTCTATCTCTGGCATGCTCAGAAAGCGCTTCTCAAGTATGGAACGCAGTGCTAAGATCTCGTTGGCTCCTAGCTCCTAGCAGCATCGATATCGACTATAATGGCCAATCTTGCGCAAAGAAAGAGTGGTTGCGGCAATTTGAGAGCTCCACGACGACGATGATACCCTTTGTCTTCCCCGAGTCCTATAATGAAGCAAAGACGAGTGAGTCTACGCCGCGTTAACGTCCTCGACCTTATTCGTGAGGCTTGGCAAGGGCATCATGGACAAGGATCCGTTGGTGCTAGTGGGTACTCTTCTAGCGAAAAAGGTCACGGATGGAGAAGTCACTACCATAGGTAGGGATACGAAGGGACGGATAGTTAAATTCAGAGATGATGCAACGATGCGCAAGTATTCGGGGCTCTAGCTTCGCTTTATCGGCAAGCAAAAAGTGCGCTTAGACGCCTATCATCAAGGAACAGCTCAGAAGTTCATTATGAGCAACGTCGGCTCGTATAAGGGTAAGCAAAGGTACTCCAGACTACGAAGACGTGGGCTATTACATGCAGGCCAGTGTTGGAGAAGCAGCACGCAAGATCAATGAGGCCGCCGGTGCTACCGTCGACAACGCAGTCACGCAGCTTGATCGCTCCGCCACTGTTGCTATAGCATAGATGACCGCCGAGTTCGCACCTACGGCCGGCATAACGAAGGTGCTTGTTGCCGGTGTTACTAGTAGCAGGAAGGTGTAGGCCATTAACACTGCATATGGACTTGCTGTCGACAAGACTGTGATGACGTGGAAAATAAGCGGACAACCAGCAAGATGATTCTAGAAAGGCTACACACCAATCTCTGCCCTTGATAGCGACGACAAAAAGGACAAAGGCTATGCTAGCGCAGTGAGCACCTACGAGCACTGTGCCTTCGTCTCGATCAAGTACCTGACCCATCAGACCTCAAATGCGGTTCACCGGAGACCCTTCGTGCATGGCTCTAGTGAGCAGTATTCCTGTTGCAGAACAGGCTTTCAACTTCTAGGTTGCTCCTACAATGGTCAATGTCGACTATGCACATGCCGCTGCCGCCCTGCTGCAGGCAAAGTCTCGCATCTGTCGTATCGGGCAGATTAACGAAGCCAAGATCCTGATCCTCCTTGCACACAACATAATCGATTGGATCATTGCCGCCAGGACGGAGGCAAAACGCATCCCCATCCTTGCCGGTAGCGCTACTACCAACGCACAGCTGCACGAGGTCGAGACCGCCATGCGGAAGGCCAACATTGCCGAATTGCTCTAGGTCGAGAAGTACGAAGAGTACGAACAAAAAGTGGTCAACTCCAAGGCTACGAGAATGTACCGCATGATGATCGGGTCCAGAAGCTCGCACATCGGTTGGGATGACTTCAATGTCGACATTGTTGACTTCCTATCAGGGGCCCGTTCGAGAACCAGCCCGCTCAGATGAAGTTGTGCAAGGAGCAATGGGACAGTGACTTATCGACAGAGATCGAGATAGCTAGCAAGAAGAAAAAGCAGGTCACTGTAAAGCGCAAGTCAATTCGATTACCGGTCAGCATGAAGATGAAGCATTGTTCGAGGTGGCAATCGGTTGGCACGGCCCACAGATCAACCAACTCCTTCTCCCGAAGATGCTAGTGTCACTGGCACGTCACGTTAAGCATATACCTTGAATGAAAGGTTTCAATACCTCGACACAATCTGGGCACAGCCAAAGTATACTGTGGTGGATCTATGCCATCGTATCAACGCTGCGGACGTTACTATCAGCCATAACACTGATAACCTGTTAAATCCCAACTATACAGAGCACAGCTGTGGCCGGTACACTCGCGGTTCTCACAGCCCTTGTGGCGGAGTGAATGACTACTTGTATAGATTATTGAAGTCATGATTCAACTACGTGCGCGAATACGATTAGCGTAACGCCACCTTCGTCAACTAGCCTGGGTATGGGTTGAACCTACGTCCAACATATGCTAAAACTGACATAGTACAGAAACCCTAGTGGCACTATAGGCCGCTTCGTCACCGAGTGCGAGGCCATTGCGTGAGTCTCAGCATACCTACAACTGACGTTCGACATATGCTGACTTTCCAGTGCCGCCGACCCCGTCTACCGCGCCCGCTTCGGCTTGGAATTCCACCGCAGGGTATGGCTTCAACCTCAATTTAGCATACGCTGGGACTAATCTGAATCAGGACCCTCACCACGTAGAGACCCCTGGCTCCAAGCGCAAGATAATCCAGCATACTCACGTTTCTTTAAGGGCACTTCTGACTAAGCCCATCTCTGCACATTAAGATTAATAAGCTTTCCATTGAGATGCGGCAAGGTCTGCCATGATGGGCTATGTTAGACAAGGACGCAGCTGTCGGTGTTGAATGTAGCTACTCCACTAAGGAAAGAGTGTATTGGTACGTCCGCTGCCACCGAGTGTGGAGATACTGCCATCATGCCGACTTCTAGGGCAGAGGCTCTGACCGTAAGCCCAACTTCGGGCCTATTCAGGGCATGTTTCTTCGTCCGTCAATGCGTTTGCTTCAAGAAACCACTTCCCCAGGCTCTCGATCCTCACCCCGGACTTTCCCCGCATTACTGTTCCACCAATCTCACTTTGCGATATTCCCCTTGATATATACCCGCGCTGCCAAACGACATCAAAATCACAACAATCATCAAAAACATCACCACAAAGCAACTCGCCGTGATGAAACGCAAGATCGAAACTCTCCCAATCACTCGCAACGTCGACACCGCCAACCTGAACCACAGCAGTGAGAAGAGGCGACGGGGAGAACGGGCTGGAAGTCCTCGCGATGATGACAGACTTTTCGTCACACCTGACCCGGAGGATCCACATCGTTACACTTACCCACAACAAGAGGTCATTGAGAGCGCGAAGGACATTCGTCAGAAGCGCGGCATCAACGAAAGCATCAAGGAGACGACACAAGAACAGTCAAGTAACGTCCAGAAAACCCTCAACATGGCACAGCTCCTTGCACTTCCTGCTGGGCCCATTGCCGCACCCATCGCCTACCCCGTCATTGCTAGAACAACTCGAGGCTACGTGGCAATGACCCAGCAGGAAGTGGATAATCAGGGGGGTGTATTCAGAAAGGCGACCTATCAATGCCTCCACGCTGAGTGCGATAATAAGAAGGGAAAAGGCTATGCGAGCGAGGTGAGTCGTTCCGAGCACTGGGATAGGCAGCACGAGCGCGGCTACGACCAGTACAAAGGTGGCATGAGTAAGTGCATATTGAAAGCGTGCATGACCTGGTAAAGCTGCATACTGACTTGCACTAGGGGGCCTAGAGCCTTTTAAAGTCCTCTAGCCGTGGGCGAAACTATGGTCTAGTCGGATAGCGACGGATACTAAGCAGAGGGTTTGTTCCGGGAGACAAAAGTCTTCGTTCTACAGCTTCAACACTATAAAATCTTTGGACATGATCCTTACTCCCAAAACCTTGTGAAAGCACCTGCTGCTTTCCCGGTCATCGCCAGAACGACTCGAGGCTACGTAGCAATGACCTAGCAGGAAGTGGAAAACTAGGGGGGTGTGTTCAGAAAGGCGACCTACCAGTGCCTACACCCCGAGGTGACAATAAGAAGGGGCAAGGATACGCCAGCGAAGTCAGCCGTGCTGAACACTGGAGAAGAGCCCACGAGCGCGGCTACTCTCAATTCCCTGGTGGAATGAGTAAGTGCCCATTGAACTATTTCATAATGTATCGTGACCAAAGCTAACTTAATCAGGAGGCCTGCGAGCGTTCACGGTTCTATGAGCGTTAAACAAGACTGGCATTTGGCCGTAGCGACGATTGAAAGAAGGAGAATGAGAGCATAATGGGACTACGAGGCTACCTGATCTTTGGCGGGAGTGGGATTTGCCATCATCATCGTTGAGGAGTTTATGGCTACTCGCGTACTATGTCGAGCATGGGACAAGATGCGGGCAACTTCAAGGGATGTCGCGATGGTTAAGTGGCAGCACCGCCGTTGGCTATCATTTCTGCGTTGCCTCAAGCGCTGATGGATTACTTTGGGCTTCCTGATATCGTTTCTGTTTTTCAAATCGATCGTACACTCATATTCGAGCTTCAATCTCTCTCAGTCTCAGTGATAGCAGTCTTCATGTGCCATAAGCGAAATAACGCAACTTGCCAAAAGGCAATGTGCCTTTGAGAATATCTGAAATGTCCAATGAGAGCGGTCATCTCCTATCCGAGGCTTACCAAGAGCAATCTCCAAGTCCCTCAGGGATAGTGTACAGCTTATCAAAAGGCCACAAGTTTTTTGGCATGCTGTAGGTACTCGATGTGAGCTGAAGAACATACTTTCGCAAGGAACGAGTGAGACTATCAGAGAAGCACTTCACACAGCAAAGCTTGCATGAATGCTACAGGCGAACTTGTGATATGCAGTCGAACAGGCATCCGGACAGCGTGCGAATATCCATTGAAACAGACGTTCGACGCAGCAGACATTCAAAAAAGCCCATTGAGTGGGAGATTCGCTTCACTCGGGGACAAAACTTCACGCCGAGAAGACAATTCTTTCTGCAATTCGCTGCGGCTCTCTCCTCTTTGTTCAGCTTGATTCGACTTTCACGACAACTCACCACGGCACTCGAAAAGCGGGTCCACGGCGCATCTTTTGCATCCAAATCTTCAGACGCCTTCTCCAAGCAAAAACCACCCAACATGGTTTCCCAAAAATTGCAACAGCGAATTCTTGATATCCTGGCGCGTGAGCGAGCCCTATCTCGCTCGGTTTCTCGACTGGATGACGAGAGCAGAGTCTTTAACATTGATCAAGAAAGGTTCTTCGCAAACTTCAATGCTCAAGGTCTTCATCACCGCCGGCGTTCTGCACCCGATACTCGTCGCCGCCATCGCCTGGTCACCGACGCTCTCTCTCATCACTCAACTGAGTACCAACGTCCTTATACTGAGGTCCAAGATGACATTGAAGCTACCTCCGACAATGAATGGGATGCTCCTGGCCACCAGCAGCCGGATGGTGACGATCTCAGCTCTGACTACTCTTCTCAGGTCGTACAGCCTCGTGCTGTCGTTCAAGACGGCCCTGGCCCTGCAATCGTACACATCAATGGCGAACAGGCTGACTTCTGCCGTCATCGCCCTGCACTCGATGCTCGTCCTCGCACGTACCCGGACGCCGACATCCCCACCTCTCGGATCCTAACCCGTCGTGTAGCCGTCCAAGATGACCTCGCAGTCAAGCTCGACGACGAGCAGGCTACGCAGATCCCCGAGGCTGTTCCTGAGCCCCAGGCAGATATGGATGCTTCAAGACGGGCTCGCACTCACCAAAAGCGCCGTCGTGTCACTTTTTCCGAGGACGACTACATCATCAATTCTTCCGACGACGTCTCATCTTTTCCTGGCGTCCCGACTGACGATGCCAACATTCCCTTCACCAGATCCGCTTACACCAGCGAAGGCCACATCGTCAAGCGCACCCGCCGCAACTCTCGCGAACCAGTTCCTCTTCCTCAGCCTCCCACCCAGCACGAAAGCAGCCGCGCAACTCATCAACCATATGTTGGCATCTGGAACCCGAGACTTCCGGCCGGTGGTCCTATCAAGCCCATTCTCAGAGAAGAATACGACGGTCTCAACGCCAGGGCAGACGAGGTCGAGAGCCGCACCCCTTGCCCGTATCCCGACTGCGGCAAGATGTTCGAGGCGGTTCAGTCCAAGGACAGACATCTTAGACGTGATCACCCAGATTGGTGCATTGTCAAGGACCAGGCCAACCGCGAGGCCATGTATTGAGGGTATGTGATTCTTTATTCTTTCTGATGTCCTCCGAGGCTCCGACTGACGAATTTCCAGATCAAAGCGCGAGACAACTCTGAGGATGATGTGACATGGACATGGACTGCAGTGGAGAGAGGCAAACATGGCATTGATACATTGGCACTGGCAGGCAGCGGAGGGAAGCAACAGAATGGCCAGGTAGCATCAAACTTGTGCGAAGAAGAAATGAGGAAACGAGGATACCAATTGAGAAGGTTCGAAGGAGTGGAGGCCGCAAATTACACAGTCTGATTTAACAATCAATCGTACCTTCAACCATCACGCCTTGAACCGTGAGCTATAGTGTCTGATGCTTTTTTTGTTCTCCGGGGTTTGGGAAGCTCTGAGTCCTCTGGAAGCAAGATCGACTCTTCATCTTTTGTTGAACAATGGAACTATGCGACCTGTCCGCTACGATGCCGGCTCCTCTAATTGTCTCTTGTTCTGCTCCAAGGTTGAGGAGCCTGACTTGTGTTCTTCGCTTTTTCTGTGTGACTGATATGCCTTGATATGATACTTGAACCAATGCCCTGCCTTGAATGTTGCCCAAGAATGATCTCGATGTCCCATGGAGGATGATCAGGTAGATAGTCCCAAAGTCAAGTACACTTGATGCGTCAGGGGGCAAATAGGATGGTGAACTACCTGCGCCTACTCAAGACCGAGGAATCACTACCTGGAGAGAAGAGTGGACGACTCAAGAGGGTATAGTCCAATGGGTGTCCTGGCTTGGCGTTCATGCAGAGGTTCGAATTCCGCTTTCTGCACTGACGCTGCCTTTCTCCTTGACATCCCCAAACCCTGCACCACAACAACCGCCAGCATGAAGTCAACAAACGAGACTCTCATGGAGCTGGCCTATGACATGTATCTCCTCGAAGAGATGACTTACAATTTCCGCCACGAGGTTACTGAAGTCATCTGTCTGGGCAAAGACTTCGATGTCCACGAACAAACAAATACCGCTAGCGTCCAGCTTATGCAGCGAGTCAAGCTCAAGGCTCTACAACTGCTCAGCACCATCAACCAGAAGCTCTCCCTGTGAGTATCCCTTCTTCTGACTAACGATAGGCAACAAAGCTGATAGCTCGATAGCCTTCCCCTGATTATTCAGAACAGCAAGCAGCTCAAGGACTGCATCAGTATCACGCTCGCTGCTGTAAAGGCGTTCTGCCTCGCCGCAGAGGAAGCCATGGTCCCCCCCGACTGTCGTCCAAGATGGTAACACTTACGACAAGCGTCGCGCAATTTTTGGAGCAAAGCTCAAGAAGGAGCTGGACGGTCAGGCTTTGTGGGCAAGCCTTGATCCCATGTGCACAGAGTTGAAAAAGGCTGAGTCGATGATCAAGAAAATCAGGTTCCATGAGTGTATCCGCGCTGGTCGACAGGCCTGATCGTGGAGCTTTGGGGGGAAGATCATTCCACGCACAAATGCACGACAACTTTGTGGTAATTAGAGAACAAAGAAATTAGCGAACACTCGCCACTTCTACCACGTCCTCCTTCGATTCGAAACATCTCAAACTCGTACCTTGTGTGGAAATCAAAATGCTCAATGATGTCACAGGACGATTCGAACAGTGGTCGTGAGCACCCTGAGTGCGACGCCAAGACTTTGCCGCGTCCGAACGTGACATGCTCGAGGGACGTGAGCTTTCTGACCAAGACTCTCGCGCCCTTCTGTCCCTCTACCTTTGCTTTCCAGGCACGACGTCCTTGATCTTACATTGTTCGGCCTCACCCTCGCGGATTGGATCTCTGAAGACAAAAAGAATACTTCTTGATCATCTTCTCGTTCTTGCAAGCGACTGCTGAATCGACCAGCATGTTGGATCCCCTCAATAACTCGAGCTTGGATGGCAACCACTCCTCCATTCAACCAGATATCCGACCCATCAAATCTCTCCGTCCGAGTAAGTTGATTGAGCATGAGTTGGCAAGAGAGTATGCTGATTCATCTCAGAAGTTTCCACCAGCCGTGAGAGAAAGCAAGTCGCCTTTGTTCCCACCATGAAAATCTTGAAGGAAGAGTTTCCTCGCGACGAGGAAGAAAGTAGCGTCGGCGCTTTCTCACACAAGGCAAGCCGCAAGATCATCGAGCCTGCGCCCCTCCCTCACAGCATCTTCTCCCGCATGAAGCACAACTACGAGCTCAGCAAAGGTTCCTCAAAATCTGGAGCCACTCTCCCTCAGCACACTGAGGACACCTCTAACCTGGAACTCCGCAACGCTGAATCATGGCGATCGTACGACAACCGCTTCACCGAAGAGTTCTTCAATCACCGTAAGCAGCCTTCTCGCATGTCGACCAAGCTGGAAGGCTCGGCACCTGCCCTAAGATCATTACAGCAATCGCGGCGTCATCAGCCTTGCTCTTCGAATTCGAGCAACTACTCCAACGTGGCTGTCCATGGACCTTCGAACGCTGCCATCTCCGTATCAGGGGCCCCGCCTTCTCACCTTGATCGCTTCGCCTTCTACGGTCAGGATCCTAGCCGTGTCTTTGGTTCTTCCAACGGTGGAGAACATACATCTGTCTCTTCAGCTACCCGCAGTGCAGGCGGCCCTGTCACCCCTAAGGCTATTCGTCGCAAGCCCGCAGTCTCCAACTTCAGTAGGATCTCGACCTCCGCTGTGTGGGGCTCAGAGCGCTCCACTTCCCCGGCAACTGATCTTGATCGTTCTTATGGCAAGCAACCTCCTTTGAGAGATATGCTTGGTCCGGAATGGTATGAGTTGTTACGAGACTCAGCTGTTGAGCCAGAGCAGCTCTGCGAAGACCTCATCGAGTACTTCGCTGGCCTGGGCATCACTGGTAGATTGGTGTACTGCTTTGGCTTCTGTGCCAACGAGTCTGCCATTCGCCTGGAGCCTCTCAGAGACGGCTACAGAATCGGTAGTCACAGCATCGCTCCAGATATCCGCACCATCACCCTCTTTACTCGACCTGCTCAGATGCTTCTCTTGGACTCCGACGACGCTGCATCTTCGCCCATCCAACCTGTCCCTTGCATTGAGTTGACCGACGGCTTGACGAAAAGTATCCACCGCCTTCAACACGAACAGGATGACCGCGGTACTACGCAAGGAACTATCCAGGCTGGCGGTCATCACACTTATGTGGACGACTCTCTCGAACCTGTTGCTGGCAAGGAGGTCTTTGCTGCTGTGGAAGTGTACTGCCCCAACTGGTTCAAGAACAATCGAAAGCATCCTCTCACTGCGGTTCGTGCCGGAACCTGGCACAGGGACTATCGCGGACCTGACAGCCCTCCTGCAGGAGGTGATGCAGGAGCCTTCCCATCTACACCAAACCATGATGCCGCTGCCGGTAGTGCTGTCGGTCATGGAGCGGTCAATGGCACTAGACGCCACCAGTCGACCTCTCAGGCTCCTACTCGTCACACGGCAGCAAAGCACCTCACAAGTCTGACCAACGCAAAGTCACTTTCCATCCCTAGCTACGACTCTCTCCACCCTCGCACGAAGCCAGAGGTCACGGAGAAGCCCACCGTACAGCCCCGCGCCTCTCAGGCCCATGATCTCGTTCCGCGCCAGGCCAGTGCTTCTAGCAAA
>Ga0115848_100745_pt1 | contig 13297 bp, 13 predicted proteins | sample InSIn3gowninarea_FD_83862 | JGI IMG/M metagenome (GOLD analysis project Ga0115848, IMG submission 83862) | reverse complement strand
CAACCTGCAAATTATTTCTTTTTTCCTTCTTGTCAAAGATTTCCTATGCTCCTTCCTCTGGTTGAGAAAGAAATTAAAAATTTGATGGCTGCTAAGATTATAGTGCCTCTCAGATATTCTAAATGGGTGGCCAATCTGGTTATTGTGAGGAATAAGAATGGAGAAATCAGACTGTGTGCTGATTTCAGGAATCTAAATAAATGTTCCAAAAACGATAATTATCCTCTGCCAAAAATGGAGCATTTGTTGCAGCAAGTCTCAGGTGCCAAAGTAATGTCTTTTATAGATGGGTTTTCAGGCTTTAATCAAATCGTTGTGCACCCAGATGATCAAGAGAAGACTACATTTACCACTCCTTGGGGCACGTTCATGTATGCTAAAATGTCGTTTGGGCTGATGAATGTTGGAGCCACCTTTCAGCGAGCTATGGATATAGCTTTTGTGGGAGAGAAGGACAAATTTGTGCTAATCTACCTTGGTGACATAGCAATTTATTCCAGCAGCCATCATGATCACTTACAGCATTTGAAAAGGGTGTTTTTGAAGTGCAGAAGGTTTGGAATTTCAGTTAATCCCAAAAAATCCCAATTTGCTTTGGAAGAAGGAAAATTGTTGGGGCATGTAGTGTCTGCTACAGGTGTTCAAATTGACCCGGAAAGTGTCAAAGCAATTCAAACTCTAACTCTCCCAAGATCAAAGAAAGACATACAGTCTTTTCTGGGAAAAATTAACTTTGTAAGGAGGTTCATTCTGAGTTTCGCAGAGCTAATCAAGCACATAACTTCCATGTTGAAAAAGGGAGCAGAGGTAAAATGGACTGATTCCAGCAAGAAAATATTTTGATTCCATTAAGAAGGCTATTATGGAAGCTCCTACTTTAATAAGCCCTAACTATAGCAAGGAGTCTCACTTGTTTTCATTTGCCTCTAAGGATACCATTGCAGCTGTTCTGTTGTAGCAAGATGAGGCAGGTCAAGAGCATCCAGTGGCTTTTTCAGCAAGAATTTGAGGGATGCTGAAATAAGGTATGATATTATTGAAAAGCAGGCATATGCTTTTATCGAATATTTGAAAGCTTTCAGAGTCTATATCTTGCATTCCAAGATAGTTGCATACATTTGTTTTGCTGCAATAAAGGATGTCTTAACACAACTTGATGTTGATGGAAAAAGAGTGAAATGGATTGCAAAAATGATAGAATTTAACATAGAGTTGAAGCCCACCAAGCTGGTAAGAGGTCAGGGGCTTGCCAATTTATTGGCTGAAGAAAATTGCAGGTCTTTGGAAATTGATTTCTTGTTCACTATGGCAGAAAATGGTCAAACAGAAGAAGATCAAACAGCTGAATCACAGAGAGAACAGTCAGTGGTCGAGAATTTAGCTTCATGTAGCTGGTATGCTGCAATAATTAATTTCCTTCTAAAGCTAGAAGTCCCTTCAGAATTTTCTCAAAGTCAAGCAAGAACCTTAAAGCTCAAGGCAATGAAATATTGCATCAATGATAGCTTGCTCTACTGGAGGGATCCATCAGGAGTGCTTTTAAGATGCCTGGACAAAGAACAGTCAATAGAGGTTATGCATCAATTCCATAAAAACATGTGTGGAGGACATCATTATTGGAGAACTACAACCCATAAGATTCTCAGAGCTGGATACTATTGGCCATATTTATTTTCTGATGCATTCCCTTTTGTTAAATCTTGTGACAGGTGCCAAATATTTGAAGGTAAGCAGTAGTTAAAATCCCTGCCCCTAAAACCAATAATTGCAAAAGGACCTTTTCAACAGTGGGGCTTGGATTTCATTGGTGAAATCAACCCACACTCCAGTGGTCAGCACAGGTGGATATTAGTTGCCACTGATTATTTTACAAAATGGATTGAAGCAATCCCTACAAGGAAAGCTGATCATAATGTGGTCATGAAATTTTTAATAGAAAACATTTTCAGCAGATTCGGTTGCCCACATAAGCTAATAACAGATAACGCAGTAGGCTTCAGGGTAAAAGAGTTGGTGGAAATGTGTGATTCAATGGGCATTAAACTTATTCATTCTGCCTCCTATTACCCTCAAGGGAATATTCTAGCAGAATCCTCTAATAAAAGTTTGATCAAGATAATTAAGAAGCTATTAGAGGATAATAAGAAGAATTGGGATGCCAAGCTCAAATATGCACTTTGGGCGGACAGGGTGACCATCAAGAAATCTACAGGCAGTTCTCCCTTCAAGCTGGTATATGGTACTGTGGCTGTTTTTCCAATTCAACTTACCCTCCCTGTGCAAAGTTGTTCCAAATAGCGCAGGATGAAGAAGATGATGTGGCAAACAGAATCACTGATTTAATAGAGTTGTATCAGATTAGAGAGCAGTTGGTTGAAAAAGTAGCAGCACATCAGAAAAAGATCAAGGAAATCTTTGACAAGAAGGAAAAAAGAAATAATTTGCAGGTTGGGGATTTGGTTCTGAAATGGGATGCATTTAAAGAAAAGAAAGGCAATCACGGGAAATTTGATTCTCTATGGACATGCCCTTTCATCATTTCACAGATTCAAGGGAACAACACTTTCATACTGAAAAGTATGGGAGGAGAGACAGTTTTTGATGGCCAAGTTAATGGGCAGTTTTTGAAAAATTATGTGATTTAAGGTCTTTGGCCTTAAAGTTGTAAATATTGTGCTTTCATTAGTTTTTAGTATAGGTGTAGTAGACTCCATGCCCAATGGAACACTAGGAATTTTGGCTAATTTGTTTGTTGCTGGAAAGGCATTGATCTACAGGTTCTTGAGACCTCATAGGGAGGATCTCATCCCCAGAAGGGGCCAGTGTTAGCTCTGCTATACAAAAGGATCAAAGATGGATTCAAAATACTCTCAAAGTCTGCAAACACACTTAAAATCATGCCAAGGGATCTATTGTTTTTGTTGAAATCTTCAAGTTTTGGTTAGAGGCCTTTCACTGATCAAAACCATTGCAAGAGAAAAGCCCTTGGGAAAGTAAAAATACATTATTGGGAGGCAAAAACACTCTAAAATCATGAAAAAACTAAAATCGCGGGCTTAGCAGTCTGAATGCACAACAGTTGTTGGATCTGGCCGATCAATGGTCGAGATCGCATCAGCGGGTTGCAATCGGCATGGGCAAGCAGTGGCAATGACACGAGACCCCGCCGATCAGTGGTAGCGGATGATCGGAGCTATGAGTCACATAGGAGGATTCACAAATATGCCTAGAACACTTCCCATCAACGATTGCGAACGGGGCATCGGAGCATCAGCGGATCGGTGGTATCAGAGCTATCGACAGTGGCATTGCGATTGCGATATAGTGATTTGATCAGGGCCGTTAATCACGTGCACAGATCAACGGCTCACATCACATCGACTTTTCTCTATCGGTGAAACCAAATGGGTAGGGCTTTTATTTATGCTTGCGACACGATGGGTCGGACCCGATGGCGATTATAAATGATTTTTGATATATTTTTAGGTCCGCGCGCAAGCCAGTTTTAGTGTATTTGGCGCATTTTTGTGTATAAATGAAATATAAAGGAGGCCTTAGGCGAGCACCGATAGCGATGAAGCCCGGACCCGAAAGGGTCCGGGAAGTGAAATACATATATTTTCAAGTCTGTCGAAGGGGATTTTTGATGTTTTGCAGCATTTTTCATGTATTTTCATATATAAATAAAAGTAAGGGATCGCATCGGCAGTTAGCATCGGTGCTTCACCAAGGGTAAAGGCCTTTCTTGCATGCATATTTGCGATGAGATAACCGGACCCGATGGTTATAACACTTTATTGCATATATATTCTCAACTCCGCCAATAGCCATTTTCTCATGATTTCAATGTTTTTTAAGCATAAGTCAATATATAAAGAAAAGCAAAGAAGCCAGCTCTGATATGCAATTGCGACCCGAAAGGCGACCCGATAGAGAAGTTATGCATGTATTGACTGTTCATGTTTAAAAATGGCAAGGTGGGCAGTATTTTTCAGTGGCGCGGAGCTGTTTAAAGAAGACAGGGAATAGTACAGGCAACTGCATTCAATATGCAGTATGGCCAAGTGGAAAGAGGACTTGCCTCAAACAGATCAACATTTATCAGTCATGGACTTCGTCCATATTTCACTCCACATGCCCAAGGAGGACTGCAGGGCACTAGATAGGGTCGAATCCATTTATAAATATAGTCATATTTGTATCAGAGTCCCATTTCTAAATGTAAATATGGTTGGTGACCATTTATGGGCTCCTCCATGCATGGGTAGAAAAGATATTTTGTAATGTAACACCACATATACCCATAACAGAGATGTAATCAGGTTGATGAGTGTTTGATGAATGAGAGCTTGTTGTAGCCTTTAACTTCTGGAGACTGTAAATACTATGAGACTTGTAGCTTCTGGTCTTGATTTCCAACTAATACAAGCTTCTTTTGCTGTCACCTACTCACTTCTCACTTCTTCTATGTTCCAAGTTGCGCCTGCTTTGCATTTATTTGATGTGCTATGAATGTTTAACATCAGAGGGGTTGTGATCCCACCTCTGTGTTATAATTAAGTGGTTCATTAAAATTTTCTTGCAGATTGCTGTTGTTTTAATACCAGAGAGTTGTCATCCTCTCTGTGTATGGAATAATAATTTTACAGACCTTCTAATTGGTTGCAGCTGGCCATTACAGAGTCATGTGCATCTGCTGGTGTAATCAGTCTTCTCCATCATCACTTTTACCTTAAACTGTGAGTAGTTGGTGGTTAAAAGCCTTGTAGTTTGGGGGTCTTCACCCATGTCTGGGGATAATCATAGTAGGAGTGGTTATCTGGCTTAAATGTGCATCATATCTTCTATTTATCCATCATTTAATCCAACATAATTGTTGAAATTGTAATGTTCCTGAGCATCACCGATATACAACCTAGGTTAGTTTCTTGGGGTGATAACAGGGCTTGGTGGCCTCCCTGTTAGGCCAAGCTTCTGAAGTGATGTCCTCTTCTCGGTCATGAAACCATGCTTTTCTCTTGGCTCCTTCCCACTGCCTGTGCTCCTTTTCCTAGAGAATTCTCAACTTCCTGTAGAACTGTCTCAGCATCCTGTAGAACTGTCTTTGAGTCCATTCTCTGAATTCTCTCTCCAAGTGAAGGTTTTTGCCTTCCTCATTCATAGGTGATGGACATCCTTGAAGGAGGCTCTTTCTTTTTTTTATCTTTTGTGTCTTTAATGACAATTTTCTCCTTTGTCTGTGGTTTGGGTCTGCCCACTTTGATTCGTGTGCTCCTTCTTGCCTCAAAATAGGAAGGCTCCCTCTTTCACTTCTCCTTCTGCTTGGGGGATGTGCTTAGGGTGGCTAGCATAGTTGTTGCCTCCCTAGCTAAAATCTTGGCCAATTTCTCTTTCTGCTGCCGTTTCCCCAGACTTTCTGTAGAAAGTCTTGTAGTGGCAGTTTTCTGGCTTCCTATAGAAGCAGTTTTATATCTTCCTATAGAAATAGTCTGTTGGCTTCCTGTAGAAAAAATTTTCCCTGATTTGGCTTGCTTGGTTGGGGTGCCTTCTAATTCAATTTTTCTGTGGTTTCCTCTTCCCACTGCTTATACTCTTCTTCTTCTGTGCCTCCTTCTAACAATCCCAAAAGCAAAGGGGAACTTAACTTGACGCCTATCCAGCTGGCTTGGAGATTCTGCATAGACTTTTTGTAGGGAGGCACTTGTGCCAAGGCCTCCCTCATTCTAGTTGGAGTGCGGTATTCCCTGATTTTGAGGCTGTGGGACAATGTGTTCCACCTAAAGGTTCAATCATGAACATAATTGTCCCCCAATACTCACTCCATATACTTGAAGTGTGCTATGGCCTAAGCCTACTGATCCATGTACTCTAACAGGGCCTGAGAGTTGGTTGCTAGGTGCTAGTGCTATTCTTCCATTGGCTAATGCTGGTTCCAAGACCTTGAGACCCGACTCTCTAGTGGTGAATGCTGCATGCACTAGCTTCATTTGATGTGAGTTGTTGGTGTCTCCATGGTATGTGCTCCAGTCGGATCAGCTAATACAAGATTCCTGTAGGACATCCTATAGTCGTTTCTCCTCTTGGGGTGCAAGCTGAAACAAACAAAGTTGCGTTCACGGATGAAGGGTCCTAAGGGTGCCTTGATAGGTAAGGTGTGCGGGCCTCTGCATGCTTTACTTTTCACTTGACAAAACAAATTTCTGTCTGAGAAAACAGGGTTCTGGTATGATGGTGTAGGTATATTCAACCACATGGTGGCAATGGTGGTGAAAGGAGATGAAACAAGTAGAGGATGGAAGAAAAGAGTGGTTTCATGCCTCCTCAAAAGACTACAAGCTTCAAATCCCTCTCCGTAATCGATTATGGCTTGCCCAAAGGCTCTACAAGATGTTTATGGTAGAAATACAAAACTTCCTGTAGAAAGTCCTATAGCTTCGTGTAGAAGGTTGAACCATGACCAGATTGTGTCTGAACCCTGAAAAAATGAGTGTTAATGGAGGGAGTGTATGTGAGGATGCCTGGTAACTCGGTAGGGGCCCTTGTCCTTGTGTTGGGAGGCCTCCTTTCTGCATTGTGTTCCTACAACCGAGAAATTCCATGCAACACAGGAAAATTGTTGTTTTTTACTCATGGTAGACTTGTCTTGAATTCCCCTACTCCCGACTGTTTAATTCATCAGCTTTCGAAATATCACACATGGGAATTGTTTTCAAGCCTACCTTTCTTCAAGCTCCAAACTTGATGAAGAAAAACTCGGGCTCCTCTGCTTCAGAAGGATATAACGTACTTCCTGTAGAAGACTTCCTGTAGAACGAAAATGCACTTCCTGTAGAGCCCGATAGGTGGGAATTTTTTTTTAAATGGCAGAAATATCGAGAAATCAAGCAGGAATCTTGCAGAGGACCACTGGTTAACTGATCTAGAGGCGGTGGATGCGTGCTCCAGTTGACCGCAATTGAACAGAGGGTGGTGAGAATTTCAACCGAGCATCATTTAATTTCAGCATGATTTGTGGTGAGGGAGTGAAGTCGCCAAGTGTACGTGGCCACATGCAACTGGAAGTGTTGTTCCTGAACTATGTGTTTTCCCCCTGTAATGACTTCCTTCAATTGAACTAAGGTTTAAACGGCCAACACTCCTGGTTGCTTTAATTTTCACGTGAGTTAGTTGTCCACGTGTACTGCATGACTTCCGGCTGAGTTCTAGGGAAGGCAATCGGCTTAACCTTGCTAGATTCATGGCTTACCTCACCATTCCATTTGTTCATGTAGTTCTTCAATTATATTCATGCAATAGAGAAACAAGTTTTAGTCACGTACCTGAAGTCAAATGGTTGCTGTGAGGTGCTTTTTGTTGCTGCATGCATCTGTTTCAGTGGTTGCATGATGGCTCCTTTGTTCTATAAGCTCTTTGCTGTCTAACGTGTGGTTATTTTGCTTGTTCAGGTATCCTCTAGCCATATCTAAGCTACGGGAGTTCATTTCCACATTCAGATCTGCACCCTCAAGCTGCTACTGCTGAATTTTCACAGGACCGAAACTTGTTTTCACCATTTATTTCTAACAATAGATTGGATCAATCTGAAACTTGCTGAGCATGTTCCTATCATCATGATGCACTTCCCATAGCAAAATTGTGATCAATGGATGCCCAGATTTTGAGAAAAATGGAAAATGGCTGAATATTTTAGAGATCAATTTCTCGAAAACTCTGCATCGGAATTGGCTGAAACTGCTTGGGTAGGTTACTATCACCCATATGCATCTCCCCATGAAACACGTTTTGAAACGGATGCACGGATATGGAGAAAATGCAAAAATGGCTGAAGGTGATGGAGGCTGATTTCTTGGAAACTATGCATTAGAATGGGTTGAAACTACTCAGGCTTGTTGCCATCATCCCTATACAATTCCCTGTAAAACAGTTTTTCAAATGGATGCACGGTTTTCAAGTTAGGGCAAAAACAAATTCTGTTCTACGTATTTTTTCCTTCAAAACATTTTGTAAGTTTTTGCATGGAAGGAAAAATTGAGCTTGGATTGTGATGCAGGCATGGAGATGATGGAGAAAGAGTCTGAAAATTGGAGGAGGACTTTTGAACCCTTGAGGAAGCTATCATGTTCACCAAACTACCTTTTTGCAATCCATTTTTAGCTTCTTGTAATTTCTACAGGAACTTCCTGTAGAAAACACAATTTTGAGGAAAGAAACACAATGACATGGAAAAAATGATGGAGAATGGTGAGGGATGGAAACATGGATGCTTGCAGGCCTCATGGATAGATTCCAACCATCAGATTCCCTTTTAAAATTGAATTTGGTTCGTCCAAAGGTTCTACAGGATGTTTCCTGTAGAAATTTAGAACTTCTTGTAGAAACGCCTAGACCTTCCTCTATCTTTGCCTTAAGCGATCCTCTTGACCTGCAATGTCCTTCTTGCAACCTGCAATTATCCAATGGAAATTAGGTTTATTTTTATTTTTCTTTTTCTCTCTTCTTCTTTTTTTTTTTTGAAAAACAACTAGGGTGTCTCATGCAAGTTTTCACCCTAATTGTCTGCCCTGGGCGCCTCCAAGGGAGGTTTTCACCCAGAGATCTTATTCTCTTTTCTCTTTTTTTCCAACCCATTGACTGCCTCATGGAGGTTTTCAATCAATGAGCCAATATAAGGTGCCTCCGAGGAGGTTTTCACCTTAGATTTTTATTTTCTTCTTATTTTCATTTTTTCCTTTTTCCTTTTTTTCTACCCTACCCTACTTGAAAAACAAAATCATTTTCAAGTATAAGAATACTTCTGATGGAGCCATGTGCACATCGAGATTAGAGACAAGATGATGAGAAGGCTCAAAATTCATGCTTTGACAGGTATCCGGATTTCATAGACCAAATGATCTGACTTTGAAGGGATCAAACATGGCTAAGGAAGAGAGTACCGCTGCAACTTAGTGACCGTCTGAAACCATATCTCAATATAGCTCTGATATCCTTGGTCCCTTTGCTGATTTGGATCATTCTTCATGTCACCTTCTATCATGACCTTCTGATCTTCCTCTTTTTGTTGATCTTTCTCTTGAGTACATGGAGGATTTGATGGTAACCATGAGGGAACTCTCTCGATCTCTGATTTTGATGCCTTCTCTTCATCAAGTGCAACCCATGGTTCTCTGATCTTTTCTTTTGAATCTTCTTCTGCTGGATATGGTCCTTCATTGCTTTCAACATAGTCACTTTTTTGCAATACTCTTCCTGAGCTATGGTGAACATCATTGAGCTCAAGAGGAGTCATTTGCACATGTTGTGCCTCATCTTTGCAATTGGGTTGAGCTGCTCCATTGGATGGTCTTGGAAATGGTTGTATGGGTAGTTGAGTGGGGGTGTATTTTTGAGATGGATGTGGATGGGTTTGTGGTTGGGTAGGCATGTGGGGCTGCCTTGGTGGAGGAGGAGGCGATGGTTGCGGTTGAGCAGGTGGTGGAGGAAAATGAGCGAGATGAGAGTTGTACTGGGGCCTCCACCCCTGATAAGGTGCATTCCACTGAGGTTGTGGCTGAGCATAAGAGTGAAACGAATGAGCAATTGGTTGGGCATAATATGGATCTGTGAAGGAACAAGGAGGAGGTGTGAACCAAGAAGGATGAGCAGGGGGACCCCAAGAAGGCATGAAAGTGGCTTGATAGGGGTCATAATAGGTCTTGGATGTCCCTTGCAGTTCCTGCTGGTAAGATCTAGGTCCATGTGGCCTCCTTTGGTTCATATAATAGAGTGATTCAGTGGCTCCTTTGGCTCTCTGATATGCAGCTTTGATTTTGGGTAAGGAAGGGCACTGATCTATAGGATGGTATTCTTCACAGATGAAACACACTTCTAGGGAGTGCATTGGACATTCGTTCCTAGGATGCTTTCTAGTGCACCTGGGACAAAAGATGACCAAAGCCCTCTTGGCTTCCTCTTGCTTCTTTTGGATCCACAGGGTATCCAATTGCATGGCAAGAAACTGCCTCATATCACTCTTGAAATCTTCTATCTGATCTTCAAATTCGTCTTTGGACAAGGGACTGCTCCCAACATTTCTGCTTGTAGCCATTTGCTCCAGAGGAATGGTTTCTTCTTCTTCTCCCCTAGAGGTGCTTTAAATATGCCTTGATGTCCACCCAGGGGTTCTTCTTAGTCACAGCCATCAAAGAAGAGAGAAGATTGGCTGTGTGAAGCAATGGGGGGTGTTGTGCAATCATTTTTCTAACTTATCTCTACTCCTACAAGGCATGAAATGAAATCTTTTTGGTTGATTTTTGCATTTTTCTTCTTATACCTGCAAAACTAAAGTAGGTTGAACTGCAACTAACTATCTCGCTGAAATGAAAATGCGGAATTGAAATGAAAGCAGGAAAGGACTAATCTATTTTGCTCAAATGAAATTGCAGGAATGAAATGCTAGTCTACGCTTGCGGAATTGAAATGCTAATTTATGCTTGCAGAATTGAAATTGTAGAATTGAAATGCTAATCTATGAAAGCAGGAAATGTCTACGCTACTTTCGCAGAAATGAAATTGCAAAATGGAAATGAAATAAACTACTTAGCAGAAGATTGTAGTAGAAAATAGAAGAATAGCAGCAATCACTAATACTCTAACGCTTCCCCGGCAACGGCGCAAAAAAGATGGTGGGCTCCAGTATTGTAGCAATAATGCTACAACTCCTGGAACTCCCTTCTTTAATTTTATCAACCCGGTAGTTCGTAGCAAACTTGGAAGCGACGGTGCTGTATGCACAAGTACTAGCTCTTGCCGCAGCTGTCACTTGGTCAGCTGGCACAAGTCCCCTAGGGGCTCAAGCCAACTTCTATAAGCTCTTAGAAGAAGCTTTTTAACTGATGGATGAAAGATAACTCAAAGGAAGCTAATCTACTTGCGGAAAGAAACTAAAAGCCAAAAAGAAACGCAAACCCTAGCAAACCCTAATTCTACCAACTAATCCTACTGATGCAAAGGCAATGCCTGGAAACAAGAATGTTGTCTTCAGCGTGTTCCTCCTCTGTTTTGTGCCCTTGAACATCTTATATAGACGTGACAATGCATACCCTGCAAACAAACCCATAAACACCCACAATAGCAGCATAGCTGTCATGAAACCTCCATGGTTCGAAGGAGAAAGGAAACCAAGGACTGCAAATATCATTGTCACTAGTGTCATGGCAAAAAACTGAACTCCAGTGCCCCCATAGACACAAAGTAAGCTTGCATTGGTTGGGACCCTGACCACATCTCCATGGACCGACTTCCATCCTGTTTCCTCTTGAGCCTCGTCCTGTGTTTCTAATTGGTTGTATTTTGAGATATCCCGGTACAAATGTTCGCATCATGATCATTGCAACCATTTCGGAGAGAAATAAAACAATCATCAATGAGTTGATGATAGAGAACCAATTAACTGATTGTGCACACTTCAGTTGAGGATGTGGAAAGTGCAGATGAACAACAGTTCGTGAGTTTCAGCTGAGCCGTCTTTAATTGCTGCGTGATTTGTGGTGAAGTGGAAAAAACATGTGTGCTGGCTTTTTCGAACTGCAGTGATGTTATGAACTGCATGTCTTCTTCTATCTGTTAATCATCTTATGTCCTGTGCGCTGGAGTTCAACACGTCCATCACTGCCTGTGTTTTTCAACTTCCACGTGAATGACTTATACATGCATGCTGCGTGATTTTTGCCTGGATGAGTGCAATCGAATATGGCTAGCTTCCTGGCTGAATCCCCCCATCTCATTCGTTCATGCAGTGCTTAGATTAGATTCATGCAATAGAGGAACAAGTTTTAGTCACGTACTTGAAGTCAGATGGTCGCTGTGAGGTGCCTTTTGCTGCTGCATGCTCATATTCTGCTGCTGCATGCCTGGATCCTTTGTGCTATAAGCTCTTTGCTATATGATGTGTGGTTGTTTTTCTTTTGTAGGTATCCTCTAGCCGGATCTAAGCTGTAGGAGATCATTTCCACATTCAGATCTACACCTTCAAGCTGCTGCTGCTGAATTTTCATAGGACCGGAACTTGTTTTCACCATTGCTCCCAAACGGTAAACAGGATCGATCTGAAACTTGCTGAGCACGTTCCTATCATCATGATGCACCTCCCATAGCAAAATCGCGATCAATGGATGCACAGATTTCGAGAAAAATGGAAAATGGCTGAAGATTTCAGAGATCAATTTCTCGGAAACCGTGCATCGGAATTGGCTGAAACTGCTTGGGTAGGCTACTATCACGCATGTGCATCTCCCCATGAAATAGGTTTTAAAACGGATGCACGGATATGGAGAAAATACAAAAATGGATGATGGAGATGGAGGCTAATTTCTTGGAAACCGTGCACCGGAATTGGCTGAAACTGCTTAGGCATGTTTTCCTCATCCCTATACAATTCCCTGTAAAACAGTTTTTCAAATGGATGCATGGTTTTAAAGTTAGGGCAAAAAACAAATTTTATTCTATGTATTTTCTCTTCAAAGCATTTTGCAAGTTTTTGCATGGAAAGAAAACTGAGCTTGGGTTGTGATGCAGGCATGGAGATGATGGAGGAGGAGTTTGAAAAGTGCAGGAGGACTTCTGAACCCTTGCGGAAGCTATCGTGTTCGCCAAACCACCTTTTTGCAATCCATTTTTAGCTTCTTGTAATTTCTATAGGAAGTTCCTGTAGAAAACACAGTTTTAGTAAAAGAAGCGAAATGAGGTGGAAAAAATGATGGAGAAAGGTGAGGGATGGACACGGAGGTGCTTGCAGGCCTAACCAACAGATTCCCACCATCAAATTCCCTTTTTAAAATTGAATTTGGTTCATCCAAAGGTTCTACAGGATGTTTCCTGAAGAAATACAGAACTTCCTGTAAAAGGCACAAAAATTCCTTTGACCTTGTTTTGAGTGATCCTCCTGACTTGAAACGTCCTTGCTGCAACCTGCAATTATTCAATGAAAATTAGGTTTACTTTTATTTTTCTTTTTCTCTTTTTTTTTGAAAAACAACTAGGGCGCCTCATGGAGGTTTTCACCCTAATTGCCTGCCCTGGGCGCCTCCAAGGAAGGTTTTCACCCAGGGATCTTATTCCCTTTTTATTTTCTCTTCTTTCCAACCCATTGACTGCCTCATGGAGGTTTTCAATCAATGAGCCAATATAAGGCGCATCTGAGGAGGTTTTCACCTTAGATTTTATTTCCATTTTTTATTTTTCATTTTTTCATTTTTTTCATTTTTTTTTCTACCCTACCCTACTTGAAAAAACAAAATCATTTTCAAGTATAAGAATACTT
>Ga0115848_100744_pt1 | contig 13299 bp, 17 predicted proteins | sample InSIn3gowninarea_FD_83862 | JGI IMG/M metagenome (GOLD analysis project Ga0115848, IMG submission 83862) | reverse complement strand
GAACCTCTATCTAACTCGTTCAATAGCATGTGCATCATTGTCTTGAGCGCAGCCAGACCATCGACATACTAATGCATGGTGTTAGCACTGATCACCAAGTTTGCGCTGGTGGCTATGCACATCAACTCGTCAAAGTACGAGTCAAGCTCCAGTCAGAATTTTTCCTTTCTCTTTTCCACGGTGAGTGTCCCAATAGATGGGATCATATGTGTGCGCACAACAACATCCATACTCCTGAATACCCATGCACGGGAAGCCTGCAAACTAGTGATGAGTTGCGGGAGATCTTCATAGTTTTGAATCTGACTCTGGATGCGTGCCTTCAACTTGACCACTCTAGGCTTCATTATCTTATGCAAGTGTAACGGGGCTCCCTTGTATCTCATTGTCAATGTTTGCATGTAGTCAACATCAACATGCACATTTGATAAGATATGTGCTCTCCTAGCACATTGTTGCTGCCAACCATTGAGATGGACAGCTGCCTTATACATGGTACCAAACTTGGAATACAATTCTTGCATGACTGCCTCAAGGGACAATACTTCATTCAATATTGCCTTCTTCAACTCTGCTCAGGCGAATGCTATAACCAATTCTCCTCCTTGCTTGGTCGTTTATAGCTCCTTAGCCATTTGCTCATTCTCAGCTATAAAGAAGTGAAAACTCGAGCTAGTGGCTTCAGCATATGCTCTGGTAGCATCGACCAAAGTTGTTGGATGCTTACGCACATCAAACACAATCACTCGTTCCTCAAACTGCGCAAGAGATGTGCTGTCATCTGGAGTAGACACTCTGCAAGATTGCACAACTCTATGTTGTGACTCATCGAATGATATGTTGTGCATCTCTCCTTCCAAATTGTCTCCAAGGATATCAGTGTCTCCTTGCTCTCTTGGGACTTGCTCTGCTTCTAGATTCGATGAAGCTAGTCGGTTGAACTCTTGGTGGTAAGGCATGAGGTTGATGTCTTGTTCTAACTCTTGTTGCACCATATCTATATCCATTTGTTCAAGTACTTGTTCTATCTCTTGAGCGAAGTCCTGCTCCTGCGATTGCTCACCCTGTCTGCTTGGTGCCAGCGGTTTTGATGAGTCTACTACCTATATGGGCACAGTTTCATATTTCTGTACATGATACGCCCCCTGTTGTACCTCTTCTTCTTGAGCTTCCTTCTTCTATTTGTTCAGCTCTTGTTCCTTCCGGAGTTTCTCCTTTAACTCATGCAACTCCTTCTCTGTTTCCTCCACTCTCCATTTTTCTCTCTACCTTTGCGTGTTCCTCCTATTGCGTTGTTGCCTATTCACCTCTATTGCCAAAGCTGCTTTTCTGCACAAGTGGGTATGCTCAGAACTTGCAGATTTTCTCTACCTCTCTACTGTCAATAATCTTCCTCTTGCCTTTTTCATGCACCGGTATGTTTACCTCTGCTAGTGCTGGTGCTGGTGCTCTCCTAGATGTTGCTTCACGCTACTTCACTAACCATTCCATAGTGATGCTGACCGGTTCATTGGGCCTGGAGAAGCTGTAAAAATATATCCATGGGTCTTCCTCCACCCAATGACACGCCTCGTGGATCCACTGGAACTGTACTCTCACATAGTGATCTTTTACAAAACAATGCGGGTCATACGGATTGTAGCTTTGGGTGTCGAAAGGATATTTCTTGATCTCCTCTGCTTCAACATCCACATGCTTGAAATTCCTATCTTGTACAACTCGATCCACAATGGAAAAGCGAGCTAAGGTGTCTTCTTCTTCCAGTGCAGCCTAGATGACAATCTTGTCGAGATGTGGTATGATACTTCTTGCATGAGGAGCATGTCCATGGCAAAATTGAGTAAAACATGCGGAGGCTTCTCCACGCTTTACATTTGTAAGAAGGTGTCAGATGGTGAGGCATACGAATTCACTATGTCGATCAGTGCTTCCACTGTTGCCTTCGACATGCAAGGTGGATCCTACTCAAATATCATCTTGTACATCGGGGTGAGAAAATGATTTGACAGTTGTGTGATAACTCCTCTGAATCTACATTTAGACAACATTTTACAATGAGTGTTCATAGAGGTTTCTGCCGATGTCCATGCCCACTTCAAACTAGGGAACTCCTGATGGGCACAGATTACATCCAAGATGTAAGAGGACATGTAGGTTTCTGCTTACTAACCTTTGGGTGGCTTCCGAGCTCTTGTTACCATTTCCTTTAGCCTATGAGCCAACATGTCAAACCAGTTTCATGCTTTGCCTTCACTAGCCATTTGGTCCAACGTGATCACCCAACTCTACAAGAAGGTCTCCATGCTCTCTTGGCCATATAGGCGACATGAAAATATGACCAAGTATTGATATGCCTTCCACAATATCTTCGTCTTATAAACTTGGTTAGGTGTCATCCTAAATTTGGTTGACTCCTTTACCCAGTTCTTTAAGATATCCTTGGAGTTGGAATTGCTGTTGGGTATGCTAAAGGGTGTCTCCATGGTGATCATTGGCTTTGACATATGGTGCATATGCTAATAATATTGTGCCTTGAAGGTAGCAATCTTCGTCCTGCTGACACTACTCAATGTCATCATCTCGGGATCAGTGTGCGAGATGATCCAATGCATCATGTCCATGCATGGGAACGCTAGATACCTGCATGCAATTTGATACAAGCCAAACTTGTGGATGTTCACAGAGACTTGGCAGTCTTCGAGGTATTCCCCAAATGTGCTTGTGAATGCATCATTGACCTCTTGCCATTTCAATTTGATGTCCTTGTCTACAATCAGCTTGGTGTCCTCATAGATTGGCAAACTTGTAGACACTTGCTCAACTGCTGCTCCAGTTGCACTTCTGTCAGTGTCCTTTGGTCCTACTCTCTTGGAGGCCATTGATCCTGAACTACTGAGAGATGGTCAAACACTTGTTAGATCTGGAGACATGGTGACATGCATGGCAAGAAATATGTCAACTAAAACCAAAGCAAACTCGATGGATGACATGCAACATACCCAGGGATTGACTAGCAAGGATTGTGCAATTTTCTCTGGGAGGCTAGGAGACTAGCTGTCGGAACTGTGCAAAAGGTAGTCTGGACTGTCTGGGGGTTGCATGGTTGCTGGAATTGTACAATGCACAATCCATTCTAGCCTGCTGAGTGGTGGGATTGTGTAGCGCAATTCCAGTTGGTAAGTGATGTAGGCCCAGGGACTGCATTACGCAATTTTCTAGGCCAGTAGTCATTACATCTCAGAATTGTGCAAAAAGACTCGAGGATACTCACTGGCCAGAAATGTGCATTTGTTGGGAGGGAGGCAGAGCCTTCCCTCTCAAGATTGCGCAATATTGTCTTGGTGAGGTAGAGTCCAGGCCAAGACTGCCCAAACTGGCTGACGGGCAACTAAAAGAAAATGGGGATGTGAATGCATGGCGATACTGACTGTAATTAGGAGTGAATGATTGTGCATGTGAACAGTGAATGAAAAATTTAGAAAATGGAACAACATGCATGTGTGTGAAGCAAGTTGCTGAATCGATGACCATTTTTGCAAAATAGTGTCATGCATGTGACAACAGTGAGATGCTAACGAAAATGGAAACGGTGCTAGTACAAGCTAATATGCATGTAAACAACAATAAGAATTCACAGAAATCAAGTAGACAACACTCACACAAGCCAAAGCACAAAAGGCAATAGAAATGATGCAAAAGACAAGTTAAGCGGACTTACCTAGAAATCGCTGAGTTGGATGTGTCAAAAAGTCCTGGATGTGTTGTGGGATGTCAAAGCTCCATGATCGATGGGAAGAAGTCAGCTTTAAAGAATCAAATAAATAAGTTTTATGTTCATGACACACATGCCACAAATCTAGGAAAACGTGACACTTGGAGGAAGGTTTCTAAAATGATAGTTGCATGTAACCTCTAGCTGCTAAAAATAGCTCCCTAAAATCTAGGTATGGTTTTTGCATGTTTTTTTTGGTATTTTGGGAAAAGCAACCCATGCATGCAAGTCAATTTTTCTCGGTCCCAGGTGGAACTAGTCAACCTAAGGGCATATGTAGCAGCCTGCTTACCTGAGGGAGAATTTTGTGCATTTCTGGGAGGGAGCTGGGATGGCTACCTAGAGGAATTGTGCAATTTCTAGGAGGAGCAACTAACTGTTGTCCAGAATTGCGCAATTTTAGGGCTGAGTAGTCCTGCTAGGCCAGATTGCACAGTTTTCACTGGGAAGGTTGACAGATAGGATTGCATAGTTTCTGAGCCCAACAGACTGCCAGTTAGATTTATGCAATTTTTGGAGGGAAGTCTGGTTCCCCTCCAAAATTACGCAGTTTCTTGAGGGAGCTTCTCATCCAACAACTGGACCAAGTTCAAGGAAGTAGCTTATGAGGGGAGTGAAACAAGCCATCATGCACAGGCTGTCATGCTGTTAGAAAACCAATGAAGCTCATGTACTTGATAGTGCAAGACATGCTGCTGAGGATGGTTCGTAGGGAGGCTCCAAAATGAAGCTAAGGAAAAATTTTGGAGGGTAGTTGTAGCCGCTACAACACTTGATGACACACTCGTAGAACTCCAGCTCTCTAAATGGACCTTGTTTGAGAAAAGAAAGTCTAACACCTCTAGAAGTATTGTTTAGTTCTCCATTCATCTTGGTTTCCACACTTGCTTGATTGTAAGATGTAGCATCTACCAAGATCTTGGTCGGTTAGCACACATTCCAATCCAAGCCAACATAGTTGTTTCGGTTGGGGATGAGGGCTATATTGTTACACAAGCAGTATAGTCATCAGAGTCTTAGTTTCATCTCTGGTGTTGCTCCGCTGCTAGTAGGCCTGGATAGTACCCTGACACAGTCACGCAGGAACACAAGCATCACTCCACCACTAGTAAGCCTCGTTAGTACCTTGACAGAGTTACTTGCATCACTTCTTTACATAGGTAGCTTTTCTCTTCTTTCACCTTATTCATTTTTCATTTTTTCAAAAATTTTCACTTTTCATTTTTCATTTTCATAACTATGCATAGCAGTTATTCATTTCAGAGGCAGAAGAGGGATCCTGACTTATTGAGAGCAGAAGAGATTGTTCCTTCAAAGAAGTAGTTTATATATACTTTTGACATGCTTGTTAAAGTTTTCCCCCTCACCTTACTTCTACTTGGCTAAGCTGTCAAGGCCCCCTCACCTTACTTCTACTTGGCTGAGCTGTCAAGGGTGAACCCAAAAGCAACCAACTAGAGTAGGTGACACTAGTTAGTGTGCAAGTGTTGTGTTTTCACCAAGGTTCACTTCGAACATTACATATATTCCATTGATGTATCATGGAATGAAGATAACAAGTTCTTACATATGAGATCAAACAACATATAACCAAATGTTGATAGTTGTACAAGTCCTCTTGTAATTTACCCAAATTGTTTCAAGAGGCACACGATCTCATGTGAAACTAACCTATGAGCACAAAAAAAGTAGACAAACACAAAACAAAGCGAAAGCAGAATCAAATGCAAAAGAAAATCAAGTAAGAAAACAAGCAAGCAGGAAAACAAACATATAAATCAAGTAAGCAGACAAGAATGCAAGCAAACAAATCGAAAGAAAACATTACTCCTACTCCTAAGCTAACAGTGCATGGGCCTGATCACGTGAAGTGATACTTCTAGTGCAACCACTACCGCATTGGTCAACCCATGTTGGTGAAGGCATGGTTCTCGAACAACACAACTGTGTGAACCAGAAAACATGAAAGATATAACAATGAATACAAACACATTTCAAGTTTGAATGTGTCCATAGAACATAAGTGAGTGCAAGTGCATGACATGCAATTTATGGACTTGTCACGGTGTTGTGCAACACTACGTGTGTCTATTAAGCAGACGCATACTCTTGACCGTGAAATGCAAGCAAACAAAATAAACAAAGCCAACTTGAGCCGTGCACATGTTCTTGCTATGTAAGATTCCTCCAATGGATGAGCAATAGGATCGTGTGGTTCGAGTGGAGGAAGCATGATCTGTGTGTGAAATTGATCTTCAATGCATACAAATGAGTGATGAGGAGCCTTGGGTGTTTCAAAAAATTTCTGATCAGAAGTGAAACCAACCTCAAGACAACAAGGGCCTAACATAACCATCATCTCGAACTAAAGTGCCTCAACAGTCTGGGGGGTTTCGACATCATTGACAGATAGATCATCATAAACACGTGGCTTCGAAAAATCAACTGTGATAGAATCATTATCATGATTGAATACAGGAGTAAATAGAGCATGACAGCTATGATCATCAAAATCAATGATTTGATTGGCATCCTCATGGTCTGATGAATCAAACAAAGGGGTAGATGAGAAGCGGACAAATTCACCCTCTGATTCCGGAAAAAGCAGATGAAAAGTCAAGTGGATTTTCAGTGAATAAATTATCCTCTTCGTTTTCAGATGATGGAATGACATGCGGTGTGTCCTGTGAATGATTAACAATGGGTGCATCCATAGATGGAGATACACATGCAAAATCATGGATGGAAAGTTCACCAAAGATGTTAGGAAATAATGGAGGAGGAAGCTCGGGCAGAAGGGAGTCATCGTTCACTGAGTGTTGATGCTCAAGCTCCCAGTCATACTCTTCATGAATTGCAACACATGTTGGTTGTGCAACACCAACTCCGTCGATGGCTTGATCCTCATTTACAACGAGCGTAGAGTCCGTAATGGAAGAACAGAAGATAGTATCATCCAAAGGATCATCCGAGTACAAAGATGGAGGTTGAGGTACAAAATGCATGTGAAAACTCAATGGAATCACAACCAAATCTACGTGAAAATTAAGCAAAGTGATGTTGGGAGGATGTGATAGTTGAACAAATGTGTGTGCCTATTCTCCTACATCACTCTACAGTGGGGGAGATGTTTGATGAGGGGACGATGAACAGTCACTAGTGATAGTGATCATACATGTTTGTGATTGCAAAACTCCATCGCTGAAGTATGCTGAGTGAGGGTTGGGTTAAAACTTCTTATTAGGATGGAATGATTTATTAAGACAATATTTGAATATATCCCAAAGATATGGGAATTCCATCTGGATTTTCAAAGCTTCAAACTACAAATCACGGAAGCACTGCCAAAAATCCATAGGTGATTCATGTGGTGCCTTCCGTTGTTGTAAAAGTTTTTGGTCAAGAGGTTCTGGATCAAAATGATGGAAGGTAGATTTAATGAGATCACAAAATTTCTCGAGTGAGTGCATGCTATCAGCCAGCAGACTGCAACACTACCGTTGTGTGGATTCATGAAATGTGTATGCAAGAAGCAAGATGTCCTCTTCATCAGAACTTCCATCTTCCTTGTCAAGCATGGCAAATAATTTTTGTAGGAACACGGGCCAGGCCACTTCGCCTTCACCATCAAACATGAATTGGACAAGAGATTAGAAAACTCCCTCATGATGTTGAGAGGTTCGACATGCAAGAAACATCGTGGAGGGGTGAGTGTGACAGAATCCATGATAGATGTACAAAGGTTCAAAACAATATGAGAGGACACAACTTGTCATCTGGTCCTCCTTCCAGTGCCAGAAATGTTGAAGGTACTGGACCCACCAACATGTTAGGGGATCTCCCCAGTAAGAAGTCCCAACTAGACCTCAGATCCTTTGGTCTAGGAGTCCTAGCAGTGGGTCGTATGGTATTGCCTTGACAAAGGTTTCACACAGAGGAAAGTAAGATGACCTTGTTGGTAGCAAGGGTGTGACATATGAAACAAGTCAAAGAAGGTGCATAAGCAGTTTTAACACATAGAGGGTGAGGTTAGTGTGCCGCTTGGAAACCTGTGAAAGCACGGAGTTAAGAAGGGAACAAACGAGCTAAGATGCATCACAAACTGGAAGGAAAGTGAGATAGTAATCCAAAGTGATGGTTAAACCAACCACACATTTCTGTAAGATTCATACATACATATACATAAAATAGATACACATGCATGCGTAAGAAAACATATACATATATCATTTAGAGTAAACAAGATAGATGAAATACAATACGAAATATGCATGAAACATGCTGACTCTGTTATATTAACAAGTGTAAGTTCCATTCATACAATACAACCATGACCAACCACTAGTTCCGATAATAGAATGCTACAATCACTACCGCCTACTCCTCCAAAGAGATATACTAGCTCAACATAGTGGATAACTCAATTCTCGTTACAATACTATCCAAGCTCTCTCTAAGATACTATTATTGGAAGCTTGGCTGACCAAAAGCCTCTATAATGAGTTATGAGGGACTATATATAGAAAAGGGTGGGGTGGCCCTTCACATTCTCCTTTGTGAGATTTCATCTACCCTCATGACTCTTCATCTACTCTATGATTGTTACATCCAACTATCAACACTTGAACTTCCACTGGACAAGACATTACATACAATCTGCACATGTACCCATGTGAGACAAAATAGGCTTGAGCAAGCCATGCAAGACATCACTATGACTCAGACAACTGTGGGAAGACCAACTCTTTGACATCCTCACGATGGTTGATGATAGCAAATTGATGCCAAGCATGGTAGTCTGCGATGGTGTTTGTGTAGTCTGTAGTGACATCTTTCTGGAAAAGAACTCTTGCCTCCATTGCATCCAGGTACACTGCTCATGCTCCTCTGTCCAACTCGTCTGATAGTATGCATATCATTGTCTTGAGTGCGGTCGGACCAATGACATATTGATGCATGGTGTCAACATTGATCACCAAGTCTGCGCTGGTGGCTATGTGCATCAACTCGTCAAAGTACGAGTCAATCTCCATTTGGACTTGTGCCTTTGTCTTTGCCTCGATGAGTGTCCCAATATATGGGATCGTGTGTACATGCACAAAAATATCCATACTCCTGAATACCCGTGCATGGGAAGCCTGCAAATTAGTGATGAGATGCCGAAGATCTTCATAGTTCCGGATCTGACTCTAGATGTATGCCTTCAGATCGAAGGCTCTAGGCTTCATCATCTTAGGCAAGTGCAACAGGGCTCCCTTTTCCATGTTTGCATGTAGTCAACTGTAGCATGCATGTTTGGCAAGATACGTGCTCTCCTAGCACATCGCTACTGCCAATCGTTCAGATGGACAATTGCCTTATGCATAGTACCAAACTTGCAATACAACGGCCACATAACTGCCTCAAGGGACAATACTTTATCTAGTATTGCCTTCTTCAACTCTGGCCGGGCGGATGTTGTAACCAGTTCTCCTCCTTGCTTAGCCATCTATAGCTCCTTAGCCATTCTCTTGTTCTCAGCTATCAAGAAGTGAACACTTGAGCTAGTGGCTTCGACATATGCTTTGGTAGTGTCGGTTAATGTTGGTGGATGCTTGCACACGTTAGACATGATCACTTGTTCCTCAGACTACGTAGGAGACGTGTTGTCATCTAGAGTAGATACTCTGTGATATTGCACAAATCTATGTTGCGACTCGTCGAATGATATGTTGTGCATCTCTCCTTTTGGATAATCTCTAAGGATCTCAGTGTCTCCTTGCTCACTTGGGACTTGCTCCGCTTCCGAATCCGATGAAGCTGGTGGGTCGACCTCTTGGTGGTAAGGCATGAGGTCGATGTCTTGTTCTAACTCTTGTTGCTGCATATTCGTATCCATCTATTCAAGTGCTTGTTCTATCTCTTTATCGAAGTCCTGCTCCTGTGACTGCTCACCCTGTCTGCTTGGTGCTAGTTGTTCTTATGAGTCTACTACCTGTACAATCGTAGTTTCATCTGTCTGTACATGTTATGCCCCTTGTTGTACCTGTTCTTGCTATGCTTCCTTCTCCAATTTGCGTAGCTCTTGTTCCTTCCGGAGTTGCTCCTTCAACTCATGCAACTTCTTCTCTGTTTCCTCCATTCTTCGTTTTACTCTCTGCCTTTGTGCATTCCTCTTATCGCACTGTTGCCTCTTCGCCTCTATTACCAAAGTTTCTTTATGCACAATTGGGTATGCTATGAACTTGCAGCTTTGCTCTACCTCTGCGCTATCGACAATCTTCCTCTTGCCTTTGCTGTGCGCCGGTATGTTTACCTCTGTTGGAGCTCTCCTAGATGCTGCTTCACGCTTCTTTGCTAACCATTCCATAGTGATGTTGATTGGTTCATTGGGCTTGGAGAAGCTGTAACAATATCTCCATGGGTCTTCCTTAGCCCAATGACACACCTCATGGAGCCACTAAAACTGTACTCTCACACAGTGATCTTTTACAAAACAATGTGTGTCATATGGATTATAGCTTCGAGCATCGAAAGGATATTTCTTGACCTCCTCTGCTTCAACATCCACGTGCTTGAAATTTCGCATCTCGTATAACCTGATCCGCAACATAAGTGTGGGCCAAGATGCCTTCTTCTTCCGATGCAGCCTAGTTGACAATCCTATCGAGATATGGTATGATACTTCTTGCATGACGAGCTTGTCCATGGAAAACTTCGACAAAACATGCAGAGGCTTCTCCGCGATGTACATCCATATGAAAGTGTTAGACGGTGAGGCATACCGATCTACTATGTCGATCAATGCCTCCATTGTTGCCTTAGACATGCAAGGTGGATCTTGCTCAAATATCATCTTGTACACTTGGGTGAAAAATTGGTCTGACAAATGCGTGATAACTCCTCTAAAGATGCATTCAAACAACATTTTACAATAAGTGTTCACAGAGGTTTCTGTTGATGTCCATGCCCACTTCAAACCCGGGAACTCCTGACAGGCACAGATTGCATTCAAGATGTAAGCAGACATGTAGATTTCAGCTTGCTGACCTTTGGGTGGCTACTAAGCTCTTGTTACCTGTTCCTTCAGTCTGGGAGCTAATATGTCAGACCAGTTGCATGCTTTGCCTTCACTGGCCGGTTGGTCCAACACGATCACCCAACTTTGCGGGAAGGTCTCTGTGCTCTCTTGGCCATATAGGCAACATGAAAATATGACCAAGTATTGATATGCCTTCCCCAGTATCTTCGTGTTGTAAACCTGGTTGGGTGTCATCCTAAATTTGGCCGGCTCCTTTACCTAGTTCTTCAAGATATCCCTGGAGTTAGCATTGTTGTTGGGTACGCTGAAGGGTGTCTCTGTGGTGATCATTGGCTTCGACATATGGTACATCTACGATATATATGTGTTATTGTATTATGTATATATTTATGATTTTGTATATAATGTACATATGTATTTGTTGCAGTAGCAACATGTAATGTTTACTTAGATTAATTAGTAATTTTTTTTCATTGTTTATATAATATTGCATTTGTATACAATAGTTTTAGGATAATTGTAGGATTTGTTTATCTTTTCCTTTTGCAAGAGGAAGAGGCTAAAGGCTAAGGGAGTCTATAAACCCATTAGGGGTGACTACTCTAAACAGCTTGGGTTGTATGAAGAGCCATAGTTTCGGTCACTTCCTCGTTTTTGACTAGGTGTGTTAACGCCTACATCGATAGAACAATATCCCCAAATAAGGTGGAGTAAATATCAAGAGTATCTAAATCTAGTATAACCTAATGTGTAAAGTACATTATCATAAGTGTGTTAAGGAAATAATGCATCCTATCAACAAAAGAAATTATCCACAAAGGCATCAAGAGAACTTTTTAAAGGGGCCAAGAATCAGATTAAGACTCTATTTTCTAACCCTTTGGGAACATGCCATTAGTTTTAATCTCTCAAATAAAAATAAAAATAAAAATAAAATTCCATAATATTTTGTATCAACCAATATTTCAAATCAAATAAATGAATGATGAATTTTCTTAGAACTTGAAAGGAAAAACTTGAACGAGGGCTAACATTGCCTAAAATTTGTCTTGTGGAATAGATATCAATACCATCTATATAATTTTTCAATCTAAAATATAAAACATATATAGTAGATTAAAGGCATTTCCAAGAAAAAATGAATAAAAAATATAATAAAGCAAATATATATTTCCAAACCTTCACAAGTGCCCGTCTTGTTTGAAGACCCGTGCTTAACTTGATTGTAGTTACAAGTCATCGAAGACCTCAACCACAAGGTCAACCATTAACTTTGTGGTTGGACCCTTTGATGACTTGAATCTACAATCATGTTAAGAATAGATGGTATTGAGAAGGGAACTCAAGTTATCTGACCATTAAGGAAAATAAAAGACTCGCTCAACATTACTTCATCTCAAATGTTGAAGTAGAGATTGATCCACCACTAGTCAATCCTTAAATTACAATTTGTGTACTGGTCAACTCAGAATTAAAGCATGCCTCAAAGCCAACAAAACATAACATAGGTATGCATGTGTAATGACTATCATAGGTAATCGAATTTCATTATGTGAGTTTGCTTTCCATGAGGTAATTAGGTTTATTTCTCAAGAATTTGTTATTTCTTTCCATATAGTTTGAGTGGTTCACATCATAGAGCATGGTGGGTTATTCCCAACAAATTGAAATATTGGTAACAATATGGAATATGGTGGATTTTATACAACACATTAAACATGTACTATGTGAACCTACCACATGATCTCTGTCATCTCTAAGGTGTGAAGAACCTTACTATTGATAAGAAAAATATAAAAGCATGCACATAACATAAAATTTGCACACATTGGTGAGTGTAATTTCAAAAGCTATTAACTTCTTAACTACTTGAAAGATGCATCAAAACATGACTTTGCAACCCGTGGCTTATCACATCTTCGATCTTCAAAATTATAGACTACCTAACATCAATAAAATTGGTTTTTATGGTTGAATATGGGTCACACAATTAAGGAACCCAAATGTTGAAGTTTGTGATACATTGTCATTGCTCCTTCCAAATTATTCATTGAAGGTTGAATGAAGTAAACATTTTGTTTAGGAAGATGAGTTGATATGTCCTTGAAGTGATTACATGCATTGTCATGCAATTCAAATCAACTTATGTGTATACATAAATTGGATAACTAATCATCTTAATTCATTCTCACACCAACAATAAAACAAAATACCAACATTACAAGGCATATTCAATGTCAAAAAAATATAAAAACATTACATGATATATTCAATGTCAAAAAATATACAAACAATACATGATCTATTCAATGTCAAAAGAGCATAACTCCTCATACAATATTCATAGATCAATAATTTTTTCCTTCTCAAACTACCTCCTTAAACTAACAAAATCATAAATATATACATAATACAATAACACATATATATCGTAGATGTACCATATGTCGAAGCCAATGATCACCACAGAGACACCCTTCAGCGTACCCAACAACAATGCTAACTC
>Ga0115848_100742_pt1 | contig 13308 bp, 13 predicted proteins | sample InSIn3gowninarea_FD_83862 | JGI IMG/M metagenome (GOLD analysis project Ga0115848, IMG submission 83862) | reverse complement strand
CACTTCTTTAACCAGTAAGTGATCCATCACATATTACTTATTTCAATCTATCATATGCTAAGGAAAGATAGTATTTATTTTCTTGCTTGTTACTATATTTCATTTGAGATATAGGGAGATCCATCTTGTCTGCAAGAGGGATTAGTCTGCCTAACACCATGTTACCCTAAGTAGAGAAAATTCTATTTCTTATAAATCTTGAAATATGGGAAAGGTTCACTTGGGTAATAAAAGTATTAGTATTGAATGAGAAAGAGATGTACTATTAAAGATATAATATGGTTGTATTTTATTGGTTAGACAAGTCAAGTAAGTACTAGATATTGGAATGAATTTCATTCAAGCTACAAAGTTAGATAATGAAGAATACCTTACACTGATTGGAAAAGGAGGTTAAACAATTGTGAAGAGCTCACTAATTGTTGCAAAGGAGTAGAAAAATTGCAGTGTTTACACATTAAAGTCAAACTAATATTTTTTTTGTTAAGGAGGAGTCTACAACATATTTATGACACAAAATAATAGGGCACATGACCGAAAGAGGACTAAAAATATTCACTGAGAAAAAAAAATTTAGTTATAAAAATTACAAAAATTAAATTTTATGAACATTGTGTTATTGACAAACAAAAAATCATATCATTTATAAGAGATGGTACTGGAAGAAATAAACAAATATTATATCTAGTACATTTTGATGTTTTTTGCCCCAATTTATATAAAATCACTAGAAGGAGCTACTTATTTTGTTACTTTTATTGATAATGCATCAAAAATGGTGTGGGCATTCCCTATTAGAAGCAAGGATCAAATTTTAGACATTTTTTCATAAATCTCATATAGTTGTTGAAATGGAAACCAACAAATTATTTAGATGTAGTAGAATAGATAATGGTGTGGGATATTAATCCAATACATTCAAAGAATATTGTAGCAAACATGGCATAAAACATGTAAAATTAGTTCCTCACACCCAACAGCGAAATGGAAAAACTGAGAGAATGAATCGAACAATAATAGAGAAGGTAAGAAGTATGCCTTCAAATTTTTGTTTTCCTAAATACTTTTGGAAAAAGGTTGTGTGTACAACTTGTTTCTTAATAAATTGGTATCCCATAACTTCATTGGATGGTGGCATTCTTGAAAACGTATGGAGTGGTAAAGATTTATGTTATGCCCATATGAAAATTTTCAGTTGTAAATAATATGTTCATATTCATAAAGAACATAGATTGAAGTTGAATGAAAAGTCATTAAAATGAATTTTCTTAGCATATGTTCATAATGACTTAGGTCACCGGTTATGGCATTCTTTGAGAATGATATTTATTATAAGTGGGGATGTTATATTTAACTAATAAAAAATGTTTAAAACTAATGAAAAAGATGTGGAGGAGAAAAGATTTGTTGAAATTCTAGAAAAATAGGAGAAACAACAATAAACTCAACCACCATTACAAGAATAGACATTAAAAGATAATGAGCAACCATTGTAGTAAAATGAAAGTGAGGAACAACAAGGAAAAGAAGATGAAGAACAACAAAATCAATAGACATTAGCTGAAATTATACACAAATTCATCAATTTGTATTTATACTAGACCACATAAGCCTTTGCAAAGGTATTCTCCCTTCAAATGTATTTTTTTGGCTGGTGAAAGTGAACCTAGTCGTATTCCAGGAAGCATGTGAAGGAAAAAATAGCATAAAATGGAAGAAATCGATGCAGGAAGTGTAAAATGCCTACATGATAATAACACATGGGATTTAGCTAAAAATCCAAAAGGAAGCAAGGTTTTAAAGAAGAAGTGGGTGTATCAAATATGAAATAAATGTAGCAAAATTAGGAAAGATTTAAAGCAAGGCTAGTGGTTAAAGGTTTCAAGCAAGAACAAGGTATTGATTTTACACAATAGTTCTCACTAGTCATTAAAATGTCATGAATATGAATAGTACTTGGCCTTATAGTTGCTCTAGATTTAAAATTGCAACAATTAGATGTCAAGATATCCATCCTACAGGGATATTTAGAAGAAGAGGTTTATATGGAGCAACCAAAATGTTTGATTGAAAAAGGTAAAGAAAAATTGATCCACAAGTTTAAAAATAGTCTACATGGGTTGAAACAAGCCCCTTTTCAATACTATACGAAATTTGACTTTTCATGCTTGATCATAATGTTAAAAGGATAAATCCAAATCATTGTGTATACATTAAAAGAGATGGAACACGATTTTATTATATTATTATTATAGGTTGATTTTATGTTGATTACTGGGAGAGATAAGATAATGATTGATAGCTTAAAAGAATAAGTTAAGAAAAACTTTGCAATGAAGAATTTAGGGCCAGCAAGTAAGATATTGAGGATGAAAATTATACGTGATAAGAAAAGGAAGAAATTATGGTTTCCACAAAAAAAATACCTCAGAATAATATTGGAAAAATTCAATATGGTTGATGCAAAATTTGTAGTTACACCACTTGCTTCTCATTTCAAATTAGCATATAAAAAATGCCCTGCTACTATTGAAGAAAAAGAATAAATTTCCAATATTACACATGCTTTTGCAATAAGAAATCTTATGTATGTTATGATATGCACTTTCCTAACATTTCATATTTAGTGGGAATAGTAAGTAGGTTTCTTAGAAACCCAAGCAGGGAATATTGGAATGTAGTTAAGTATATTCCAAGATATAATAAAGGCTCAATTGATTATTTTTTGTGCTTTTGAGGGACTAATATCTTGTTGGAAGTATTTATAGATGTTGATTGCACAAGTGACGTGGATTTTAGAAGATACATAATACGCTACATCTAATTTTGTAGCGGTTGGAATCTCATGGGTATCTAGACTGAAAAAGGTGGTATCTACTTTTACAATAAAATTGAGTATATGACAATTACTTATGCATGTAAGGAAATTATTTAGATGAAGATATTCCTAGAGGAACTATAGATGTAGCAAGAAACGTATGCATTGAATAGTGATAGCCAAAGTGCAGTCCATTCTACCAAAATTCCCACTTTTCACTATAATAATGTCACATAACTATTTGTCACACCAATTTTTTATATTTTTTTTCCATTTATGTAATTACTTGAGTTGTAGTCTCACTAATTCTAATAGTTCTTCTTAGCATCTGATGTTGACTATGTGAGCATACATATTTTCATACTTATGCCTTCTACTACTGAATCAATGCTCAAGTTTGGTTTCAATATCACCCTTCCATTGATTTTCCCTTATGACAATTCTTTCAAGGTTCGGTTTCATTAGGCACGTATGTATTAATTTCATTTTATGTAAAAATATCCCCTTCGGTGGTTAATGTCCAATATCCACCTTATGGACTATGTAATATTACTATTTCTTATTAATTTTTTAGGTGCACACAATTTCGATACCAAATTCTAATATAATGTAATGTTCCCACTAATGCTAACCCTTAGTTCGCATGTACTTTTTGTATGGTGTATATTCAATTTGTGGTTTCTATGTGTTATTTTAAAATTACTCTTATCCTCCTCAACCATTTGGCCTAATGGGAAATGGACATACAACCATACTGATATTAATTTCACATGCCATTTGTACTACCTACTTGGAACGGTGGCAGTGCATTCCTGGGCATCGAACGGTGATGATTGTTTCTATGGTAACTCTAATCATATTTCATTGCTCCTCTAGTAGATTTCATTTTGATTTGTCCTTTGGTTATGCAGCGAAGTGTCTCTGCAAAATGTAGAAACCCTTCCTGGTTTTGACTCTTACCTCCAATGTTACCATGTGATAGGTTTTGGACTCACCACTCATTCGCTCAATTGAAGTAGGGAGAGCTTTCAACTTTTATTTGATAGGGTATTCCTTTGTCACATTATTTAGAGTGTTATTATTTTTCAATTTATCTTGTATGGTCACATAGGTAGCATTACTTCTCTACCTTAGTTATGTAACTTAGTGCTTGTGATTTTTTGGTTGGTGACATTTTACTTGTGTAGGGAATCTCTAAGTCTTGTCTCTAGAATTCCTAGACACCTTCGGCCACATAGGTGAGCCTGATTTTACCTTGGTTTTCTTCTCTTCTCGAGGCCATTTTTCAAGTTTTCTATTATTTATGGAGGATCCCAAATGCTCGAATGTGCAGAGGTTAACGACAAGGTGGAATTGGGCTAGATCTAATGCTTGGCTCCTTGGGTAAAATTTTTTAACCTATACCCATTTCTTAATTGTGTTCATTGAATTGGTTACATGTTTTTAGTTGTGAAGGAGGGTTTTAAATCACTGTTTTGTCTTTCATATTTCACTCCTACATATACGAAGAGGATAAATTTGGTTTTTGAAAATCATAGGTTATCTTTATGAGATTTTGGTTTACCTTATAGGGTTTTCAAGTTCTTCTTTCTCCTCACTCGAAATTAACCTTATTTTTTTTTTTCAAATTCTTGAAGACCACTACATCCTCACTTGTCAATGAGAATTAAGTTCTCAGGGTTTGCTTCCTGCATTTTGTTCATGGTTGATAAAATTTATGGACACGTTTTATCCACAACCTTACAAATATTTATTGCTTTCTCTTCTTCTGTAGAAGATCTCGATGGTTTTGGGGAATAATGTGAAACCACTTAATGGTGAGGGTTTTAATTTATTGGTCACAATTTCCATTATGTTCATTTCATAAACCATATCTTGATCCACTCAATTCCCTTGTAGGTAATTTGGAGAAGTTGGATAACTATTTATTGAGTTTGATAGGACTTATGGCCTTACAAATTCAACACTTTGATTCCATATTTTTCCTACAAGTAAGCACACCTTTCTCTTTTCTTTTGGATGTCCTAGCAAGGCGCATGCCCAAGGATTAATATCCCTTGTTCCTAGTGTGTATTTTCCTGTAGATTTAGCAAATCATGTAATTTTCTAAAACACAAATCAAGAATATACTCTAATCTCAATGACGGAAACCAATTGATCAATGAAAACAATAATCAACAAGAGGAAGATAATCAATCACACATAACACAATATTTCTCTAGGGAAAGCCACATAACACAAGATGAAAATAAAATTCTTGTTCTCACTAGAATAATCCCAACAAAAGTATAATCAACTCTTTGCCTCAGAAGCCCACTCTAGCCAACACTTCACCAATTATATTGTGTGCCAAGCTCCTATTTCCTTCTATAATTCCTAAGAGGATCAACTCATATTTAATTGGGAAATCCTTCTTCCACAACTGTACAATCCAAAATTAGGTCCATAACTAATTGCATGCATGATCTGTACAACTCGGAAAATCATACAACTAATAGTACATTGTCTCTGCACTCTAGACTCAACTGAGTCTTTCTCTGAACTGACATGGATGAGTTTCTCTTGAGTGAATCTCCAGTTAGCATGAGTAGCATTGAGGATGCACGAGTGCACCCATTCACTACTAGACCTCTACTAGTTTCTCCAATGGTTAGCACTAGTTTAACTTACCATAACTTAGTCAAACTCAGTTATCTAATTAAAACTCAGATAAACTCATCCTGGACCCCTAAAATTTAGGGATCACACATACATGACTAAATAAGGACTTCCAAATTGAAATTCATAAGTTAATTAAGTCAATTAAACTTAATTAACTATTTACAAGTTGTTATGAGAATATAGTTTGATTTTAATTCACAATTTAATTCAAGGACAAATTAAACTAAATTTTCTTCTTACCATTTCTCAACACTCCCTCTCAACAAGAAAGGGATCATCATCATGAAACTCGAATTTACATCTTAACAATGCATTTTTCAAAATCTCAGCATCCCACTCCTCTGTGGGAATGTACTCTAATAACATAGTTCCCCTCAATACATAATATCAAAGACGATGATATCAGATATCAATATGCTTGGACCGATCATCAAAAAATGGATTTCTAGAGAGTTTGATACAACTATGGTTATCACAGTAAATCACAGTTGGGTCCATCTTCTGACCAAACAAACCAACCAGAATATTCCTCATCTAGATGGCCTCACATGCTTCTTGACTTCCAGCCACGTACTCTATCTTTTCTGAACTGAGTGCAACCGATATTTGTTTCCTGATGTACCAATAAAAAGTTAGTGACCTAATACTGAAGATACCTCTTGATGTGTTCTTCCTGTCGGATGTACTCCTTGCCCAATCTGCATTGGTGAAGACTTGAATATTCACTCCCTTTGTCCGTCTGTATTGTAATTCATCTCGAGTAGTGCCTCTGAGGTATCTCAACATAGGCTTGGCCACCTTTCAAAACAACTTGTTAGGCCTAACCATCGCTTGACTAAGCTGGCTAAATGCAAAGCACATGTTTGGTCGTGTGTTCAGCAAATACATGAGTGAACTCACAAGTTTCTTGTAAACAATAGCTTCCACTACTTCACCCGATGTAGCATCCTTATTCCTATAGTTACCTATTAGAGGAGTCTCCATGGGTTTACTCCTCTCCACGTGGAACCTTTTCAGTATCGCATCAGCATACTTGCCCTAAGAGACAAAAAGTTGCATATCACCTTGCCATACTTCCATGCCCATAAAGTATTTGATGAGCCCCAAGTCCTTCATCTCAAACTCTCTTGAAATATCCTCCTTGAAAGACGATCAACTTATCATCACCTGTCATAATTAAATCATTGACATATAAAAAAATGATCAATAATTTACCTTCCACCACAATTTGGTACAGGTTCACATCCACATCACTTTTGGTGAAGCCCAACCTAGTGAAGTAGCTATCGATCATAGTGTATCAAGCATGGGGTGCTTGCTTCAACCAATACAATGAACGCTTGAGTCAGAACACATGTGACTCATGGTAAAAGGTTTCAAAACCTTCAGGCTACTCAATGTACACCTCCTCCTCAATCATGCCATTAAGGAAGTTTGTCTTTACATCCATCTTATTTATCTTCCAACGCATCTGCGCTGATACTCCCAATATGGGTTTGATCGTTGTGTACCTTGCAACAAGAGAAAAGCCTCAAGACAAAAACTTGGCCTTATGTTTCTCCACAATACCATCTGCTACTTTATTTACCTTGTAAAGCCATCGAGAGCTCACCACTAACTTATTCACTGGTCTTTGGACCACATCCTTAACACTGTTATGAACAATGGAATCATACTCCTCCACCATGGCATCAACCCAGACCGGTTTCTGCACTACCTCCTCAAAGGAAGATGGCTCTGTCTCAACACATCAGCTCATAAGAGCCATGTATCCAGTGTACCTCTCAGGTGACCTCCTATGCCTTTTCTGTGATGTGGTTACTCTCACATTCTCTCTCACATCCTGTAATAACCTATCAGCCTCTCTGGTGTGCTTTCTCCCATCTCTTGAAAACTTTCCCTGAGTGGATATCTCCACTCCTAGATCGTCTAGATGTGGCTACTCGACATCAATCTAAGGTTCCTCAACCTTAAGAGCTAAAAGATCCTCAACCACATGTATTTGAATCTCTCCCTCTTGGGAACATGACATGCGCTTCTCCTCATCGGATATGATATCCTTGCGAACCACTATCATCTTTCTATTCAATAGGTACACCTGATAGTTGTGAGGTGTATCATCGTACCCAACAAATATCCCCAACTCTGTTGTTGGCTCAAGCTTCTTCTATGCATCTTTGGTCACATGGCAATATACTAATGGCCCAAAAATCATGAAGTGACCAACATCTAGTATCTTCCCTAAGAAAGTCTTGTTTGGTGTACTCATCCCAAGAATGTGATGTGGGCTTCTATTATGCAAATAAATAGTTGTGTTGCATGCCTCATTCCACAAGTGTAGTGGTAGTCCCTAATCATGAAACATCGCCCATGTTTCCACTACAATACTTATGTTCTTCCTTTCAGCCACCCCATTTTGCTATGGGTTATGGGGTTACATCAACTCTCGTTTAATCTCTTCTGTTGCACAGAAGTTCTTAAATTCATTTGAGACATACTCACCACCGTTATCACTCCTCAGAGCTTTAACCCTCTTGAGAGAATATTTCTTGACCAATTCTTTAAATTCACAAAACTTTGTAAAAGTTTGATCTTTCTTTTGCATGAAAAATATCCAACATTTACGAGAAAAATCATCAAAAAAATATAACATAATACTTGTGTTTGGCTGTGACTGCTGTGGAGACTGATCCACGCACATCTAAATGGACTCACTCTAGAATCTCCTGTGCTCGACTATCTTTGTCATGAAAGGAAGATTTAGTGAATTGTCCCAAAGTACAGTCCTTGCATGTATCAACTTGCTCTAGCGTACCTTTGGGAGGACCGATAGAAATCTATTGCATTATTTTCAATGCTCCATGATGCAAGTGACCCAACCAACTGTGCCACAACTCACCGATGTCTCAGCCCTACATATTTTATTCTTTTGTGCTCAAGGAAGCACAATATTCTACCTCCAAATTGTAGATATTCTTCACCCGAATCCCCATCCTCCTCACCTATCCCATGGCTATGTGATGAAGGAATGCCTTTCCTTCACTAAAGATCACATCATAGCCTCTATCTTCCAACATTCACGCAAATACCAAGTTCTTCTTCAACCCAAGATCATACATAACATCTCCTAAGGTGAGAGGATCACTAGACTACTTCAGTAAGGTAACCGTACCAAATCTAGTAGCACTATATCTCCTGTCGTCACCCATCTTGATATGCATCTAAAGGTCCTTCTCCACGAGGTCACTGAAGAGATCCTTTATATTAGTCATGTGGAATGAAGCTCCATTATCTAGGTACCATACACAACCCATCATTTATGACACGATGCATGCAATGATGGTAAATTCCAATTCAAATTGAGAGGCAAGAGCATCACCTGCCTCTCCTCCTGGGGACTTATTCTTGTACTTCTTGAGTGGAAAATTTGTGAAAAATGTACGAGCTCATCATAATGAAAGCACTTGACTTTTTACATGTCCTTCTTCTTGCCTCCATGAAAAAATCTGATTTGGAATGGGATGCCTTCCCTTTCCCTTTCTTTTCCTTACCTGCTAAGGCACAATTCTCCTCATCATCAATATTTTATGAGGAACCGTCTCTAGTGTTCCTTCTCATCTCTTCATGCATAAAATCTGATCACAATTGTTCCCAATCTGGTAGCTTCTCCCTCCCATTGATAGAGTCCTAATAACTATGCCAACTCTTGGAGGCACCTAGAAGATCCAGGCTCACCATATCATCCTTGGAAATGGGAATCCCAACACTTCCAAGATCATCTCGACAATGAGTGAACCTGGTCAAGTATTTCTAAATTTAGTTTCCCTTCTCCATCTTGATCTTTCTGAGTTTCTCCTTCAATGCCAACTTCCTATGGTCACTTCTATTATGAAACAGGTCCATCAATGTCTTCCACATTGAGTATGGAGTTTCTTTTCCATCGAGACTCGAGAAAATGTGGTCTCAAAATCCCTCAGGAATAATTTGCCTCACCTTTGCCACACAATTATTTCATTTAGCGAGACCATTACCATCCGATGTTGGTGGCTTACGAATGTATTGATCAATGAATTCCTTGAGGTCATTGTCCTTCAGCACTTCTTCAATCTTGTCCTTCCATGCTATGTAATTTGAGTTTTTTTCCAAGGAATACTCAAGTCTCAAACCGTAGAAAGTCATTTGTTGATCCTGATGTATGAATTGCAAATTCGAATTTCACCTATAATCCCAAACTCAAAATCTCTTTTAGTATATTATCTTTAGTTTTGATACCATGTATATTTTCTTATAGATTCAACAACTCATATAATTTTCTAAAACACAAGACAAGAATATACTCTACTCTCAACATAGGAAACCAATGGATCGATGAAAACAATAATCAGAAAGAGGAAGATAATAAATCACACATAACACAATATTTCTTTGGGGAAAGCAACTGCTCAAAACCCTGAATATCTATATTGTATTAATCATAAATGCAAGATGGAAATAAAATGTTTGTTCTTACTTGAACAATTGCAACAAAAGTATATTCAACTCTTTGCCTCACAAGCCCACTCTACCGCAATTCCTAAGAGGATTGACCAATATTTAATGGGAAATCTTTCTTCCAAAACTATGCAATCCAAACTCAGGTCCATAACTGATTGCATGCATGATCTGTCAAACTTGGAAAATCTTACAACTAATAGTACATTGTCCCTGCACTCTAGACACAACTAGGTCTTTCTCTGAACTGACATGCATGAGTTTGTGTTGAGTGAATCTCGAGTTAGCTAGAGTATCACTCGAGATGCACCAGTGTACCAACTCACTACTAGACTCTAGTAGTTTTTTCCAACAATTAGAACTAGTTTAACTAACCATAACTTAGTCAAACTAAATTATCTAATTACAACTCAAATAAACTGATCTTGGACCTCTAAAATTTAGGGATCACACATACATGACTATATAGAGACGTCCAACTTGAAATTCCTATGTTAATTAAGTCAATTAAACTTAATTAACTATTTGCAAGTTCCTATGAGAATAGGATTTAATTTTAATTCACAATTTGATTCAAGAAAAAATTAAATTGGAATTTGTTGTTGCCATTTCTCAACACCTAGCTAAATTGTTCCCATTATTTTCATGATTTTTCTCAAAACACTTCACTTGGAAGGAGCCAACTATTTAGTTTTTATTATACATTAGTTCTTTTCACCCTCTCAAGCCACCCTAGAAGTTGTTGTTGTTGTTGTTTTTTTTTTAACATTGTAATTAATTCAATTACAAACTATATAATACACTAGTTCCTATTTTCATAGAAATCATTTTTACTATATCCCCATTTCCATTGTATTAAGTTTTCATTCTTACATTTATTTTCTGGTATCTTCTTTGGATAAAATTAGAGAAATCATAGGGATTGACTCCATATCTATGTATATGTCAAAAAATTCTTGGCTTTCACCTTTCTCTGTGCCTCTTCTCATTTCTATGGAAAATCTCCCAATTGAAACTTTTTAGATTGATGATATAGGCACGGTTCTTGTTAAGTATATATGATTCATGCACTTTGAGTATATGGATATTTTTTTGGTCTACTCTAGTTTCCCTAGAAAATTGATTGTCATATTGATCTTCTAGTGTTGTAGTTTACTATTGTAATTCGGTTGGAAGCTTACTGTGAATATATATGATTCCTACATTTATTTATCTTATTAAAATAATAATATCTTGTTTTATAGATTAGTTTTCCCTACATATGTGTTTGGTCTTTGGCCTTTGTTTCCACTTCTTCTAATTGTATTTAACTTCCATTTTGAAGGGTTAATCAATAATTTTTATTCTTACTGCATTCCTTTTATCAGATGTTGTACACTTGTTTTTTTCCATATATCTATACAACTTGGTATCGCACTAGCTATGATAATATAAATTCTTTATATGTGTTTTCATCTACTACACTCAATTCTTTTATAAGGGAACTTCACTCCTTTTCTTATTAGACTCGTCAACGATACATAAATATATTTCCTAATAACACTTTTAATGTTGGCCATACAACTTAGCTTCCTATAATAATGAAAGGATTATTATTATGGACCGGGGTTGGTATTACAATACATATGTTTCACCATTTCCTACCTGGTTGAATACTTTAATTTATCATTTATATAGATTGTTGGTCGAACCTATGTAAATTATTTATTTAATATATCTTTACAATCAAGAGCGATACACCTCTTGAAGACATATTTAGATCGACTCCATTAGCTATCTTTAAAGGATCAACCAGATTTGTTCAAAGGGACAATTTTTAGTTTAATATTCTCCAGGGAAGTTTTATGCCAGTTGGCTCTATGATGACATATTGATTGATAAGTATATAATACAAGTTCTTATAACTAATCATATGATAATTAAAGGATTAGTATAGGGTTTCTCTAACAGTTGTTAACACCTTATCTTTTCCATTTAGATCTATGTGTATGCTCAAGTAAGCATTCATGATTGTAATGAGTTCTAGTATCCTTAATATACTTCAATAAGGTAATATGAACAAACTTCTCTCTTTTATTTCTTCCCGATAAGACTTATACTATAATTTCATAATTTCTCACACATCAACATAGGTGTAATAATACTATCTTTTTATAACAGAATACAGAGTCCTACATACTACTCTGATTCTATCAATAACATCATATTTTCATGAAACCAAGTGACTATTTTCATGACTTCCTAACAGTAATTGGAACAATATTTGTTCACTCATATATATTGTAGAGTCTCCAAAATGTTGTTGGAAATAATAGTGAGAGGGGGGGTGAATTAGTATTATCATATCGATAATTTTATTTCCCAAATATATTTATATACGCTACTTCAATGAAGTGAACTAGCGTGTACACGTAACTGTGCTTAAAGAGACCAACGTATATGCAGAGAACTTGTGATTTAGACAATTTATCATGTGTTGAGCTTAAACCAATATATCAAAGATTTATTAGACAGTGTAGTAAAAGTAGAATAAAGCATCACACATAAGCAACACACATGAACACCAAGATTTAAGGTGGAAACCCAATGTGGGTAAAAACCACCTGTTGTTGTCATCTCTGTCTTCTTTTAATAATAAGAAAATCTGTTTACAATCTTGTACTGGTGCAGACTCATACCAGTACGCAGGCTTCTACCTGCATAAGGTTACAACCTTCTCTCATTTTCTAGCTTCTACTAGAAAGGAGATACAACCCCCTAGCTCTTGTACTAGCCAATATGTTTACTAGTATGTAGGTGCCAGCTGACAAAAAACTTCACTCTTCCACCAGGGACCACATTTCATAAATTTTCAGACTGGATGCTCCTAGTACACAACAATACACAAGAAGGCCTCATTTCATCCAATTTTCATACTAGACCCATCAACAACATTGAAGCTTAGAATTAATCACCATTGCAATACAACCATCAACTACATCTGCATCAATTAATCACTGAAACTCAATCGTCACTCTCTGAATCAACCAAACTCAATCAATCACTGACAACCTCTAAACCTTTGACACAACTGAATCAACCATTCATTCATACTTAATCAACTTCAACAAATCAACTGGAATAGATAGATCACTGTAACCAGTACATAGATCTGAACCTAGAACACTACAACATAATTTAGAACCAACTGTAACCTCAAAACCTTGCATCAGAGTGTATACGCAACTTGGAAGATTCGAACTAGCATGTATATGCAACTTCACCAAATTAAACTAGCGTATAGATCTGGAAATACTTACTTATAACTTTGCTGCACTTCCTGACTTCAGACATACTCA
>Ga0115848_100740_pt1 | contig 13324 bp, 10 predicted proteins | sample InSIn3gowninarea_FD_83862 | JGI IMG/M metagenome (GOLD analysis project Ga0115848, IMG submission 83862) | reverse complement strand
GTGCGGTCAAGGATGGCGAGATGATGCTCGTTCTCGGTAGGCCCGGATCCGGATGCTCCACCTTCCTCAAGGCCATTGCAAATAACCGAGAGAGCTACGCGTCAGTCGATGGAGATGTCTCCTACGGCGGTATTCCCGCTAAAGAGCAGGGGAAGAAATTTCGTGGAGAGGTCAACTACAACGAAGAGGACGACGTGCATTTCGCGGAGTTGAACGTCTGGCAGACGCTCTACTTTGCCCTGCTGAACAAGACGAAGAAGAAAGAACGGGACCAGATTCCCGTCATTCTTGAAGCTCTGCTGAAGATCTTCGGTATCTCACATACAAAGTATACGCCTGTTGGTAACGAGTTCTTGCGAGGTGTCAGCGGTGGAGAGCGCAAGCGTGTGTCGATTGCCGAAACTCTAGCGACGAAGTCGACAGTCGTGTGTTGGGACAACTCGACCCGAGGTCTGGACGCTTCCACTGCGCTCGATTACGCAAAGTCTCTGCGTATCATGACGGACATCAGCAACCGGACCACTTTCGTCACGCTATACCAAGCTGGTGAAGGTATCTACGACCTAATGGACAAAGTCATGGTAATCGACGCCGGTCGGTGCATCTTCCAAGGACCAGCGAACGAAGCAAGACAGTACTTCCACGATCTAGGCTTCAAAGCCCCCGAGCGCCAAACCACCGCCGACTTCCTAACCGCCATCACCGATCCCGGTGAACGGCAGTTCCGCCAAGGCTACGAAGCCAGTGCACCCAAGTCTCCAGAGGACCTTGAAGCAGCTTTCCGGCAGTCGGAGAACTACAAGCGTGTCTTGCGCGAAGTCGGTGAATATGAAGAGGAACTCAAGCGAACGGATTACATCGATGCGCGGGAGTTCGAGGGAGCGGTTCAGGAGGGAAAAAGTAAGCGCGTGTCGAAGAAGTCGCCGTATACAGTCAGCTTCTTCAGGCAGGTGCTGGCTTGCACGAAGCGTGAGCTGTGGCTCACTTGGGGCGATAAGACTACGCTTATTACGAAGTTTTTCATCATTATCAGCAATGGATTGATAGTGGGTAGTTTGTTCTACGGCGAAAGCCTAGATACCTCCGGCGCGTTCAGCAGAGGTGGTGCGCTTTTCTTCTCGATCTTGTTCCTTGGCTGGTTGCAGCTGTCCGAACTCATGAAGGCGGTCTCCGGCCGAGGCATCGTCAAGCGTCACAACGATTACGCCTTCTACCGCCCCTCCGCTGTGGCGCTGGCTCGTGTGCTGCAGGACTTCCCGTTGCTGCTGGCTCAGGTCGTGCCGTTCGTGCTCATCATGTACTTCATGACTGAGCTCGACATCAACGTGTCAAAGTTCTTCATCTATCTGCTTTTCGTGTACACCAACACGTTCTGCATCACCTCACTTTACCGGATGTTTGCCTCGTTGTCGCCTACGATTGACGATGCTGTACGCTTCTCTGGTCTCGCTTTGAACCTGCTGATCGTGTACACTGGCTACGTTATCCCGAAACCACAGTTGCTGGGTCAGTATATATGGTTTGGCTGGCTCTACTGGATCAACCCTATCTCTTACGCCTTTGAGGGAGTCATCTCAAACGAGTTCTCCGACCGCGTCATGGAATGTTCGCCATCTCAGCTAGTACCACAAGGCCCTGGCGTGGATCCCGCCTACCAAGGCTGTTCCTTAACAGGTGCCCAGCCGAACTCACAGACTGTCCCTGGATCCGAGTATCTAGCTACCAGCTTCAGCTACTCGAGAAGCAACCTCTGGCGCAACTGGGCCGTCGTCATCGCATTCGGAGTGCTCTACTTGATCGTCACTGTTTGGGCTACGGAAACCTTCTCGTTCACCTCGTCTGGAGGCGGAGCTCTGATCTTCAAGAAGTCAAAGAGGGCCAAGAAGGCTGTGAATCAAGCTCCCGCTGACGAAGAGAAGGTTGTCGCTGGCGAGAGCTCTGGAAGTAACATGAGTGGCGACACTAGTGCAGAGCAGCAAGAAGAGGCTTTGGAGCAGATATCTAGCAGCGAGAGTATTTTCACATGGCAAAACGTTGAATACACCGTTCCGTATCAGGGCGGCGAACGGAAGCTACTTAATGGGGTTAGTGGGTACGCAAAGCCAGGGCTCATGGTAGCGCTCGTCGGTGCTTCGGGTGCTGGTAAGACGACGTTGTTGAACACTCTATCGCAGCGTCAGAAGATGGGAGTTGTGTCGGGTGATATGCTTGTCGATGGAAAGCCTCTTGATGTGGACTTCCAGCGCGGAACAGGCTTCTGTGAGCAGATGGACTTGCACGATGGTACCGCGACTATCCGTGAAGCTCTGGAGTTCTCCGCCATTTTGCGACAAGATCGTGACGTACCTCGTCAAGAAAAGATTGACTATGTCGACAAGATTATTGATCTGCTCGAGCTCCATGACAGTCAAGACGCCTTGGTGTCCAGCTTGGGTGTCGAGCAGAAGAAGCGATTGACCATCGGCGTTGAATTGGCAGCCAAGCCCTCTCTCCTTCTCTTCCTTGACGAGCCTACTTCTGGTCTGGACTCCAACTCTGCATACAGCATCGTGCGCTTCCTCAAGAAACTTTCATCCGCCGGCCAAGCCATCGTCTGCACAATCCACCAACCGTCCTCCGTCCTCATCCAGCAATTCGACATGATCCTCGCCCTCAACCCCGGCGGCAACACCTTCTACTTCGGCCCCGTCGGCGAAAACGGCAAGGACGTAATCCAGTACTTTGCCGACCGCGGCGTCGAGTGTCCCCCTAGCAAAAACGTCGCTGAATTCATCCTCGAAACCGCGGCAAAGCCTATAAAACGCAAAGACGGCACGCGCATAAACTGGAACGAAGAATGGGCGCAATCCTCCCACAACAAGGAAATGCTCCAAGAAATCGAGCGCATAAAGAAGTCCCGCAGCACACAGGTTTCAGAGAAAAAGCACTCCGCCACCGAATTCGCAGCCCCAGTCTACCTCCAAACCACCATGCTCACCAAGCGCCTCTTCACCCAATACTGGCGCGATCCGTCCTACCTCTACGGCAAACTCTTCGTCGCCGTCATCGTCGGCATCTTCAACGGCTTCACCTTCTACCAACTCGGCAACACAATCGGCGACATGCAAAACCGCATGTTCACCTCCTTCCTCATCCTCCTCATCCCCCCCACCATTGTCAACGCCGTCGTCCCCAAGTTCTACACAAACATGGCCCTCTGGCAGGCGCGCGAACTCCCCTCCCGCATCTACGGCTGGGTCGCTTTCACCACTGCGCAGGTCGTTGCCGAGATCCCTATCGCCATCGTGTCCTCGGTGCTCTACTGGCTCCTGTGGTACTACCCCACGGGTCTGCCAACAGATAGTTCCACCGCGGGGTACGTCTTCCTCATGACGATGCTGTTCTACCTCTTTATTTCCTCCTGGGGTCAATGGATCTGTGCATTCGCACCAAGCTTCACCGTTATCTCCAACGTCCTGCCTTTCTTCTTCGTCATGTTCTCCCTCTTCAACGGCGTCGTGCGTCCCTACTCCCAACTCGCCGTCTTCTGGAAATACTGGATGTACTACGTCAACCCCTCTACCTACTGGATTGGCGGCGTCCTCGCGGCAACCCTCTCCGGTATCCCCATCGAGTGTCAGGATGCGGAGACCGCGGTGTTCGACGCCCCTCCTGGACGCACGTGTGGGGAGTACGCTGGGGGTTTCCTGGAGCAGAGTCCGGGGTATCTGCTTAATCCGGGGGCGACGCGGGGATGTATGTACTGTCCTTATTCGACGGGGGATGATTATCTGAGGACGTTGAATATTAGCGCGGGGGATAAGTGGAGGGATTTTGGGATTTTTCTGGCGTTTTGCGTGAGTAATTGGGCACTGGTGTACTTTTTTGTTTGGAGCGTGAGGATTAAGGGGTGGAGTTTTGGGTTTGGGGCTGTGGGGAGGGGGGTGGGAGGGTTGATGAGACGGATGAAGGGGAAGAAGGGGAAGAAGGAGGAGGTGTAGGGGGGAGTCCCCTGGAAAAGTTCAAGATTGAAAATAGAGATGGATGCTAGCTTTGTGCATGCATTTTAGCGATGATATAGATATAATACACAGTTTAAGAAGATCAATGCATTGTGCCATCACGTTATGGATATAATATTAACTGAATTACTACGAAGCTTTGTCCGATCCCAGTATTACATAAACCTCGCCATAACTTTCTCCCTTTGGATGACTAACCAGCTCACGCTTTAGAAGATCCAAAAACCATGGCTGCAAGCTTATCTAAAGGCCTCATAATGGCATCCGCCACCGCATCCGTGAACTTGAAGTAGACATTATGTCTGTAGAAAAACGAGCGGCTTTTCTTTCCGAAAACGTCTGCAAGATATCAGTGATTGTCGCAGCTAAGTATTCATGTCTTGACCAAGCGCTCATAATAGTACAATCGAGCACAGCACAATCTCATGCTGCACAGCATACGGTGGTACTGTGTGGTACACAGCTGTAGTTTATTACGGTACGACAAGATGAGTAAGAAGAATGGGGTAGACTCACACATCGGCACCGTCAACAAGCAGATCCCCACCTGCACGCTCGCCACAGCCGTGAAAACAGGCTGAACCTGACCCTGTTGTATCCACTCAAACCCCTTAAACGTAAGGGCGAAGGAGAATATGTTCTTGAACACAAGAAGGCAGGTGAAGCCCTCCACCGACATGTCCCCTATATCAAGTCAGCACCCCCTATCCAAACCCCACCAACAAACAAACGTCCAAAACCAGAAGAGAAGAACAAATACTCACGATGCGCATCCACAATATACAACGCACTCGCCACAGCCCCACACACCATCCCCGCAACCTCCAACGCAAAGAAGAAATCCGGCCAAAACCACCCATACCTCACCGGATCCGCGCTCGCCACCCCAAACCCATACAACCCCGCACACCCCAACACCATCTGCGGCACCACGAGCAGCATTCTAAACTCCGGCTCGTACACCCCATGGTTCCACCTAGTGAGCACCCGCGCCGACCAGTCGGACACCAACCCGCAGAGGGCGAAGCCAACGAGGGCGCCGATGAAAGCCCCCGTGTACATGTAGCCGGTTTTTTCTTCGCCAAACCAGAGGGGGGGACCGAGCATTATGGCGGCCAGCACGACGCCGATCATGACGGTCCAGCCGATGAGGGCGCCTTGGATGAGGCACGCCCAGAGGATGCCCGGGTGGAGGAAGAGGGGGAAGGGCCGGAGGAGGAGGGTGAGGTAGCGGGTTGATGTGTAGCGGCCGTTGAAGGGGCGGAGGGAGTGGAGGTAGGAGTGTTTTTTCGGGGGAGGTATAACGGGGTCTTCGGTCCTGCTCACATCCCCAGATGGGGATTCCTCCCCCTTCACCCCCTCCTCTTCTCTCCGTATCAAATTCCCCATCGTATCGATATCAAACCTTTCCTCCCGTCTATACGTCGTCTCGGGACAAAACAACACCAACAACGGAACCATCCCCCCCGTGAAAATCGCCACAAACCAAAACGTCCACTCATACCCCATCTCACTCGCCATCTTCCCCACCACCACCGGCGTCGCGAACGCCCCCCCAAACAACGCCAAATTACTCAACGCCATCCTCACCCCGCGCTCATGCACACAATACATATCCCCCACACTCGCATTAACCAGCGCTTCAAACGGCGCCAGCCCCACCCCCTGCACCACCCTCGCCCACAGCAGCGACTTATACGAGCGTCCGCTGGCCCCGCCCCACGCGCTGGATATAACGATGAGAACGGCGCCGAGGAGGTACACGTGGCGCTTTCCCCAGATGCGGGCGGAGGGGACGAAGAGGAAGCCCGCAAGGGCGACGCCCAGGAGGTGGTACCCTGTGAGCAGGGCCATGGAGGTGAAGGAGCGGTGGAAGTAGATGGCGAGGGAGACGGTGTCGGCGGCGAGGAGGGGGGAGAGGGTGGAGGCTATGACGGAGGTGAGGCTGAGGAGGAGGGTGAGGAGGTCGCGGTGCCAGAGGGGCCAGTTCTGGGGGGGTGCATGCATCGTCAGTCCGGTTCTATGGGGAATTGTATGTATGTATATGTGGATGGAGACATACCAACGGATCGTTAACATCATCCGACGGCTGCGGCACCAACAGTATCTTCCCGCTCTTATCATATTTCAACCCCCCCAACCGCAATCCCTCCCTCGCTTCTTCCTCCCTCCGTCGCTCATCCTCAAGTACATTCGCGGTTCCTACATCGCATCAGTATGCATAATCACCCACCCACGTCCGTCCGTTCCCCTCAGTTCCCCCCCTGACCACAGCCCACCACATACACACACACATACATACCAGGCACATGTTCCAACACCCTATCCTCCAATATACCCAGACCCATTTCTCACATATAACTATCGCGCAGTCTTATACACACATGTACGTACAGATACGGTGATGGAAGAGGACGGGGAGGTTCACATAGCGCGTATATAGATATACGAAGAAGCGCCGAGGACGGCTTGCTTGAGTCCAGCCCGGGGCGGCGGATTTAAGTTGGGGTAGGGAGACGGGCCGGATGGGATGGGGGATCGCGCGGGAGCCAATGGGGTGGGGAGGGGGTAAGTGTGGCGGTGGGAAGGGAGGAGAGATGATTGGTGTGGCGGTTGGGTGGGCGTTGGGAAGGGGGGGAGAGATGATTGGTGTGCGATTATTAGAACTTGGCACCTGCAGCATGTGAGTGTTTTTATTTTGCTGTGGTAGACTATGTAGGCCACTGATATTGGAGAGGGAAAGGTACCTTTGTCGTGTAGGTCTAAGCAATTTTTGTTAGAGACATCTATGTGTAGTCAGCGCAGTGCGACCGACGTGTGGAGTATGCTTGATCTAGCGGAGGTCGTCGGATGCGGAGGGCAGGGATCAAGCTGTGAGATCGAGACGCAACTGTATACATAGAGTGTAGAGTACTTTCGTGCCATGTGAAAGAAAGCATGCACTTCTTATTTCCGCCGCCCCTCACGTTGCACGGGAAGATGGGACTTCCGCACCCGTACACTACGTACAGTCGCTGAAAACTCAAATACACAATCCATACCAGCATTGAGCTATCTTCTCTACCAATGGGTATCCATGATGTCCCTTTCCATGACTTAGACTAATATTCCCATTCTAAGTATTCCATTTCATATCCATGAAAAGAGAAATTTCCACCTCTCACGCAGACTTGACCGCTCGGTCGTAATCCACGACATCCACCTCCACCACGCCCTCCACCTTCCTCGCCTCGCCCCGACCCAGATCCCGACTACTGCCCTCGCTCTCCTAAATCTTAGGCTCAATCATCTCCGGGATATCCTTCGGCTCAGCCTTCCCCTCCAAAATCTTATACACCGCCGTGAAAAGCGGGAACTCGGCCTCCAACCCCTGCTGCCTCAGGAAAGAATTAACCTCATACGCCGTGCTCGTCCCCTGCAACTTCTGCCCATTAAGCACCTTCTGTTCGATTTCAAAGATCGACTCCCCCTTCTCCACCGCCATCTTCGCACAGCGGAAGTTGCGCCCCCCACTACACGACGTAATCACGTCCGCGACGCCGCACGACTCCTCGGTGAACGTAGACGTCTTGGCGCTGTCGGGGAAGAACTCCTTTCCGAATTTCACCATCTCGAGGATGCCGACGCGCATCACGGCCGCCTTTGCGTTGTCGCCCCAGCCGAGGCCGTCGACGAAGCCGGCCGCGAGCGCGATGATGTTCTTGAGGGCGCCGCCGAGCGAGACGCCGGCGACGTCGTCGACGATGCGGACGTGGAAGTAGGGGCGGTGGAAGAGCTTGCGGACGTTCTCGTGGGAGAGCGGCGGGTACTCGTTTGGTAGCGCCTTGAGGCGTGCGGAGCGCTCGCTTGGCACCGGTTTGGAGGGGGAAATGAGATCGACTTGGGAGGACATGGGCGAGCCGCTTGGTGTGGGAGCGCGCGAGTCCATGGGAGGGGGGTCGTAGGCGACCTGTACCTAGTCAGTATGTAATTTCTTCAATGTGGAAATGTATGTAGGCTGGGTCGACGCACGGTGGTTTCTGAGTACTTCTCCTGCGCGATCTCAGAAGCAATGTTTGCGCCAGACAGAGCACCGCAGTATATGTTGAGACGCATGCCAATCGCCTCTGACATGAGCCTGATGCCCTTCTCGCTGACGTCTACGCCCTTTGTGCAGCATATCGCGCGCGCATACGGCACGATCTTGCCGACCAGTTGGTCGCACACGCGCGGGATGAACTGGTGAGGCAGGACGAAGATGAGGATGGTAGAGTCCTTGCACGAGTCGGCGAGATCGGGGTTGGCGATAACGTTGGGGGGTAGCGTGATGCCAGGCAGGTACTTGACGTTCTCGTGGAGGGTGTTGAAAAGCTCAGAGAGCTTCTGCGGCTTCGTCGCGAGCTCTGAGCCTGGGTCATAGTGGCGGGATTCCTTAGGAACCGTCACTTCTTCCTCGTACACCCAGACGTCGACTCGCTCTTCAAAGAGGGTCGGGTTTGCGGTGACATTTTCGGCGACAAGCTTGGCCATCGTGGTGCCCCTCGATGATGTTAGCTGACAGCCAACGCAGTCACAAGCCACTGTGCAACGTACCAGTTACCGGAGCCCACGATGGTCACCTTGTGCTTCTTGTGAGCCCCCAATGTAGCCATGTTTCTCGTATGTGGGAGGGTGGTGAAAGCGGGTGTGGTGGGTCGTGTGAAGGTGAAGAGGTGACTTAGGCGGGGTGCTCGATGTAACGGGGCCCGACAGAAGCCGTGGAAAGCCACCTTAAGTACTGTTACGCTGTGCCATGGTCAGAATGGTCAGTGGCCACCGAGGCTGCAACTGCACTGACCTAGGGGGTAACGGCCGAGGCTTCCTGTGATGCGGCGACGCCGAGATTGCTCAATTGAGAAGTTTGCGACGTGTACGTATGTACTGGAGCCAAGTCGAGGGATGCTAGCCAGCAGATTCAGATAGGAACAGGCCGTTTGACTAGAAACGTTGAACTTTGGAAAATGTGATCATAGACAAGGATTATGCAGGCGTCCGGTTATCGATTATGCACCTCCATTCGCCGCACCCTGGCCTGGTGATCACCACCTGCGCCCCCGCCATTGGCCAGTGATGCGATGCGCGAGGCTGATGATCTTTGGGGCCGAAGCCTTAGAGCAAGGCCCACAACTGAGGTTGCCCTACTCTGCTAATATGGAGTCTAAATCAACGTCTGCAAACATCGAATGTAGATGACCATATCTGTTCATCCTCCTGTTCCCACTGGGTCTCGGTCACGATGGATGCAGGGACAGCACCTGCATGGCAACCTGCGTATAGGCCATTGTTGGGCCGTTAGCTCGTCGACCAGACGCAAGCACAAGCAGAACGTCGCCCCAGCAGATGCAGGCGACGGCACGAGGGAAACGTCGCATGGCAGGCACAGTCACGCATCACAGGTTGGTCAAATTGGTACACGGCAGCTTAAGAACTGAAAGACTGAAAGACTGAAGAACTGATGATTGTTTGATTGTTGTGGGATATATCGCTGGTCATGAACTCGTATTAGACTCCTCCCTCATGGATACAAACTGGCGCCAGAAGACCTAACCCCAATGCTCGATAACGCTGGAGAAGATGCCATGCCCATGCGTCGCGCGCCGATGCACATCTCGATGCCTCATTCTCATTACCTCCTCCACCGTGGAACCCGTCCAGCACGTTAAGCCCGTCCAGTACGTTACGATTACAAGGCGATGCCGAAAAGGGCGATCAGACCACCCGCGAGCACGGGAGTACCAAAGTCCTGGGCAAGACGGAAAGCGGCACCAGTGGTGGCACTAGGCTCGCTGGCCGGAGCAGTGGACGACGTATCTTCGCCACCGGAACCGGAAGCAGTGTTGGAGGGAGTGGAGGTGGGTCGGCTAGAGCGCGACGAGGTAGAGGTTGTCTCGGCATCCTTGGAGGTCTTGTTACCGCACTCGGCGGCCTTGATCGTGTCGCACGCGAACTGCTGCTCCTCGTTACCCTCGCCGTTGGAGGCAAAGGTGGCGTTGATGCACTGGTCGTGCCAGAAGCGGCACATCTGACCAGGAACGGTCTGCTCATACTCGCTCATGACGGGCTCGGTACCGTTGCGGCACTTGCAAGTGTACTCGAGGGAGTCCTGGGGTTGGTGATCAGCAAAGGCCTCAGCCAAAAGCGCGGTCCCAACTTACATCGTCGCACTCATTGCCACCGCTCGCAATCTGGCCCTGTCCACCACAGATCTCGGGGCAGGTATTGGTGGAAGCAGTGCACCACTGGGACTTGCGGGTGTCGGGAATCAGGCCAGGGTTGACAGTGCAGCAGGCGCCGATGGTGGGAGGCAGGTTGGAGTTGGAGGTTCCGTTCTGGGCAGCGACGAGGCCGGAGAAGGCCGCAGTGGCGGCGAGAAGAGTGGTGTAGAGCATCGTGTGGACGGAGAGCGCTAGAAGTATCAATGTCTGCAGAGACAAAGCGCGTTAGCAGAGAGCACAGGGAGAAGAGCGGAGACGGGGACAGGCGCAGGCGCAAGAGGAATTGCAAGAGGGAGTCGAGCAATATAGACAATTAAGAGCCTGAGTGGGAGTGGCTCGACTTACAGCGTGAGTTGATGCTTGTGGGCAGACGTTGGAGCGAGCAAAAGGTTGGGCCGGAGGCGCAGGGCTTTAAATGTTGTTTGAGACGATCCCGGAAGGTGGGCGGCAGCGCGGTCGAAGCAATCACGAAGGCACCAAGGCGGCTAGCGCTGTTTAGCTCGCTGCTGCTATCAACCGCCACACAGACTGCTCTCTGGCCTGGGCCTGCTATCTTTCTTGCCATCACGCCTGCCCTCTTCCCGCCCCAACAGCGAAGACGAAATTGCTGCAATTTCGCGCCAACTCGCCGTCACAGATACGCCTGAGGATTCTGGTGCTGCTCTTCAGCCGCCGGCTGTCTGCGATCGAGGGCTGTCACTGCAATGACTGCACGTTGTGGTGGTGTGCATCGACGCGTTTCAGGGCGTCTATCAAACCAGCCACGCACCGGATTGACGCTCGACGCTCCAAAAGCTTGACGCTCGCGCCAGTCCCCGCGTCGCCAGAATGCAGGAATGAATTGGTTTTTTTAGCCTTTGGTAGGTACAGTATGCACACCCCGTCCACTGCTGGCAGGCGGACCAGTGCTGGGGGACGCGTGGACCCTTGGGTTGCAATGTTGGACGCGCATTCCACAGCAGCGCGCCACCACCACCAGGACGCGCACACCTGGCCCTTTTTTTTCTTCCCTCCTTCAGCAAACCTCAGCATCCCGAGGTTGTGTCTCACGATGCTCCCTCGCCATGGCAAAGCGCTGGCTGCGTCATGGCGGTTTAGGCGAAACACACATGCCTGAAGGGGCTTGTTACCGGTGTTTGCCATGGAAACCCCAGGAGGCTAACGTGGCTGGGATTTCTTGGATGCGCTACCCACGGGCCGAGGAGCTCTGGCAGCTCACTTGCATATGTGCGGGGGGCAGATGCATGCGTGGGAACGCACTGTCGCACCATGGAACGACCATTGTTTGTTGGGCGCATCTATGTAGTCTATTAGCTGCGATACTTTGTCGATAGTTGTAGCTTTTATTGTGCCTCTGCTCTCCCAAGAGACAAATGGCCACCGCCGGCCATCTGCACCACAGCAACCCTCGGCAAGAAGGTGCCGCCGACATCTCTCGTGAGAAGCTAGTTGCCCCTTCGGGTCTAGCACCACATCGAATCAATACTATTAGCTCTGCCCAACGCTCACCATTTTCAAATCCCGCAGAGTCGCTACACTGACCCGCCAATCAATTCGGCGAGCATCCGTCCATTTCTGCGTCGCCTGATGCCTCCTATGGGCAAACATCGAATCCCATCGTGACCGGGCCGCACTTGCCATGATGTCCTACCGGGTAACCCACCACCTTTGACCGGGGAAGGAGCCCATGTGCCATCTTGGCCCTCACCATCCCCATACCTAGATATCACCCCCGTCCGTAGACGCTTCATTGCCTATTCTACAGTACATATACATACACTACTCCTACTAATCGCCACATTGGCCAATTGCCCACTATGCGTCCTCTCCAGCTGTCTGCGATCCACATTCTTCGGGTAATGATGTCACGACATTTGGTACAGCTGCCGAGTTTAATCCAACCTCCAAACTCAATCAGCCACACTACAATCTCGCTTGCAAACCACAACTGCTCATGTGCAGCACCGCTCCAGCGAACTTCCCATGGACACTAATTACTTCGTCTGCACACTTGGCCACGCTTCCGTGCTTGATGCCAGACCGAATCCCTACCGCACAATCAACCACTTCGACAGGCAATGCTGCACCTCCAACACCTACAATGTCCATTCTTTTAAGCCATTCTAAGCCGTTCTCATCGGCCTCCATTAATTGCAATACATAAGGTACAGAAGAAAAGTATTTCACTGGCGGCTGTTTCTGGTTTGACGCACAAGCATTGGCTACCTCCAGACACTTTGAGATGTTGCGAGCAGTGATGGGCACATCCTTTCCAGGGAACAGCCATATTGGAGAGTCGCTCGTCCAAGATCGGAAAGCGTCCGCAATGCCTCCATGATAGAGCGGGGTCGTTGTAAAGGTAGCTTTCAATGTTGGCCCTGGCAAGTGTGGCAAGACTCCCATTGCACCGCGATGGGTTTGCGGAATTGGTTTTGGCAGACCAGACGAAGTGCCTGAGGTGTGGTGGAGATAGGCCACATCCGACTCCTGGGCATTGGAAGGAGACACAAATTCGGATGGTTGCTGTCGAATGACTCGGAAGAGATCCTCATCTTCGCCGAGTGGTAATGCACAGATGGAGATTCTATTGCCTTCACTACCCCCTTGCGCCTCTTTGGCATCCACTGCACGTTGAGCGTGCGCCGCATCATAGAAAAAGATGGACGCTTCACATGTTGTGCAAAGGTGTACGATGGCACCTGGTTGACATTGCGGGGCGAGCAAAAGGACTGAATGGCCCAAATAGATTAAACCGAGCCACGTGAATAGGAATTCAGGGGAACTGTGGGCCATAAGAGCCACGGTACGGGGATGGCCATGACTGGTAAGATGGTTCGAAAGTCTTTGAGCGAAGATTTGGGTCCCCGTCAGCAACTCGCTGAACGTGAGAAGCTCGAACCCCCATTCATCATTTTGATGAGGCAGTGGAAAGCCAACTGCGGGTTTGGAGCCACATGTGTTCGACTGGTACTCCAGGAAGTGGTTGATTGTGCGGTAGGGATTCGGTCTGGCATCAAGCACGGAAGCGTGGCCAAGTGTGCAGACGAAGTAATTAGTGTCCATGGGAAGTTCGCTGGAGCGGTGCTGCAC
>Ga0115848_100739_pt1:10000-13333 | contig 13333 bp, 13 predicted proteins | sample InSIn3gowninarea_FD_83862 | JGI IMG/M metagenome (GOLD analysis project Ga0115848, IMG submission 83862) | reverse complement strand
CGATTCTGAACTGAACATAAAAATGAAGAGATCAGATGAAAATACAAGAAATTCTCAGATAAAAATATAGATAAATGTCAAAATTTATAAACCACCCCTTATGTTATTGATGTTATTGTTATCCTTTTTTTTTCAATCAAAAAAGATTTCTTATATTACAACGAATCCATCATTTGAATGAAGTCAAAGTAAAAAACCAAACCTATGGGACGTGTATAAATAGATCTATTTATACACGATCAAATTATATTTGTTCGATATACTGTTGTCAATATAAGTGTTGAGAAAAGAATACAACAGAGAAAATAGAAATCAATTCAATTTAAATAAAAAAAAAAAGAAAAATAAGGACTTGTGTTGGATTGGCACTACATAGATAATCCACATAGATACAAAAAAAGTGTAGATGGAAAAATAAAATAAATAAGGAGGAAAAAATCTCGGGGTTATTCAATCAATATAAGTCTAGTAAGTAAGCTTGATCACTTGCTTATTATTTGTTAGTAGAGTTCCAACGAAAACCACCCGATTGAAGGTAATGTCAGAATTTTATATTTCTAGATCCAATTTCTTCATCTATTCACTTGATCTTTTTTCTATCCATCTTATATCAATAAAATAGATTTTCGTCATTATAAAGCATGGGATTCTATGGGAGCAATAAAAAATAGGTATGAATAGAACAAAACAAGAGAAGGGAGAATAATAGAGAAAAAGTTATACAAAGCTATATACGAGTCATCCCCACACTCTTTTTTTTTTTATTGAATTTCGTTTTATTTTTATTGATTTTTATTTTTTATTGATTTTTATTAAGGCGAAGTTCCGTAAAAACCTCCGCCTTCTTTGAAATATCATGAACAGTTCCTGTAGGTTGAGCACCCTTTTCAAGGAAATATAGAATAGCAGGAACGTTTGAATAAGTTTGATTCTTTATCGGATCATAAAAACCCACTTTCTGAAGATCTCTTCCTTCTCTTCGTGATCGAACATCAATTGCAACGATTCGATAGACGGCTCATTGGGATAGATGTGGATGAACAATACCCCCCCTAGAAACGTATAAGAAGTTTTCTCCTCGTACGGCTCGAGAAAAAAAAAATGATTCGAAGTTATGTCTAAGTATAGAATGCTAATGGCAAATAGATCCATAAAATCATCAAACCAATTAGACTATTATTTAAGTCCTTGTTTTTTCTTCTTTCCCGAAAAAGAAAAAATCATTCGTACTCATAACTCAAGTTGGATAACTCTCAAATAGCTCAAAGAAAACCCTTAGGCATTTCGTTTATTGAGTGGTCTCTAACCCCCCCCCCTTTTTTGTCTCGTTTAGAATCTATTTGGATTCTTCATTCTGATCTAGTTGTTGAGACAATTGAAAACGGTATTTCCTTGTTCCAGGATCCTTTATCTTTACTTTACTTTGAATCATTGGGTTTAGACATTACTTCGGTGATCCTTAATCGTTTCAAAATGGCAGCAACATACCCCTTTTGTGATTTCTTTCTATCAAAGAATCATAGAACGATTGATTCCCGCGTGCTACACTTTTGATCGAAAGAGTTTTACCAATTCCAACAAATTTTCCTTTTTGGATTTGAAACTTGCTCGAATTGGATACTCTCAATTTCTATATCGAAGATATACTTACGAAGTTATTCCAACTTATTGATTCACACTAACCCTAGATCCTTGCCCCTGAGAAATGAATCAATACTTTCTACTCGAGCTCCATCATGTACTATTTACATTACAACCCAACAAAAAAATGGGGGTTTTAGTGGAACAGGACAAAGGATGTCGAGCCAAGAGCACTTTCATTCCTATACAATATAAAATGGTGGATGTAAGAGTCCACAGCGGATCATGTCCTTCAAGTCGCACGTTGCTTTCTACCACATCGTTTCAAACGAAGTTTTACCATAACATTTCTCTAGTTTTGAACCGGTATGTAATTGATTCAATTATGGAATCGTGAGTAGTCATTGGTTCAGTCGGTACATAATAATCGATACTTTTTCCTTATATATATATGGATGGGTAGATGTTTTTCTGAAGAAGTCTCGGCAAGAATTCAACTTAATCCCATATTTTATTGTATGAATGCAACATCTTTTTTTTTTTATAAATAACACAAATATAAATAACACGAATAAATGGGTTCTTTTTGAATCTTCATCTTTGAGTAACTCGATAGGATAGATTCACCAACCTCACACTTATTCGAGTACCAAGGACTCATAAGAAATCATTAAAAATATTTAATTGAAAAAATTTCCTACTTCGACATCATTATTTGAATAATGTTTTACAGTAAGTACCGCATTTGATTTTTATCATCATAAGAGAGATAAATCCATGTTTCTTTTCAAATTGAACCATCATCAATGATTTAAAGCAGATAGATAGATCAAAAAAAAAAATCCAATTTATTTCTTTTTTTTGTGGAGTGAATAAAAAAGACTGATATGTAAGGGAAGATTTAGGTCGTTATTCTTTCATCTGATTTGATTGATAAAATAAGAATCGAAAGAATAGGAGATTTCCATATCTATCAGATAAACCGAACAATTGTCACTGGAAGTAATTCAATTATAGATACTCTATGTTAAATATTTAACATTAAGGAATCACAAGTCTTTTTCACACAAATCGAAACACCCTTGTCACTGAAATAGAACGATAACAATACATACATATAAACATTTCCTCATTTTCTACATATTTGACTTGAGGTTCAGTAATTTTTCTGTAATCTTTCCATAAAGTAAAAGTTAAAAGTAAAGTGAATAGAATGTATGAATAACCCCCCACCTCAATTGTTACCAATTGTTACATAGATTTACAATTATTTTCATTAGAGCCAAAGACGAAATGCCTAAAAATAAGAAAATACATCTTTTACATATGGAATTTACTTGATCGTTTGTTAATGAGATTCGGATAGACATAGATATTCAAATTGATACCTTACATTGCTCTTTAAGCCCTATCTACTCCCCTAATTCTATGGGGATGATGAATATGAATCATAAATCAAAAAAGGATCCTGTTTTATGGGATGCTAGACGAGATAGTCTAGGTACAAAGCCAAAGAGGTCCAGATTAAGTCGTTGTTACTATTTTTTTATTTTACCCTAAACCAGTCTTAAGTTATAACTTAATCCCCTTGATTGAATTCAATTAGTACCAAGAAACTCTTCTTGTTTAGACTTCAAGAAATCCGCAGAGAATTAATAATTGGGATTGGGTTACCTAAGGGATAGGGAATACGAGATAGGGAATATAGAGGTTTTTCTTTCGTATTTCGATTTAGAGTGCATCATTGAAAAT
>Ga0115848_100736_pt1 | contig 13385 bp, 7 predicted proteins | sample InSIn3gowninarea_FD_83862 | JGI IMG/M metagenome (GOLD analysis project Ga0115848, IMG submission 83862) | reverse complement strand
CAAAATAAATGGAAAGGGTGAAGAATTAGCTTCTGTAATCGCATCAGGTCGACTCGATGTCGTGCTCTAGGCACATGGTGGATGCGCATACGGTCGAGGCTAAACGAGTGTGTGTCAGCCGATGCTCTTTCGTTGTACTCCGCCGACTTCTTCCCTCCGTCATTCTTCCCCGCTCTCCTTCGACTCCCTGGTTTCACAAGACATACCTGATCCTCAATAATGCTCTGCTCGAACCTTGGCCCGCTCATCGCAACTTCCCTCGGATTCTGACTCCGCGACCAGATACCCTTGTAGTTCGGCGCCTGTGTAACCCTCATCTTCTCGGCCTCCTCTGGAGACTCCTGCAAAACCTTGTCGAAAGCGCCCTCAGAAGAGGTAGGGACCGCATTGGTCTCGGAGACGTTTGGCTTTGCATCGCGCTTGACGGGGTCGTTGGCGGGGACCTGGTTGCTGGTGGTCGCGGTAGAGGTGTAGCGGACGAAGGAGCGGGAGGTGGCCGCTACGCTACGGGAGCGCAGGGCACGAAGAGTGGTTGGGAGCATATCCGGCGAGGTGTTGGTGCAGACGGGCTGCGCAATTGCTTGGAAAAGATAACCGTTTGGATGATGAAGTTGAGCTTCCGAGGGTTCACGCTAGATACTTACATAAGCGACTGGTGTTATTGGCCAAATCTATCCGTGCTCCCTTCACTCTCAACCCCCAATGAACATATACCTTGATTAACATATCCGAGAAGCCGCTCACGAATAAGGCTCTAAGGAGCATATTTCCAGTGTATCAATTACGCACAAGGCTCAAAGCTACAAAGACTTGGTCAACGCGTTTCATTTGAAATTCAGGATAACAGATAGTCGGACAGGACTTCTTCTTGTATTTCAACACGCACAGTATCAAGTATTTCGATAGTCTCAAGGCTTATTCCAGGCCACCACGAAGGAGATTGCATCCTGCATCATAAGGACAAATGTTGGTCGATGGGCTTGTAAAATTTTGGTAAGCACTGATTGCTAGTGACTTTAGCACGGCCGGCCATACTACACAGCGAAACTACGAGTCGCCAGACTACAAAAAGAAAGACGTACTGCTTACAGAGTAAGAAGATTGAGCCAAGAACGAAATATGAAGCAGAAACGCTAGAGATTTAGCATTCTTCAAGCATTATTTCTCATAGCGCGATTTGGTCTTTGGTGGACTAAGCGGTAAGTATGAACCGCTATACCTATACAACAGAATAGAGCGCCCACGGGTGTAGAGACATACCCAGAAATGACGCCCACACGCTGGTATGATAGCCGAGTCGGAGATCGGCTCTCCGCTAAGCCCGGACCCTTACCCAACCTCGAACTCCAACACATTAGAACCGGTATCACACCAAATCCAAATCCCAAATATATACAGTACTTTCCAACATGGTCGGCTCGATACCAAACGACATCTTCCAGTTCTCCACTTACTCAGCCCTCAACGCCGGCTTCAACCAAGGTCAACCACGGACCGCAGACCTGACTTCCCATGGCACTGATGGCATTGGTGTCTATGAGGATGGAAGTCTTATGATTCTGAAAGACCGACAAGCATACGCACTCACCAAAGATGGCAAAGCAAAACCAGCGCCCATGAACGCACGTCTCCCTCTCGCATTAGTTACAGTCTACCAACCAAGTTTCCGCCTGAAGATTCCGTCGATTTCATTGGAAGCCTTCGACGAGCTCGTCTCGTCCAATGATGTGGGTCCAGCCAAAGGTATCAACACTCTCATGCCCTTTAAGATCGCCGGTCATTTCGATTCAATAGAGTTTGAAGATGGGCCCAGCAGGAGCGCAATCGATGGCACGGTATTTGGTTATGTGGTACCAGCTTGGATGAAGGCTATTAGTGGACCGCGGATTCATGCACATTTCTTGGATGCCAGTGAAGAGGTTGGAGGGAAGATCACGGATTTTATGATGGCCGAGGAAGCTGTGTTGAGTTTTGCCAAATGTGGAAGGTTTCACCTGGGTTTCCCACAGGGTGAAGAGTGGGAGGAAATAAAGTTGTAAATGGAGAAGTGTGAGATGGTGCGGGTGTACAATGAAGCATTGGTCATGACGCCTTATTAGCATCTCATATTCACTCTAATGCACAAACGATTACCAGGCACTCCTATATCTACACCTCACCATCCATGACATCGTTCTTCTTCTCCGTCTTCTGCGCTTTCTCCATCATCTCTGCCTCTCTCTCTCTCTCTCTCTCTCTCTCTAACCTGGCCCAGGTCAAGCTTCCGTTGAAGATCCCTCTCAACGTAAGTCTCCATTCTAGCAAGCATAGAGCGAAGATGATAAGGAACAGTAGCGTACTCAGAGACCGAAATGTAGAGCTGTCATGGAGAAGCCCAGCTCCAGCCACGCACTAGTCAGGGTGATGGAAGGAAAGACCCAACTCGAATTAGTCTCCGCCTGTATGCGCATCCACCATGTGCCTAGAGCACGACATCGAGTCGACCTGATGCGATTACAGAAGCTAATTCTTCACCCTTTCCATTTATTTTGACCAGCTTAGAGCGCATGCGCGCAAACAACCATGCAGTGCCAGCACCTAAACATTAGAAAGTTTACATACACTTTCTAACGTGCCAGCATATTGGATTGCGCACCAATATCTCTACGCGCGCTCATACAAAGATCAGGATGGATCGCCTTGTAGGAATATAGCAGCGGGTTGCGAGTACCTTCCTAGCATTTTGAACAAGATACGAGCTTCCGAGTCTCTAGCGCCTCTCATCACGGGAGCTTATCAGTGTTTAACAGGGTATATCAAGCCCAGAAAATTTCGACCGTGCGTGGGTTGGAGATTGGTAGGTGAACTGGGCTTCAAGATCATACCAAGCCTGCTCGCTTAACTTGGCACGAATGGTCTCATCGCTGCACCGCATCACGACATGCGTTCTTTACCACTCTGAACGCTATGGGAGGGGCACCTACCCACTTTTGATAGCCTCATTGTCGGCAGAATGTATCTTTTGACAAGCAAGGCACGAATGGAGAATAGTGCATTAGTGCCGAATGTCTAAGGCAAAGTATATAAGGCCAGCATGTGGTGAATTGCGAGTATTAGGATGGTACGTCGCTTGATTTACAACATGACGTCCAAACAGGAGATTGGCAATGTGGATGGAAACATCCCCAAGCGCGTCTCCAGATTCACACGATGGTATAGAAGCCCATTGTTCAATGTCATCGTTGTTGGTATGATCAGCTTTACACAACCTGGTATCTGGAACGCACTCAACAGTATGACCTCAATTACCCTTTTATCATCTTGGTTCCGTCTAATTCTTATAGATGTTGGTGCAGGTGGCCAGCAAGAGCCATACCTGGTCAATGGTGCCAATTCCCTAACATTCGGTATAATGGTCTTCGGCTGCTCTTTCTTCGCCATACTCGCCAACAAGTTCGGCTTGAAGAACGTGCTTTTCTTGGGAACGCTCGGGTATGCGCCCTACTCTGCTTCTCTATACGGTACGCAAGAAAAAAACGTGGGAACAATAAAGGGTATGCTAATATCGTAGTGAACAACCGGTACGGGGTGGAATGGTTCGTGTTGTTTGGTGGCGCAACATGCGGTATCGCAGCATCCGCACTCTGGGCTTCTGAAGGTGCGATTGCACTAGGTTACGCCGACGTACATAACCGAGGAAAGTTTACTGGCATCTGGCTTGGTCTGCGAGAACTTGGTCAGCTCATCGGTTCCTCGATTCAGCTTTCCCTCAACTACAAGAGCGGACAACGTGGAAAAGTTGGGTACACGACCTACATTGTTTTGATCGCACTTCAATGCCTCGGCCTTCCGCTGGCCCTCCTTGTGTCACCACCTCACAAAGTTTATCATCGCGATGGCCGCATAGTTCCGGATCCGACGAAGAACAAGGCTGTCATGAAGGAAGTACAAAGATGGTGGGATTTACTTCGTGATAGGCGTTTCTTCTTGCTCATACCGGTAATGATCGGATTCAACTGGAACAACACGTATCAGGGCATATACCTTACCAAGTACTTCTCAGTCCGTGCGAGGACATTAGGATCCTTGACTTCTGGGGTCGCAGCGACAGTCGCCAATATATTTTGGGGCTGGCTCTACGATACGAAGTTCGTAAGTCGTCCAACGCTCGCGAAGGTCACATGGGGAATTTTTTCGTTGCTTATGCTGGGTTTGTTCGGCTGGCAAGTCGCCAACGAGAAAATGTACGCCGGCTCAAAGGTGACACTTGACTGGGATCTACCAGGTTTTGGACGTGGGTTCGCTGTCAACGTACTCTTTCGGTAAGTTCGCCTGCATCGTGGACGCAACGAAAACTGATCATGTACAGCTTTATGAATGAGTCCCATTACATGTTCGTCTATTGGATCCTAGGAGCTTTTTTCGACGATATTGAGACTCTTACTCTCGCGGTCGGCCTATTGCGTTCATTCGAGTCGGTTGGATCTTGTCTCGCTTTTGGCATTGGTGCTGCCAAGATCGAGCCTATGGCAAACCTCATCGTTGCCTTCGTTATGTTTACCATCACAATCCCATCGACGTTCGCAGCCACATTCCTTGTTCCTGAGAGGCCCATCGATGAACGCATGAGCGACCATGGGCCTGCGAAGACGGCGGATGGTCGGCTTGCTGATGAAGCGGTGAGCGACGTGGCAAGGAAGGACAACGCGTAGCATTATGGTTGGGAGATTAAAATGATGTTAGTTGGAATGAGCTAAGTCCACTGGGTCATCGTTTGAAACTTGTATATGGAAGACTTCGGTCAATTCGTAGTGTCGCAGTGTCCGTCGGCAGTACTCCACTCGAACAACCGTACGACGCAATCCCGATCGAAGAATAATCGAGAGTAGTTACATCAGGTGGCTGGCGATATGAGGGTGAGTGTTGCGCGAATCGGTCGCTTTGCGATCTGGAATTGAGGTATCGTCTCTTCCACAACAAGCTCAGTATAATTGTCATGCATTCCATGGATTGGATGCCCGTTATTTACGGCTCAGCTTCCAAGCCAAGCAACCAAATTCCCAAAAGCGCACGATGCTATGTTGATAACTTTCTTATTTGTGATGTTGGAACTATCGATTTGGCTGATAGCTAGCGTGTTATCTGCGGCGAAGCGTCCGGAGCTGTCCGAAAGGGGAAAGCCTCCGCCTCATTTGTGGCGCTGGCAGCTCCAGCTGTACTACGACAACACAGCTTCGCTCTCGACAGTCGTCTTATACACTTCTCTCACTTTGTCTCAAGCTTCATCGATATTACACGAAACCTCAAAGATGACAAGGAACCATCCCAGCCTCCGCAAGGCAACTTCGAACGCTGACCTGTACGCGGATCCGTCACCGCCCCGCCCGCTACGACACTCGCACTCGACAACACTTGGCCGCGCTCATACGACTACGTCGCTACCGCATCGACAACGGCTAGATCGAACCGCGGAAAGAGGATGGAGGAGTCAAGTCGTTTCCGACTATCGTAACCGTCACAGCATCGCCGCGACGTATCCCAACCTCATCGATGTTGCCGACGAAGACTATCCGGCGCCGTCGACATACCAAAACCCGCCACCTGTACCACCCAAGATACCAGAGGTCCCAGTTGAACAAGTCGAGAAGGAGATCGAGATGCCGAAGCCGACGCCTTCCCATTGCTGGATTCCTGTTCCCGCTCGATCAAAGGAGGATCCGGCACGCTACACGAAGCCCTTCACCGACTACATGACGCATAACCCTACCATCTTCCACGCCGTCGACGCTGTCGCCCAGGATCTTGAGAAAGACGGATACAAGAAACTGTCAGAGCGCGATTCGTGGGAGCTGAAGGCTGGAGGCAAATACTATGTCGAGCGAAACGGAAGTTCGCTCATCGCCTTTGCTATCGGTGACAACTACGCGTCCGGAAACGGAGCTGCCATTTTGGCTGGACATATCGACGCCCTTACAGCGAAGCTGAAGCCCATATCCAAGCTCCGCAACAAGTCGGGCTATGTACAGCTTGGTGTCGCGCCTTATGCCGGTGCATTGAGCGACACCTGGTGGGACCGCGATCTTGGTATTGGCGGAAGAGTGCTCGTGAAGGAAAACGGGAAGATTGTCACCAAGCTTGTCAAGCTTGACTGGCCGATCGCAAGGATTCCGACGCTGGCTCCCCACTTTGGTGCTGCCGCGAATGGCCCCTTCAACAAGGAAACGCAGATGGTGCCTATCATGGGTCTAGATAACAGCGATATGGGCAGTTCATCAAACAACGAGGAGGGAGACTCGAAAGCCAGTGTACTGGGTGGAGAGGGCGCCTTTACGGCTACCCAGCCTGAGAGGCTTGTAAAGGTCATCTCGAGCGAACTCGGCATCACTGACTGTACGTGTCATTACTGTTAGACAGTCCGGTAGAACGCTAACATGTAATAGATTCATCCATCGTTAACTGGGAGCTCGAGCTCTTCGACACACAGCCCGCACAAACCGGTGGGCTCGACCGCGAGTTCATCTTCGCCGGTCGAATCGATGATAAGCTCTGCTCTTGGGCTGCGATCCAGGCTCTCCTCAACTCCAGCGCATCCCTCTCTACTTCCTCCCAGATCCGCATGGTCGCCGTCTTCGACGACGAAGAAGTCGGGTCGCTACTCCGACAAGGTGCTCACGGCAACTTCCTTCCTAGCGTCATGGAGCGCATCGTTGAGGAATTCGCTTCCAACGGAAAGACAAGCAGCGCCTTGAGCAGGACATATGCAAACTCTTTCCTCGTCTCCAGCGATGTGATCCACGCTGTGAACCCCAACTTCCTCAACGCGTACCTTGAAAACCACTCTCCGCGTCTCAATGTCGGTCCCGCTATCTCTGCGGATTCAAACGCACACATGACGACTGATGCTGTGTCTACTGCTATCCTGCAACGCTGCGTAGACCGCGATATCGGCGTGCGCAAGGCCGATCCCAAACTCCAGGTCTTCCAGATTCGAAACGATAGCAGGAGTGGAGGCACAGTAGGTCCGATGCTGAGCTCTGCGACGGGTATCAGGGCAGTAGACTGCGGAATTCCACAGTTGAGTATGCATTCCATCAGGGCGACGACGGGAAGTTTGGATCCTGGCCTGGGTGTGTTTACTTTCCAGAGTTTCTTAGAGAACTTCGAGTCTGTCGATAAGGAGTTTAGGGAATAGGGTGTAGCTTGAGTTTGATAGCATTTTATGGTCCATCAGTTTTCACGTTCCGCAATGCAAAGTAACCCTTAAATTCCCTCGACGTTAACTAGATCAAAACATCATTCATTGCACAGACTACGAATCGAAATAGTAAAGTACTCCGCGGGCTTTACCATAGCGCCGGAAATCCGATAACTCCACCTTGATGCCGCCAAAATCAATTCGTGCAACGCCGCTAGGCGACCATAATTCGCCTTTCTGAAAGCGACCTCAGCTACCACTATAGCACGTAAGAACAAGCCGGGGGACCTCGAAGCAGGTAAAATACACCTATTGACCATTGGGTCGTGTCGGCATGTCTTCGTCCTCGTCATCGTCTGGGTGACCAAGCAGATCCTTGACGTTTTTCATCTCGTAGTGCTTCTTGCGCAGTTCCTCAAACTTGCGATGCTTCTCCCTCTCTTCCTGCGAGGCATTGGGCAGGAGCTCGCCGTGGTAGCCTTCGTCGGTATCCATACCTTCTTCGACCATAACTCTCTTCTCGCTCTCAGGCGTTTGAGAGTGTCGCGCCTGTAGCTCTGGCTGTCCTAGATCGAACTCGGGTATGTCATCAATCTTAGGCTTCCGTTTTGGCTTATCCAGCTCGTCGACCTTGAGCTCCTCCGCGTTCAGCATCTCGACCTCCTCTTCATCCTCTGCGGGATCGTACTGCTTGGCGTATGGTGTCTTGGGCTCATCGATCTTCATGGTGCTGTCGCGGTTCTGCTCGTTTAGGTAAAGGTTGGCCTCGTCCCACTTGAGCTGTGGACTAGTCTCATCCGCGGGATCAACGCCCGATTGACGCCGTGAACCCATGCCGCGCGGGTTTGACGAGGATCTCCGGTGGGCGCCAGCATTGCGCAGTGTGTTTTCCAGTACGATGTCCTTCTCTGACTTTTCGCGACCTAGCTGCGGTCGCTCGGCTATTGGGCTTACGGCTGGCGGGAGCTCGCTAGTAGGGGAAGTTTGTGAGTCGGAGCGGTATGAGCCAGAATTCTTGAGAATACCTGGCTTCGTTAGCGATGTGTACACTAGATAGCGGGGTATGGTATGATCCCACCCTTAGGTCGCTCAGGATGCGAACTCGGCGAATGCATTTGAGGTGATTGCGCAGTCATCTTGATGATATTGGAGCGGTGTTGCGACGGTCGGTAGTCGTGTGTGGGAAGGCAGAGAGGGAGGCGAGCAAGCTTTGTATGGTGGTGGGCGACAGGTGAGGCGACGGCGTTAGTTTAGGACGGCTAGGAAAGCAATGCGCGTGGTGGGGTGCGTTGTCCTGTGAACGGACGGAAATATGACGTAGACGGCAGGTACCATTTGCACCCCGCACGAGTTCTGATTCACATGCAGGTGCGGCCTATGATCCCCTTCATTATAGAGAGGCTGCCGCGGCTATTTAAACACCTTGGTATTCCCATATTATGTTCGCGCGTTGTAGTTTGCGATGTATCCAGATGCAAGTTTTCGGAGAAGCGCGTATCAGGAGACGAGATCTAACATCATAACACGTCTCCAAGTACAAAGTATAATTGTGATTCCATTGATTTCTTTGTTCTGCTTCAGAGAGCGAGCGGCTCCTTCGGCACCTAGCGTCTACGAAAGATGTCCGTTAAGCGATGGATGGATGGATGGATGGATGGTCTGCCAATCTCGGCCAAGATTCTCTCCAGCGTTGTCTATTGTTAGACAGCTTCCGCAAAACGCAAGGCGCTAAGACACTGCTCGTGCCAGAAAACATATGAAGCCGTGAGACATGAGGTGATGGAATACACGGTGAAACCACACTGGAAGTCAGTGCCCAATCTTGGCAGCGATTGCCATGAACCAATTCACCGCTTGCAAACAAATAGTACTGTTGGATGGTCAATTAGCGGAGCCTCCAAAGATACCTCATCAATGCGTGGCACAATAGTGGGCTTCAGACTTTGCCTTAGAGCTTCAAGCTCAACCAAGAAATCGCGAAGACGCGACAGTGTACATCTGGCTGAGACTCAGACTACCAGAAGTGGTCCAGAGGACCTAGTCATCCCAAGCCGCGACGCGAAAAAAAAAAATCATAGCAGCACACATACAATAAGAGACTGAGACAGCTCGCAGTCTCAACGCGTCGCGCGCGTGACAAAATAATGTCCCTGCTTTCAGGTCATCACCGCATCATGGAAGCCGCCGAAGCGGCCCTCGTGATGATGGTTTTAGAAGAGGATGGCTCGTTCTGGGCCAGTTATCCGAGTTGCCAGCTGAGTAGGATGTGTCGAGCTGGCAAATGATACGAGTCAAAGGCCGGTGTTAAAGAAGAGAAGAGGAAGGGCGCGCAGGCGAAGAAGAGATTATCGAGCTCGGTAGATGACTAAGCCACATCCTTGCCGCGGAAGGCGCGCGCCTGAGCTGCAAGTGCCAACCTCTCAAACGTTTTCTCAGAACGCACCACTATCCGCCATTGCACACGATACCTCCCACCACGCTCGACACTCACACACGCTCCGCCTTCGCCACATCTTTCCGCAGTATCATACCGACACCACGTGACAGACTTGCCTCCCGTAGCACACAACCATCACCGCAAACTAGACCCCGCATATCTTTCGACGCACATTGGCCGCTAGCCCGCCAGCTCCTCTGCTGCTTGTTCGCTCATTACTCCCACCAAGCCTTGGATACTTAACTTTCTTGCCTTGTATTATATACTCATTTGATATTGCTGCCAATGGACAACAGGGAGAATCTGTGGACTAGGCGCTCCAAGTATGCTTCTGCGTCCCCGCATCCTTGCTTTCTCGACTGACAGCCGCCAACAGCACCAGCAAGCTCTCCCTCTCCATGTCACATTCCGAAAACAACAGCGAAAAGTCCGAGCCGCACCAACGCACCGTCTCTGCCACCAAACGCTTCGGTGGCGATTCATCTCACGGAGGTCGAAACCCTTTCAACGCCATTTCGCCTTTGACACCGGGTGGCTTAGCATCGCCTACTACCGGAGGCTCTTCTGCATTTGGGCTCGGCTCAGGCGCATTTGCTTCCTTTGGGTCGGCGGCCAAGACACCCAAAACGCCCGGCACTGCTTTCGACTTCAAAGCAGCCGCCATGTCATCCCCTTCACCTGCGACGCCCTCTGACAAAAAGGACAAGCCCGTAAGCAAGGTGGTCAATAGCATACGCAAGGAGTCGATATCCACAGCCTCAATACCGGAGAACACATCGAGTCCTTCTGCGCCGCCAGATTTCAATGCGCCATGGCCGCTCAAATACACTTGGGCGGTGTGGTACCGCCCACCAACGGCCAAGAATGTCGATTACGAAAAGTCCATCGTGCCGCTTTGTAAATTCAGTACGGCGCAAGAGTTTTGGAAAGTCTTCTCCCACCTCAAGCGTCCCTCAAGTCTCCCCTCTGTATCAGACTACCACGTGTTCAAGCAAGGCATACGGCCTGTATGGGAGGACGATGAGAACAAGCGAGGTGGGAAGTGGATTATGCGCCTGAAAAAGGGCGTAGCTGATCGCTATTGGGAGGACCTTCTACTAGCACTTGTTGGCGATCAATTCCTGGATGCTGGTGAGGAGTTTTGCGGCTTCGTCCTGAGCGTGCGAAGTGGCGAGGATGTCTTCAGCATCTGGACCAAGAGCGATGGTGTGAAGAACGTCAAGATACGGGACACAATTAGGCGGGTCCTTAAATTGCCAGAGGGTACCAACATTGTATGGCGGAGTCATGATGACAGTATCGCTCAGAGATCGGCCATCGACCAAGCTCGCCACGAGAAAAGCCAGCATGAAAAGCGGAGGGTAGTCTCTACAGATGAGTCACGGGAGAAGTCGACAGCTGGCTCTTAGGGGAGGCTCAGTTCAGCGACGGTCTGCAGGCCAAACTCTCGTCAATCGCAAAGTCAACCGTTCAATCCCTGGACGATCTGCGGTCACTCATCATCTGCCTGTGTGCATGATGGGGGCAGACCGCATAAGCTTGAGAGTGTGAACGGATCACTATCCCAACAAGATGATCCTTCGCCTCTAATCGAACACAATGCCGATCCGAGCTGTACTGGATGTGTTGTGCAAATGCGGCCTCTTCGCAATGTCAACCGTCAAGATGTCGGGCGCTTGCTATCGAACACCGCCTGCAGGAGAGACTGTTCGCGTCTGTTGCTGACTGAGTCGCACGATCGTCCAGCGAATAACTACGGACGTCGTCGTTGGAAGACTGATCAACATTAACAAGTTGGCGTACTTTACTTGGTTTACACCCATAGGTATGGGCGCAGCACAGTATCCTAGCGTTGTCTCTGTTCTTTGTATTTTTACATAGCGAAGCGTAGGAATTCGGGTAGCATCGAGCCCTGGAGCTAGCCCGGTCACAGATCGAGGTACTGAAGAAGAACATGTCGCATATATTTGTGACAATGAAGAAATAACTGAACTTCAAAATACTGTCCCCTCCAACCTGCCTTCTCATGCAACGGGATAGTGTGCCTTCGAGTTCGATCCTGCATGTAATGCCGTCGCGTTGTCGAAGCGCGCTGAAACGCCTACAACGAAGATGCTTTGTTCCTCTGAACTATATCTCATAACAATAAGGTACTCTGAAGGTATTTGCTGTGGTACATCTGGTAGAAGTTAGAAAAATTGTACGTCAACGTCAAAGCAAGACGCACGGACGTCATCACCAACAAGTCGTTCTCTGGTGCGCCTTCACCTCCGCATGCCCCACGATGCGCGTCTGCGCTTGTGCAAGCCCCTCAAGCAGTTCCAAGTTCACCTGACTCACCAAACGATGCTGCTCTTCGCCGCCTTGTCACCGCTATGCTACACCAATGTTATCTAACTTTATCAACGGCATACGAGCCGCTGCCGGAAGCTCCTTCAGTTTCACGAACGAAGACGTACGTGCACCTTTTCTTGCAGGCTGGTCGACTGCCTAAGATACTTCAGCGACTACTCTCTCCCCTCATTCTATACTGCCTGCGCCTCCAGCTAACGCCATGTCGCTGCAGCCAAACGATGCTGTCGCCCAATCGCCGTCGGGTACCGACTTACCTCCAAATCCCTACTCTAGGGACTCACCACCTGCCTCAGAAGAAACCTCGCACGTTGTTATAGACCTTTCTTCGCCCACAAAACCTTCGAGTCGACCCTCTCGCAAGGAGTCACGTTCGGAGATGCCTCGCCCACGGCAGCAGAAGTCTGAAAGAAGCGAGGACGAGAAGAGATTATTTGGGGATTACACGTAATTTACCTTGACGCACGAGAAATGGAGAAAGAGACTGATATTTGCAAAGTAGACCGGCGGATGCAGTTAATCTTCCCGATCCAAGGTCTTATCTGCCGTCGGCGAAGCGCTCCATGACTACAAAGGTATATGACCAGCCTTTCTTGCTTTGGATCTTATGCTGATGCTTTCTAGCCCGGTTCAAACAGCGGTTTTAGACCCGTAGACACCATGAACACCGGACCCAACACATCGAGCCGAAAGCCTACTACGTATGGGAGACACAATCGCCCACCTGCACCATTGATAGGTCAGGCGCATGGCGCAGGACAGGTTGCATACCTTCAGCAACGGCAAGACAGAATACCTGCGACACCAGCTCATCGCAAACCCTCACGAGAAGGTGGTGATCCATGGTCGGGTGGAGCTGTATCTGGGAAACGACGGAAAATCGACCATGTCATAACACTCGACGACGATGATGACGACGATGATGATGATGAAGTGTTGGAGGTATCTCGTCCTGGGTACACCACACCTGTTGGCATGTTACAGGACCAGTCGCGCCCAGCCAAAACTGAGCCATCGCGGATGAGCACTGGAAGTGGAAGTACTATCAGTGATTTTAGGCCGCTTCAATCGAAGAGCGAGTTTCGAGAAGTCGACAGTTTTCTCAAATCTTCCCAGAAGAAGCCAAGGAAATCGAGTTCTAACACACCTAAAGGTGATCTGCGACACTCCCCTTTTGGCGGTGGTGCTCTGTCCAATAGCCCCGGCGCACATGCTAATCGACAGGCTATCTTGCAGGACTTTCAACAAGGCGAAGCGAAGCAGAGTTCCACAAGACGTGATAGTTCTGAAAGTAAAGTTGGCCCAGTCACATCTCGCTTCTTTCCTAACGCTCGTATCAATGAATCAACATCGGAACAAATGGAAAACCAGCCTGAAAATGTAGAGAGCGCATATCTTCGCACACAGCATAGATCGGCACCG
>Ga0115848_100734_pt1 | contig 13389 bp, 7 predicted proteins | sample InSIn3gowninarea_FD_83862 | JGI IMG/M metagenome (GOLD analysis project Ga0115848, IMG submission 83862) | reverse complement strand
TAAGGCCGCCATCGATACCCCCCCACCCAATAAGTAAATTGAATGCGCAAGCAGGCTCGACTGTTAAGGCCGCCATCACCTTTAGGTGCTCGACTGTTAAGGCCGCCATCGAGACCCCCCCACCCAATAAGTAAATTGAATGCGTAAGCAGGCTCGACTGGCCGCCATCACCTTTAGGTGCTCGACTGATAAGGCCGCCATCGAGAGGAGAGGAAGAAACGAATTAGCTCATAAATAAGCTCTCAGGTAATGAACAGGCCAACATCAAGAGGTAAACCTCATTCGTTATCGGGATGACTTCTCGCGGGATCGGATCACACTTCGTCCCTCAAACGTGCCTTATATAACACGCCTTATCGGTTGATGATAGACGACCACAAGGAGATGGACGATGGAGTCGAGCCGGATGGATATCATATCCTTGCCTAATACTATCAAGCAAGGCAAGGTTATACCAGAATTTGTCCCTTACCTTCGTCGCAGAGTTAAGTCTTTTAGCAGCCCTGAGCAATCTATATAACCCCCCCTGAAATAAGACAGGGTCTTTCAGTTAGTTGATCCAGTGGCATCAGCCGATGATGTAGGGCCATTTATTTATATAGGGACGCAGTGATAACATTGCTGTAGGGTCAGTGCTCTGGATAGGAACAGTCCATCCTTACTGTGCTTGGGTTGAAAAGGATAGAGTTGAATTCGGCCCAACCTAACCTGTTCTTCCCAACCTATTACTGGGTTCATACACGCCCTCGATAACTGCTCTATGATCGTTCCATCAAAATAGCAGGAATCGGACTCCCACACCACCAACTTCCTTCATAACTGCTTCACATCAATGTTGAACCCTAGTAAATAGAGTACTGCCCTAACCCATTGCTAAAGCCAGGAAGACGATTGGTGGGATCCGATTGGAGGAGCGGAGCCCTCGCGCTAGATTTCTGGCTGGCTAGATAGCTAGGCTGGGTGGGCTACTCGGTTTGACTCAGATGGGCTTCGATGAAGTTACACGATGAGCTTCGATTAGGTCGATGCATGAGAAAATCGATTTTGTTACACGATGAGCGATGAAGTGACACGGTAATGCTTGAGTATTATGTGAGCTACTAAGTTGAGCTAGATCCGCCTACAACACGCAGCATATATATATCTATTCTAATATTGCAGTAGGTCTAGGGTAATGAATCAATAGGGCATTAGTATAGCTCTATAGAAAGGGTAAGAATGAAAGGGTAATGGGTAAAGCGGACTGAATGCGTACTGTGTCTTTCTTCTTGGGTGAGTGACCTGGGCAGTAGCCTTACGCGGACTTGGCAGGTGTTGTCGTTGGGCTATTATTCGTCCGTCCGTTGTGCCCCAGCTCCTCCAACTATGTTCTTTTTCAAGTCCATAAATGAAGTCGATCAATCAAAGCCTATCATTTCTGTTATTCTTACGAACTACGGGAGCAAGGGTAAAGGAAAAGTAAAGGTAAACATGGGCGAGATCCCCCCCTAAAGATGGAGAGAGGGATCGGAGTGAGAACATAATATCTTAAGTAAGTAATATGGATTGGAAGCCCAACCAAGGCGGATGGTTCCACGTCCCAAACCGTGGCATGGGTTTGAGTTACCGCAAAAACGACCCAATCAGTGTGTAATCGGTGTTATAATGATTTACCACCCAAGCAAGATAAAGGACAGGTTCGTTAGCGAAGCGGAACATCAATAGAACGTGATTGAGACGCTAACTCAGGGTAAGAGCGAGCCACAGCTACCTAGCGATCAGCAAGCAATTGCCCACCTACCCAGCTGAACCGGGACGAGAATGGAAGGCATTTCCATCTAATGACTTTACATACATACATAGTGAAGTCCGGTTACCACTATATAAGATAAGGGGCTGCCTGCTCAGTTACCGATCGGAAAGAGTCAATGACCAGGATAGAATTGACATAGTATGGTAAGGATTAAGATACATGGTTTGTCTATTGGTTTGTCTATGGAGGGAAATAACCCTTACTTGACGATAGGCAGATAACATTCTGACTGCCTGCTCTAGCCTCATTGAGGAAAAAGAAGGTAAGTAATGAAATACCGGGGCCAATAGAAAGTGGGGGGAGGGCAATCCATCCCGTTACGGCTCATCCATCCTATCCCAGGCCCGGGATTTTGGAATCGATCAAGCTGGTAGGTGATCTGCAATGGAACCCTAAACTGGATCTTCAACCACAGGCTCGAGCTAGGTGGGTGGTATCCAACAAGATCTTGTGTCACAACTGGATATACAACGGAATACCGAGCTGGATCCCGAACAACTAGATCTATTACTATCGCTTATGGATAGGCAGTCGTTGTTCGAGCAGTTGGCTTCGTTTACTCATAAACAGAGATTGCATTCTCCCTCTAGCTGACTAATGCTCTAAGTGGTAAGTAGTTCTGCTTCACGCTAGCGTACAGGAACCAGCCAGCTCACTAAGCTAAGCCAGGCCTCGCTAAGCCAATAAGGCAATATTCCATCTTCCCTCCAGATGGGCTGACATACCCTAGCACTTATTCTCTTGGGCTGCCTCAAAAGGCATTGACTCAGTTCTATGGTCACTTCAGCCCCCTGAATGAGAGATTGGTCATTGCATCGACAAATCAAGGTCAGAACGGCCGGAAAGTACCAATCCCGTAGCGTTATGACTGGCTGGCTAGGGACATGCCCATGCCTATAGCCGGGAAGGAGGGTCCTTCAGTCACTACTACCGGTAGGGGCTGGAACTGGGGCTGTCAGGCTACACAGAGGGGTGGGCAAGAGGCTATTCATTGGACAGATATGGATGCTGGAAAGGACGGCTTGGCTGGCTTTATTAGCGGCTTTGAGGGGCATTTGCGGACGTTCTATAGCCACTTCAGCCCCCTGAATGAGAGGCCGTATTGGATTCTTTAGGGCCTTCATTGAGCATTTTGATTTACAGATTGCACTCTCTCACCAGATTGGGGACTCATTGACTTATGGGCCTACCACGCCTACCTACGCCTAGTCATCAGATCGGGTTTGAGTTAGGAAGGATTAGCGGTTAGCTGGTGGCAGTATAACAACTAGAATACTTTCACTTGTCAACAAACTTCATCTCGCGCCTACTTTATTAAGGTAACTCCGATACTTTCTATTGGTAGCTCCGACATGACACCCTTATTGGAGAATGCATCACGTAAGATTAGGCCCTCAAAAATCACACTCATTTATTTATCGATTTCCTAGTATGTTTTAGGCGTCAGCTCCGAAATATCTCCTTAGAGTTCTGGGCCATACGAGTTATGGGCCCTGAGCGAACACGAGGGGACAAGGTCCCGGAGGGGCTTGCGCTTCCTAGTGCAAGGAGAAATCAAAATCGATCAAGATTTCTCCTTTGTATCACATAAGGTCAGAGTGGAATAACCACCTCTTTACCAGACTTCCCTTTTGACTTGCCAATAGGAAGAGGATCCATTCATGCCTTATGACTGGCCTTCTTACGGAGGATCAAAGGCGAGGGGGATCATAATAGTCCCGTCCCTTCTGATTCGTTCTCGACAAGATGAGCCCTTCTGTTCCCTTCTGTATGAGCGGTTCGGTCTAGGCTCGCTCTATCGGATGGCTGGTCGGGCTGCGAATAACGGTCGGTGTGGCTATTGATAGTGTGGCTGGGCAGAATGGTCGGTGTGGCTGGGCTCGCTCTCCGGTGCTCCTACTTATGTGTAGCGGAACGGATGTGTAGCGGTTCAACCCGCAGCAGAGTTGTTCTCCTCGATTCGGTCTACCGTCCATTAAAGGGAGGAAGTGGTCGTTATAGTTGTGGCTATTGATTAGGGATACAGTCATTATCGGGTTACTGCCTTTGCTGAAGATAAGGCCACCCGATAAGATCTCGATTATAGAGGAGCGTTATGAGCGCCCAAAGAAAGGAGCGTAACTCCCTCATTCCTTATGGGCTCGACAAGATGAGCGGTATGGATTAGATGATGGTGGCAGGCATGAAAAGGCAATGGGGATATCGCCTTATGACTCGACTTGCTGAGACATAACAATATGGGGTTGCCAAAGCGGCCATATTTGATTAGGCCCAGCGGGGGGCGTTATTACTGGGCGCTAACAGCCTATCTTGTAGGCATACTTTATATCGTAGGGTCAATAGAGAACTTTCGCCCTCTATTTTTCAGATTTTGGACAAGAGGAAAAGTGATGATAGGCGCATTACTTAGGCAGACCAGCCCATCTCCATCAATCAAAGCAGGCTCTTACATAAACAAAGACAGTAACCGGACACGTCACACAGCAGATGCCGGAAACGCACTCGTTCAAACATAAAGGTTCTAAGCTGATACGTAATAGCGCAGTCCATAAGCACACTTGGCTATAGGTAAAGGCCTTTAACCAAACCATGCATCAACGCACCCGCCAATAAGCAATCAAGGAAGGCACACTCGACCACTATTTACCCACCCACCCCAATCCCCGGGGCCCGGTAGGGTGAGCCTGCCGAACTCTCGACTATAAGGCCGCCATCGAAATCTGTTCAAACCTCCGCAGCTATCTGATATGATATGAAATGCATAATGACATATATAATGAGATATCTCTTTGTATACGATATTCTTCGAGAATGTTTTCGATAGAATTCTCGCAGTAATTATGACATTTCGACCCATTATTTCGACCCATTATGATCTTTTCACTTCATGTCGTAGGAGCGGTAATTCAGCGTATCATTATATATGTCATTATGCACAAAGAAATTGGGAATATTCGATCACTGAGCATATATGGGCATATGTCATTATGCAATCGAGATCTCGAACTAAATGACATATATAACCCTAATTGGTTCATTTCGACCAGTGATTCCAGTCATTCATTATATACGTAATTACGTCATTCGAGATATGTCATTATGCATTCATTCATTATATATGTCATTACGCATCAAAACCTCCGCCTCCTCGTGGGGCCTAATTATTAGGGTGAGCCCGCCGAACTCTCGACTATAAGGAGAGGGAAATCTTGAAAAACCTCCGCCAAGAGAAAATGGCCCCCTGAGTAGGGGCGGGCTTGGGTGGTGGGCTTATGGTCGAGCCTTAAAGCGCATCCTCATCAGTCTGGCTAGTTAGATAAGTTCAGTGGGTATTTGTATTATTTTGTTTGCCCTGGTGTTATTCTTTAAGGGGGGGAGTTACAGACTGGGGCACCCGAGGACTACGGGAGACTCAGGATAAGCTTTTCATTCATTTATCAGGCAGGGTTACAGGCAGCACCCCGAAAGCAGCTTGTCAAGCGAGAAACGGTCCCAGAACGAGCAATGAGCCCGGTTCCAGAACAATATATGGGGGCCCAGAGAGATACAGAGCTGGTCCCAGAAGGTTCAATTTAGAAGACATACGGCTGGTCCATATGGGACAGGTACACGAGAGCTGGCAGCAGCCACAAACCGGACCGGAACCTTTTACATTGATCTAGTGATTTATAAGTAGCATTTATTTCATTAAACAGTTCAGTTAGTCAGTTAGGGAGTAATTGATTCATTTATATATGTATTGCAGTTCAGCATCCTTATAGAGTGAAATATCCTATATAATACATGACCTTCTTAGTTCATCTATTGAATGAAGGAAGACGAGCTTAGCCAATGAGGAACTTAATAACGAATTACCATAAGGTAAGGATTTCATACCAGTCCTACCACGAGCTTAGTCGAGACTTATATCCGAGACTTATATCAGTTACGTTAGCCAAAGATACTATGAGCAACGACATTACCGTGAAACGTAAACGAAGATACGACGTAAGACATTACCGGGATTCAGGAAGGAACGGGTCTCGGATACGGAGGTGAAGATAGGACGTAGGGTTGGAACAGAAGGTCGGGTACAAATAGAAGGGTCGGATACCACAGAATGGAATACCCTTCGTTAACCCTTCGTTAGTTTATGAAAACACCCCAGTATGGGATAACCTTTTGGATATCTCTTGAGTGATTACAGGATCTTGATCAAAAGGATGGAATTCTATTAATCGGTAATATCTTGATCGATTTTATACAACATACCCACCCTCAAACTAGATTGTGTATACAATCACACCTTCTTTGTTATTGCAGGCAGGGATCGGACAACACCTATTGCGTACGAGAGCTGGCTGGTTGTTGTCGAGCGATAACTGAGCCGGTACCAGAATGAGATACTTGGTGGGTCCCAGAGATCGAAATAAATTAGAGTTGGTCCCACAAACAGAGCTGGTACAACTTATCAAAATAACTGGTACCGCAGAGATATAATGGGAATGGGCCCACAGAGGCGTCATGAGATGAGCTGGCACCACCAGACCGGGTTGAACATCCACCATATTAGTTACCTATCATTGAATTGAATTGAAAATACTCGGTTACTGTTAGGGAGCTTATTAGCCTATTTCTTTATGTAATGAAAGCAGCGCAGTCCAGCAGCCCTTATATAGTAGTAGTGGATATATAGTGGTGGAAATATAGTGGTGAAATATTGTATATAATGAAAACCTTGCCCCCCGGAGGGACAAGCGGCTTCGCACCTTGTTCATATATGGAATTAATGGAGAGGAGCTTAGCTTAAAAGTGACAGACAGAATGACAGTGGCGTTCGCTGCAGAGGGACAGACGGGAGATCCGGAACTTAGCCCAGTATACGACGTACGACATTACGGCAGGACAGGACGGGTTTCGGATAGGAGGGTCAGATACAGAGGGCCGGGTACGGATACATAGGTCGGATACCACGGAATACCCAGTTCAGCCAATACACCCAGATCGGTCAGACCAGCTCAGCGAAGAATAGAACATAGCGGTCAGACCAGTACGTTAATGCCCTTGATTGATATAATATACTCGGTAGGCATACCCCCCTCGACCTCACCCCTGATGTTGACGGAATTACGTATACAATCAAACTGAATATGGTTGCTGGCGAGGAATCTGTTGGACACTCACATCAGGCTGGAAGGCAGGCAGGCTTTATTGCCCAGTCCCGTCGTGCTATATTCCACCTTTTGACAAGTTATATATACGTATAATAAGATGGTCCATTCATAAAGCATTTTACTGCAGCGCAGGAATTTCACTAGCCTATCAGAGTCTCACCTTAACTAGAAACTCCCATTTATGGTAGCTGGGCGGGCACGGTCTTATACATTACCTTCTATATTATAGATTTATAGCTGGGAACCCAACCCCCGGATATATAAGTAAGTAGGATCTGCCGGGATATCAATTTCTCCTTTGGTGGGCCTATCTAGTATATGGCTGGGGCAGCTATATTACCCTCCTATCCTTATGTATGGGGTGGGGAGGAAAGCACATTTTTGACCATATAGGCCAGGCCCTTCAAATTGCACTTTTAGAGAACGGATGGAACATCTGGTGCTACCTTCAGGAGCTTGAAGTTATCATAGAACGCACGCAAATGCCTCTTTAAGACGTTCCAAACATTTCATTGATGGCTGGTGGGATTGCTGACTGGCTTGCTTGCTTTTAGTGCTAGCAGCTTTTTTAGAGCCGCGGATCCTGGAGCAACCACCTTTTTCTCCGAGGGCACAAGATCTTACCCTGGCTGCTGGTCGGGGAGGTACTTCAGCTATGAGGGAGTGGGTCCAGTGTTCCTTTCTTCGGGAACAGATAGGAGCCCAGTGCGCCTGCTTGATTCCGGAAAAGAGAGTTGTTTCTGCTGTAGAATGAATAACGCTAGCTTGATCGTGGGGTGACTGAGTGCGGACCAGACAGATTCTATTTCCTGAGTGGGATCTAGAACCTCCCGAACCCACTAAGTCTTTAGGTTACCGCCCACACTCAATGCCCTATAGTTTACTCCCGCTCCCTAAACTGTGGAACCTTGAAAGGAACCTACTAACCTCACCCACCCCGCTAAGTGATCTTCGGGAAAGACAGGCAGGTAGGCTTCTTCCCGTCGTGCTCTATCCCATCATTTTACCTATTCATATATATATATATATGTATTTATCAGAAGGATGGTCATGGTCCACTCGCACAGTCGTTTTAAACTCGTCAGTCGGGTATCTCGCAGCACAGGGCTTGAATAGCCTATTTGAAGACCCAGCTTAACTAGTTACAACTTATATCATATGGTTTCTGGGCGGGCACGGACATCTATATAGAGTTATAGACAGGCATTGAAGCTCAGCAGGCACGGACATATCTTTTTATGTTGATAGGACGGAATACCCCGGATATTTCATTATGGCAGGAGATCCTTTTTCACCTACACAGAAAGATGGCAGATAGGTAAGGTAGGCGGATCTAGTTAGTTAGTTAGTTTCGGGCCTAGTTATCGGGCCTAGTTAGTTTATGGCTAGGGCGTTTATAATACCATACTCTCCATCTGGGCAAAGCTCTTTCGGCGGGCTGGCTTGCTGGTACCGCTCTTGCTATAATAGCTAGCTGGGATCGATGGCTTTGGATTGCTGGCTAGTGGCCTTTTACAGGCTTGCATTCTAGCTTTCAGGCTGGCTTGATAGAACGACAAGGCTAGCTTAAGCTCAATTAAGCTTCGATTAATGTTGACTTATTTAGGGAGGAGAGGGGAGTTCATACTCAAATCAAAGATAGTCCTGAGTTGCGTTCTCATCTGGTATCCGATCGTCCTGGCTTAGTGAATTAGGAGCGTTGTCTTATAGCTTAGCTTCGGGGAGAGCGATCCTAGGAACCAGTCTTATTATCCCGGATGTATTGCTAGCCAGCCTTAAAGGAGGGATGCTTTTCTTCGCCGAACAAGTTCCCCTCGGTAACGCTAGCTTGCTGCTGTCCTTGGTGTTTATATAAGTGATTACTTCAGAATCACGACAAGCATTAATCCAGACCAAAATCAATTTCCCTCCCCTGCTCCTTGCTTCTGGCCTTTGACGCTTCCCTTCTTCCTTCTTCATTCAAGTGGGTTAGGAGCTAGTTTATACCACAACTCATCTTATAGCTCCCCTGCTTATCGGGCTAGGTCTTATCAATGAAGGCTCCGTCCATTGCATCAGGTAAGGTCTTCTTTCTTTGGCAAGGATGTATCCATTAGATTGATATCTGCTATTATTGATGTTCTGACAAGTTGTTATCTTTGTCCAAAAGCTATTCTATCTCTACAACCTCACACTGGCACTGGGGACTACTCCTCCCTATGGTCTATACTATAGGCAGCATCAGTATTCTATCTGTGCCTACTTGGTCAGGTGAACGTAACTATCTCCCATTTGCTGGTGGGAACTTGGCTCAACAACAACCAAATTTTGAAGGAGACAGAAATTGCCAACCAGTAAGTGCCAATCATGGATGGGCTTCAGCTAGTAGTAGTTCTAAGAACTTATTTCCTTCTAAGCGTTAGCAACTGGCTTAAGAGAGAAAGCTATGCGCCTTCTCTACTGATTCAAAACTCTTAAGGCCATAGGGCTATCTCATTCGGCGGGTAAGTGTTTCAACCCAGTCAATAAAAATGACCAGCTACTTCCCATACGCCCACTTTGCTTTCTCAAATTCACACTTAAAGGCCAGCTAGCCGTGGGTCAACGCTACCCTTTCACTAGCGAATTTACCACTTCTTTGACAAGGCCCGTAATGGGGGAATGAACCAGCTACTTGATAGGCCACCCTTTCACTCTGTCATTTCCCACTTTGAAAAGGCTGCTGGGTTAGTCAATTTCATTACCGGCTACTTCCCATACGCCCACTTCGCTTATTTCAATTCCCAGTCCTGAGAGGCGTTCAGACTCTATATCATTTCGCGACGCCCACTTTCATCCTTTCATTTACCATATTCGTTTGGACCACCCTTTCAGACTATCTATCATCTCGACACGCCCACTTTTGTTACTGAAATTCCCATATCGCATAGGTCCGAAGTTTCGGTGGCTCAGTTCAACGATCCATGACGCCCACTTTCCTCTCCCTTGTGGTCGGGCCTGCTTGCGCATCCTACAAATTTGCGAATAAATGTTTGACTTATTTTCATTTCAATACCAGATAGAATGATTTTCATGCTTGAAATATGAATTGAAATACTTACTTACTTACTTGTCTTTCTTTTCATTTCCACGAAGTGGGTAGGCTTGCTGTGAGAGGATGGGGAGGAGGATTCGCTCGAACTAAAGCGAAGACGACCGAACCCCATCCGAATCAACAGTGGGTAGAGATGAGGGTGAGCATTCCCTTACCATAGAACCTTACCAGAGATCAGGCTTTGAGCTTCTACGTAAGTTCTTAGTCCTCCAGTATCCGGGTGCATCACATCGCATCACTAGGCCCGTCACAAGGCCAATTTGTTTCTTTTTTCCCCCGTACCACCCCGTCTTTTTGACCTGCTCGCCTCGATCCATTCATTAGAAGAATCTGCATCCGGAGGACCAATCCCTTCTATATCCCTCTCCTTCCCCGAGCTAGTTCGGAAAAAGGTAGAAGGGAAGTAAATAGAGAGAGGGTCGGCGCTTTCCCCTCACTCCGTTTGGTAAGGGTGCTGCCCGCAAAAGAATCTGTAGAGTACTCAAACTATAGATTGGTATTTGCGAGCACGAGTTGAGATAAGAGGTAGATTGTCTGAGAGGTAGCTATTGCTGGAACAAGAGTTGGAAAGTGAATGCCAGCCAGATGGGATGGGGGGGGAAAAAAAGGTAACGTGATATGGAGGGGGCTCGGTGTGTTGCTCAGCCCTGGATCCGCTCGCTCTGTCTGCTCAATCCAGTCAATGAAACATGAGTTACTAGCAAAGGTGCGGGAGCGGGTGGGTGGAGTAATTATTTCCATTATTGATCACCAAGCCGGTTATTTTAGTGGGGTAAGGGAGAGATAGAAATGGATTCAATTCATATCTCATGGAATAAGCTACTTAGTCAACTACTTCTATTTTCGCCTGCTCTGAAAGAAGGACCCACCCCAAGGAAACGAACTCGGCCGGGCGACCCGAACCCCATATTCTAACTATGCCGTCGCCACGGGTCCAGATTGAGAGGTGGAAAAAAGCCAAATAAAAGGGCATGCTCCGCTGCGGGATCACTGCCCGAGGGTTGGGACGACCGCTACTAGTCTAAGCGCAATAAGGGTTGAGGAGGCAACCAATGCGGCTAGGCAACACCGAGAGGAGATTGCGTAGGGAGCTGGCGAAGGTCAGTAAGGGCAGACTAAGAGAAAGCTTCTGAAAGGGATTTATATAAAAGAAAGCACGGTAAGGTTCAGGTAAGGTCCTTAAGCTTAGGTAAGCTCTTTCAAAAGGCCAGAAAGGGCCTTACTTAAGCTAAGGAAAGATGATAGACGAAAAATAGCGCTTAAAACCTCTCGAATTCCCTATTAAGATTGAAACGGAGGATAGCGTGCACTCAACCTATATGAAACGGAAAAGGACTCGTTTTATAACGTTAAGGCTCGCTTATATGAATAATGGCCAAAATGCCGTTATTACATACGTAATATCGACACATATCACTCGAGTAGTATTAACGAGTCGAGTCGTTTTAGATACGGTATCTATCGTGACAACTTATCCAAAACAACACCGAAGAGCATGCATGAGCATTGCACCTCTCCCTATCTACCAGGTCGAGCTCTCTCCGGTCGAGCAAGTTTGATTCGGTCGAGTGCCTACCTTTACGCCTCAAAAAGATACACCTCGACCTACTGACTGAAGGTAGTAGCGCATTCGTCAGATCAATCATATACTTTGGAACTTTCGCCCATTCCTTTTTGTTGGAATGACCTTCCAAGCGGAGAGTGAGCCTACCCCATAAGTCGGCTGTCAGTTCACCTCCAAATATCAGATCTAACAAGATCCTTTCTGTTTTCCAGGGCGAATCAACAAGTAGGCTAGCCTCGTTCATGTCTCAACTCCAGCCAAGTGTCTCCTCCAGTCGATGATGAGAACCAGCTCCATTGCTATTCAACATTAGACAAAAACGTCTCGAAGCTTATTCGACAACACATGTCGATCAAAAAGTGTCGTTTTATCAGTCTCTAGGTAGCATCCTCGGGTTCCTTGATATCATCCCTGTCCAACCCAGCAAAAAACGCATATTTTTCCGTGCTTAAACCGCGGCTGCTCATTACCCCGAATAACCAGCACGAATCTACTAACTTACTCCGGCCGAGTACGGGGACCACCCAAGACTGACTCGCCCATACAGCTTTCTAGAAACCACCCCTAGGCCAAGGATCGATGGTCACTTATCAATCTAACGAGTGCTTTATCGGGTGAGGGAAAGGTTCGAGTGAGGGAGGTGAGAGAAAGAAGGTTGCATATGGAGGGCTTGGGTACTTGAATGAGTTGATTGACACTACCAAGCACGAATTCGATTATATGCGTTAGCTTCACCTTCCTATCGTCAGGCGAGGGCCCCCTCACCTTCGCTCACTCAGGTGAGCGCTCTATATATTCCCTCAGGGGGACCAAGCGGAGTATGTCAGGTAGGAATGATACTTACACTAGTAGCCTGTAGGTCTTCATATTAGTGGCATCAACTCATTATTATGAGAAAAAGTGGGTTCAGTGTGTAGGAATGTTCATAATGCTGTACATAAGTAGGAAGGCTAGGTGTATTGTCAATGCTTCTAATCGGTGGTGGGAGACCCCTTAAGATTGCATGTAAGGTGTATGGCTTGCAATCTAACGTGAATACTCTGCTTAGTGGCTGTATAGGGTATAAGGTGTAATGGTGGGGATGTAAGCTTAAGATAATTTGTCATCTCCCCTCGTTTTTACAATAGTACTAGTGATGTCCCCAACTTGTTAGTAGTCATGGCAACTATGAAGGCTATTATTGTGGTAGTAGTTTGTATATGGTAAAATCCCCCTGCATATCTGTTGGCGGACACCCTTTTTGCGTACCAACCCGATGGCCCTCAAAGGTAGGCCTTCTTTATATGAGTTAATTACGTGACACCCTAATATGAAATTAGTTTATTCAGAAAGAATGAGCTCCTATATATACACACCTTCCTTCATTCACAGGGGATGGGCCGGGAATATTCTCTTTCTTGTTGATGTCTTATTCCTACCTTACTTATTCCGACAGCTAACCCTCCCTCCCATAGATGTAATTACAGCAAGAATGACACTTACCCACCTTTTTTCATACAGATAGGCATCCTAAGCAAACAACATATACAGATCCAGCACACTGTCATCCCATCCCACCCAGGGCATGAAATAACATCCCACATTCACACTTTATACCATCCCATCTCCTAAGCATAGCGTAAAAGAAAAAGCACTCATCTCTTAACGGAACAAATACTAGGGAATTGGCAATTAATAAAGAATACCTTTTTCCTTTCATAGATGGCCTTATGTCCCTAATTTCCTTAGCCTTGCGGCGTGGATATGGGTCCCTCAGCGGGATGTGCACTCCATTCAATATGAGATCCTTAGCCTTCTTAGGGATGAA
>Ga0115848_100732_pt1 | contig 13399 bp, 15 predicted proteins | sample InSIn3gowninarea_FD_83862 | JGI IMG/M metagenome (GOLD analysis project Ga0115848, IMG submission 83862) | reverse complement strand
TACGGATTGGGTGGTAGCTGGGCTTACAGGTGTTGGAGCTTCTGATTTTATTCAAGCACTCGTTACGAAAGGTATTATTGCTGGTGTTGGTGCCTCTAACCAACAGTTCATTCAAATGTTCAATGATGCAAGACCAAAAGCTTTTACATCTATCAATTCGATTATAAAAGTGGAAGAGAATTTGAAAAGAATTGCCGAAAAAATTCCGTACCGCAGATGCTTCATATGATGGAAATCTTGAAGAAGGAGCAATGTGTGGTAAGTTAAATAGTGAGAAAAATGATGGATTTTTACGTGACAAGGTTTGGCATGGTCTCAAGGAAACTTATGAGGATCTTAGTAAAGTAAAAAATTCCGATGAGTCTTTATATGATAAATTTAAACATGGTATCGATGCAGCGTATAAAGATGTGAATAAAATAAAAGACACTATTCACGAGAATATGATGGGGGAGAGATAATTCGCGTTACTAGGCCACCAAATCCTGCAGGATTATATGTTGCAGAGCTAAAGGTTGATGGTATTGTAAAACAAGCTAAATCTTCATTTTTCCCTAAGGATTGGAATAGAGTCCAGGTAGTTGATTCTATGAAAGAAGCATATACCAATCTTGTTCAAATCGCTCCAAATAAATACGTAGAGCAAACTTCTTCTGGATTTAAGGTTGAGATGATTATTGAAAATGGAGAAATTACCACTGCTTATCCAAAATATACGAGAAGATAGTGAGGTTGTATTAATGAATTATTCACATAAATTTTGGCGTGACCCATTTGGTGGACTAAGAATTCGTTTACCAAAAGAAATTGCTATTGTATCTGACTTTATAGAAAATCTAGATGAAGATGAAGCGGATGAATACATAGAAGTTTTAGACCATGTCGTAGAAGGAAAGTACCCTAGTTATGAACTAGAATACAATGCTGCTGCTGTATTTATTGAACCTAAATATACAAGCGCGATTAATTATTACATTAGCTCACCAAATAATCAATGTAAATTAGAAACTTCAGAATTCAGGAGATTACTTTTGCTTTGGAGAAATAAAGTGATGACAGAAGGCCGAGATATTGAAGTAGATTAAAAAGACTGCCTGTAATGAAGTGCACCCCAATTGTTAGACACATAATTAACAATTGGAGGTGCATTTTTTATGGCTAAATTTTCTTCAAAAGATAAAATACAAGCAGTAAATGGAACAATTTAAGCAAGAACTAGAAACTTATATTTATTACTACAATCACAAAGGAATTAAAGCAAAACTAAAAGGATTGCCCCCTGTGCAATACAGAGTTCAATCCTTAGTAGCTAGCTGCTTAATATATTTGTCTAACTTTTTGGGTTCAGTTCAAATTCGAAAAGCTTTTTTCTATTTATGAGCAATTTGCTCCATATCCGGACTACAAGTATTCGACTGACATGACTTATTTAAAGAACATGCCGCGCATTTTCCTTTTTTACTTCTCTTTACAAAATTAACTAACGTGTATGCTGCATAACCAAAAATGATAGCTCCAATTATAATATTGACCATCATCACAATACATCTCCTTCTAGAATCCGAGTAGGGATCCAACTTGGTATATAATGAGCGTTAATACATAAGCAACTACGAGTGGATACACGACTGAGAAAATCGTCCATTTCGCTGATCCTGTTTCACGTTTAATAACAGCTACCGTCGCTAAACACGGAACATATAATAAAATAAAGAACATAAATGCATAAGCTGATAATGCTGTATAATGTGCTCCCATTACATTTCCAAGCACATCTTCTTTCACCGCATAAATAATGGCCATTGTAGAAACGACCACTTCCTTCGCTAAAAATCCTGTTAAAAGGGAAGCTGCAGCTTGCCACGTTCCAAAGCCAAGTGGTGCAAATAGTGGTGCGATAAATCCACCAATCATTGCTAAGAAACTGTCTCCCATATCAACACCAAATCCTGATGGCCCTGCATAATTTAATAGCCAAATGACAACAGAACCACCAAAGATAAATGTACCTGCTTTACGAACAAATCCTTTCCCTTTCTCCCACGTACTTAGCCATAACGTTTTCGCTTGCGGCACGCGGTAAGGCGGTAGTTCAATAACGAAAATAGATTTTTCCGCTTTTAAAATGGTAAGAGACATAATTTTTGTAACTAATAACGCAAGGACAATCCCTGCAACATATAGGGAGAACACAACAGTTGCCTGACTATGAGGGAAGAATACTCCCGCAAATAACGCATATACAGGTAAACGTGCCGAACAAGACATAAATGGTGTTACAAGAACTGTAAGTAAACGTTCTTTTTCTTGTTCAATCGTTCTCGCTGCCATAATACCTGGAACATTACATCCAAAACCGATAATCATCGGAATAAACGCTTTTCCGTTTAAACCGAAGAACTCCATAATTCTATCCATAACAACTGCAATTCGCGCCATATATCCTGAGTCTTCTAATAATGAAATGAAAAAGAATAGTGCAAAGATTTGTGGAACGAATACTAATACGGCACCAACACCAGCAATAATACCTTCCGTAACGAGTGCTTGAATAAAATCAGAAGCTCCAACACTTGTAAGCCCAGCTATCACCCAATCCGTAAGCTGTCCAGCAAAAAACTCATCTAACATATCAGATAACGGTGTCCCAATCCACGTAAACGTAACCTGAAAAATAAAAAACATAACTGCTAAAAAGATTGGAAGTCCTAAAATTTTATGTGTAATTAATCTATCAATTTTTTCTGAAAAAGGAATTTCTCCTTCTTTCTCATGCTTCATAACATTTGTTTTTAACTTTTCAATATACGCTTCACGAGTTTTGTAAATGTGCTCTTCCAACGTACAATCAAGTTTTTCTTCTAAGCGAGATCGAATGGCTATGAGTTCCTTATAGATTGGTAATGCTTTCATTTCTTTTTCTACTACTTCGTTATTACTTAAAAATTGAAGAGCTAACCATCTCGGATGCTCATAATTCGCTTTCTCTAAAAGAGAAATTACTTCTCCAATTCCTTCATCCATTCGTACACCATATGAAATAATGAATGGCTTTTTCTCGTTTTTATCATTTTCTTTAAGAGTCGCAAGTAATTCTTCACAGCCTTTTCCACTTCTTGCAACGACAGGAACGACTGTTACACCTAATAGTTCTGATAATCGTTTTACATCAATGACAATTCCTCTTTGCTTCGCCACATCAATCATATTTAAACCAATTGAGACCGGCTTACCAAATTCAAGTAATTGCAACGTTAAATGCATATTTCGTTCGAACTGCGAAGAATCCACAATATTTAACATATGCTGAAATTCTTCTGTTAATAGAAAGTTTGTTACAACACCTTCATCACGCGAAACTGGATTTAAATCATACACACCTGGTAAATCAATTAATGTTCCTTGCTTATCTTTTAATTTACCAACCTTCTTTTCTACTGTTACACCGCTCCAGTTTCCTACGTATTCATAAGAACCAGTAAGCGCATTAAATAATGATGTCTTTCCTGTATTCGGATTCCCTAGCAAAGCTACCTTATTCACGCTAATTCCACCTTTATCATTTTCGCGTCACAATGACGAATGCTAATTAACTGTCCACGACACTCCAATGTACAAGGACCTTTGAACATCGCTTTCTGCTTCATACGAAGTTCGCTTCCTTCAGAAAGACCAAAAGCAGCCAGTCTTCTCTTTAATAATTGATCTAACGACTGAACGCTTTTTACTAACACTTTCTCACCAATTTTAATATCTACTAAGCTCATAACCTTCCCCCTCAGAAGAGAATGATAATTATTTTCAAAAAAATTATAGCACACTCTATTTCTCTTGTACTATACCCTTTTGCTTCATATTTATTAACATTTCGCTACAATTCTATTTCAATTATTGTCATACTGTATTCGTTTGCCATTCTCATCCATTTCGCTTACAATAAACAGTAGCAAATAAAGAATCTCGTTATCACAGGGGGAGCCATGCCGCTGAGAGGGAACACTTCGTTCCGACCCTTCGAACCTGTTAGTTAATGCTAACGCAGGGATTGTGCAAACGTCCGAAATACATACCTCTTTTTATTTACGTATTTCGTATCCTCCTATGATATCTATTCTTTTTTGTACAACTTGGATTTAGGGGGAGACAACATGCGTAACACCAATTTACAAGCGATGATCGAATCTGCTATTCTTGCAGCCTTCGCCATGGTCATCGACATTTTACCATTATCAATCAAACTTCCAACAGGCGGTTCCATTTCATTTGCTATGATTCCTATTTTTATTATCGCTTATCGCTGGGGCTTTAAATCAGCTTTCTTAGGTGGTTTAGTTTGGGGACTATTACAAATTGTCGTGGGAGATGCTTACATTTTAACACCTGTTCAAGCATTCATTGAGTACTTCATTGCCTTTGCTTTTATCGGATTTGCTGGCTTATTCTATCGTCCAATTCAAAAAGCACTTTTAACTTCTAATGAAAATAACTTAGAACAATCCAGTTTAGGTAGCCGTAAAGACAAACCTTCATCAAAACAAAATGAAGGAAAGAAAGTTCTTGCTTATATTATCCTTGCTACATTTATCGGTAGCTTTGCCCGCTACTTCTGTCACTTTATTGCCGGTATCATTTTCTGGGGACAATATGCGCCAAAAGGTCAATCAGCTGTGCTTTATTCATTAATCGTAAATGGTAGTACAATGATTGGTTCCTATATTCTATGTACCGTTTTACTTATATTTTTATTCCTTACTTCACCACGCTTATTCAAGAGCATCAATGCTTATCAAATAAATGCAAACAAAAAGGGCGCTTAATAAGCGCTCTTTTTTTCATATCGTAATATCAATTAAAAATACAATAAATGCGCAAAGAAAAATAAATACTACCATACCTAGTAAATTGCTATTCACGGCTAATCTACTCCTTACATAACCTCATTTTCTAACCAGATTATATCGTTTAAAAATAAAGATTAAGTAAAGATAATATGAAAATAAATTAAAAAAGCGTAGATTATATTGTCTACGCTTTTTTCTGTAAATAAAAATAAAATAACACACCATCTTCTGTATTCTTTACTCCATATTCAGCATCATGCAGTTCTAAAATATTCTTTGAAATGGCAAGCCCAAGACCTGTTCCACCTTGCGAACGCTGACGAGCTGCATCCACGCGATAAAAACGATCCCAAATTTTATCTAATTGTTCTTCTTCTATGTGAGTACCTTTATTTTCAATACATACTTTTATACGATCCTTCTCATCTATTGTAGAAATAATAATATCTTCTTTATTTGGTGTATAACGTATCGCATTCGTAATGAAATTTACGATGACTTGTTCAATCCGGCCTTGATTTGCGACTACTTCAAATGGACCTATATGTTTATGAACACGAAGTTCTTTTTTCTCTATTTCTACAGAAAGGTGTTCACATATATCTTCAATTACTGTATCAATATAAAATGAATCCTTTTTCATTTTATATGTGCCTGACTCAAACTTAGCTAACTCCAGCATATCCAAAATTAAAGTATCCATTTTGTCTACTTCCCGTTCCATCGCTTGAAAATAGTACTCTTTTTTATGCTCAGCTACTCCATCTTTTAAAATAGAAATACAGCTTTTCATAATACTCAGCGGTGTTTTTAGTTCATGCGAAACACCAGAAATGAATTCTTTCCGCGTCTTTTCTAACTTTCTTTCCTTTTCAATATCTTGTTCTAGCTGTCCAATATGTGAATTGAGTTTATTCGATAGCACATTAATATTTTTCGATAAATCACCAATTTCATCTTTTGAAGTAATTGGTATTTGTTCTGTGAAATCTAAATGCGCTATTTTCTTCGTTGTATCATTTATTTTTAATAACGGCTTTGCGATTTGCTTAGAGTAATAGAATGAAGCTAGAAAAATAAGAACAACTACAAATGCAATGATGTAAATGTAGTAATCTTGCACCATTTGTACAGCTTCATCTACAGGCTGTAAAGAAGCCATCGCATATATATATGTGACGGATCCGTCTTTTTCTTTTATTGGTTTGATTAATAATTTATATTTAATATCATTTTTTTCATAGTCCATTGTTTGTGTAGTAGATTGTATGGGCTTGCTCTCTTTCAATAATAAATCCGTTTGAAATTCTTTTATGTTATCTAAAAAGATGCTATTTTTATAAATTGGATTTATAGGACCTGTTACATCCGGAAGCTGAACTTTCGTAACACGCCCTCTTATGTGAATATCTGGTTCTTGGGCAGCTTGCTCCTGAACTGCCGGCTTCTTTTCCTTACCAAATTGTTCCTCAGCTGCTTTCTTTTTCTCCTGATCTAATTTACTCATTTTCTCATTAAATGCTTTTTCTAACGGTTTATTAAATCCATTCAAATTTTGCTTACCTAGCGAAAAAGAGAATGGAATAAAACTTTCTTCTTTTTTCACTCCAGAAAAATAAATTTCTTGTCCTAAAAATGGATCTGATGATTTATTATCAATCTCTTCTATATTGACGAGATTGTATAAGGGAATTTTGAATATTTGTTGTCCAAAGCTCTTTTGTTGCCTACGATCTATCGTTACCTCAAAATAAAAATCATCCGCATGTTTTAAATTCCCATTTTGATCTAATGTCGTAATCCACGTATTATTTTCTCTTAAAAAGTCTTGCTCTAGCTTCTGAATTCCTTCTGCACTTCCTGCATAGTTCAAATAATTCTTTTCGAAGGAATTTAAATTCACTTTAATGTCTTCTACTTTTCGATTCGCGTAATATTGTTTAAAAAATATCGTTTGTCCAATAAAAATCGTCGCTAAAATTAACATACATAATGCTGTTGTGAGGGTAAATAATTTTAGTACAACCCCTTTTCTCATACATTCCCCTCAAATTTATAACCTGTTCGTACTACAGTTGTAATGTACTTTGCTTTCTCTCCTAATTTATTTCGCAAATTACGAATATGACTATTAACCGTTCGATCGTCACCAGCAAATTCATATCCCCAAATTTTTGAAATGAGTTGCTCTCGTGTTAAAACAATCCCCTGATTTTTCATCAAGTACGCTAATATTTCAAATTCTGTATGAGTTAAATTAATGTCTGTTTTATCTACCGTAACAGTACGCGATGGAAAATGGACATGAATACCATGAATTGATAATGTATCATCTTCATTCTCTAAAAGTCGCTTCGTCACTTTTCTACTTTCTAATAACCTTTTCGCTCTTGCTAATAAAATTGGCGGACTATACGGCTTCGTCACATAGTCATCTGCTCCAAGTTCAAAGCCAAGTAACGTATCATCTTCATCAACACGTGCCGTCAGCATAATGATAGGAACCTCGGATGTTTTACGGATTCTTCGGCAAACGGACCACCCATCAAGTTCCGGCAACATAATATCAAGAATAACTAAATCAACCTCTTCTTCCTCAAATACAACTAAAGCTTCTTTCCCGTCCCTTGCTTCAAACACTACATATTGCTCACTTAAAAAATAATCTTTTAATATTTCACGCAAAATATCTTCATCTTCTACAATTAAAATGTTTTTTGCCATAACTTATATCCCCCTCTCGCTTTCAGAAACTATAATTTCATTTTGAATAACTAGCAGTTAACTTCGCCTCGATAATATATCTATCCGGTGCATCCCCTATATAATTAAATGGATAGCAAGTCGTCAGTGTTAATATCTGTTCTTCTTTTTTTATAATAACAGTACGATCATCCGCATGGGTAATCCACTTCTTTTGAATTTCATATGTGTACGTTTTATTATCATACTCTAAAACAAGAGTATCTTTTTCTTTTAACTCTCCTAAATCTGTAAAGACCGTATCCCGGTGCCCACTTAGTACAGTATGGCCCCCTCCAGATGGCGTTGTCGTTACATCACTAACGAACATTCCAACCCCTTTTTTCAGCGTTGCATCATCCGCTCCCCAATATACAGAAAACTTCTTCTTTATTTTCGGTATATGTAACATCGCTACCTTTTCTCCTTCTTTATGCTCTGTTTGAGAAGAAGGGACTTGAGAAGTTACGGGGGTTTCATGTGAAAGTTGATTATGTTGTATATTGTTAAGGCTCTTTATTTCTTCCTTCGTTAGTTGCCCGGCAGAGCTTTTTCCTTTATACCATTCCACAGCATAATATGATCCCATAAATAGTCCTATAGCCATCAATATGATACCGATATAATTGAGTAACTTCATTCTTCATTCCTCCATGCCAAAAATGGTAGGAATAACCTACCATTTTTAATATATGAAATTATCCCATTCTTTATAGGGCAATATTGTAATTACGCCTTAACTTTATTGCGACGTTTCAAACCAAATAATGTCCCTACCCCTACAAAGCATGCGCTTAGTGCCATCATTGCTACATTATTAGAAGCTGTGTTTGGTAATTTTTCACCTTGTACAACTGGCTTTGCTACTTCTTTTTTAGTTGCAGTATTTTTTTGTTGCACTTGTGCTGCCTCTTTTTTTGCTTTATCATTTTTCAACTGTTCTTGTGCTATTCTCTTTTTCTCCTCTTCGCCTTTTTGCTGTTCTTGTGCTATTCTCTTTTTCTCTTCCTCACCTTTTTGCTGTATCTTAATCGCTTCTTCTTTTTTAGCCTTATCTTGTTGTACTTGCGCTGCATCTTCCTTTGTTACTGTTCCAGTATCGGCACTTGCTACTGAAGAATATCCTACTGCTAAAAGTGCCATTGCACAGATTGGTAATAGTTTCTTTTTCATTGTATTTCTCTCCTTTTATACGTTTTACATCACTTCGCATCGGATGTATCACTAGAATAAACAAGAGATATAAATATAAGATGCAGATAAAATATATTTCATTTAAAGATTTCATTGTAAAAAAGGTTATCCGAAATCATCTTCGGATAACCTTTTAAAATTAATCTACACTTAAGGCCTTCTTGCCCATTTGATTATAAATACTTGCAAACCGGCTCTTACTCACTTTTACATTTTTCGTTCCATAGAAAGGATCATTATAGTATACGTAATTATCATCCACTCCTGTTAAAACAACCGCATGCGTATTCATTCTTGCAGAAATTGTCTTTCCACCTGGTGTTTTCCACGTTGTAATTGGTCTTGGATTATTTAAAGCGACAGTCACCCACGTTACTACTGGTTTTCCATTTCTCACATAGTCTTCTAAAACAGAAAGATCATTTCCAGTTAAATTCGTTCCTCTTGCATATTTATCTAACAAACGTTTTAGTGGTTCGGGATTAATAGAATATCCTGGCGTATTTCCTGTCACATCACCTACAAACCCTACATCTGGATCTCCCCAAATTTGTGATGATGTTTTATAGTTCTTTAATTTCGTTTGATCAAAAGGCATTTCAAAAGCAAATGCTACTTTATTTAACGAGCGACCAATTTGATGTTCTACAAGCATTTGTAAAGAAACGACTTCACAGCCATTATGCAATTCTGGGAATTGATACAGTGACGGTACGTTCAATATAACTTGACTACGATTAATATTCCCTTCATTAACCCACTTTAACCCATTACTAGTTTGAATTTGAATCCAACCACCGTCTCTCTCACCATAAACCTCGACTGTCTGTGGTGCATACCTTCCTGATACACGAGATACAAAACTTGGACTATCATAAGCAAAGAACACTTTAGATAAATACTTCGCTTCTTTTTTCGTATCCAACCATTGATAGCCTGCATATGTACGTATACGAAGCCAAGTTCCTCTTTCCTCTACAACCGTTACTGCTTGAGGCCCATAATAATCTAGTATATTCGCAGACCTGAAAGGAGCATCATAAGTAGTAAAGTCTCTATCAATCTGAACTTTTTTGTCTATTAAGCAGACCCACTTATAGCCTAAGGCCGTATAAACTTTAATCCAATTTCCTTCTCTTTCTTCAATAACCGTTACACTTTGCGGAGCATACTCACCTGAAATCCCTGAAGATAAGGATGCCTCATTATATGTCAAAAAGTTTTTATTCATATTCACTTTCTTTTCAACTAAACAAACCCACTTAAAACCAGTATCCGTATGAATTCTAATCCAGCCACCATCTCGCTCTTCATACACTGTTACTTCCCTAGGGCCATATTCCTTTGAAATTCCAGATGATAAAGATGGTCCATTATACGTAAAGAATTTTTTCGAAATGCTTATCTTCTTCATCTTCAATTCATTGTCTTTAGACTTATCTGTAACTGCGACGAGCTGTGCTGCCTCTGCACGTGTAATGGATCTATCTGGCTGCCAACGTCCTCCATCAACACCACTTGATATACCCATGCTTACTAAAATATTAATGAATTTCTCACCCCAATGATCTTTTACATCAGGAAATAATGTTGATAATTCTTCATGAACCTTTTTCTCTAGTTGATAGGCTTGTACTAACATCGTTGCCATAGCAGCTCTTGTCATTTGACCATTCGGATTAAATTTCCCATTTCCTTCCCCTTTAATGACTCCTGCCTTTTCCACAGCAGCAATATAAGAAGTTGCCCAATGATCTTGAGAGTCTGTAAAAGTTGGTTTCTCCCCCTCTTTAACTTCTAATTCTAAAATTTTCGCCATAATTGTTGCTGCTTCAGCTCTGCTTAATACTTTACTTGGTGAAAATGTTCCATCTGGCATCCCAGAAATAACTTTTTTATGAACTAAATAATAAACAGACTCTTGTGCCCATCCTGGAACGTCAGGAAATGATTGCGGCGCTACTTGCATTGTAATGGTAGCTTGTTTTAATTCTGTCTCTCTCTTTTCTTGTTCTTCTTTTTGCTTCCATTCAAATTCTTGTTTTGTTTGTTCCTCTTTTTGTTTTAGCTCAAGTTCTTGTTTTGCCTGTTCTTCTTTTTGTTTTAATTCAAGTTCTTGTTTTGCTTGTTCCTCTTTTTGTTTTAATTCAAGTTCTTGTTTTGCTTGTTCCTCTTTTTGTTTTAATTCAAGTTCTTGTTTTGCCTGCTCTTCTTTCTGTGTTAACTCAAGCTCTTGTTTCGTTTTCTGCTCCAATTCTAGCTGTTGCTTCTTCAATTCTTCCTGCTGTTTTCGTAATTCCTCTTGTTGCTTCTTTAGCTCTTCTTTCTTTTTTTGTTCTTCTAATTCTTCAAGTTTTTTTTCTTCTTGGCTATTATTTTCTTTTATTTCTAATGCATTCTTCTCTTCAAGTTCTTCTTGTTTTTTTAATTCAGCAGCTTTTTTCTCTTCATTATTATCCTTCACTTGTAACGGGTTCTTCCCTTCAAGTTCTGCTTGCTGCTTTTTCAACTCATCTAATTCCTGCTGTACTTCTTCCAGTTGTACTTTATGTTCACCATCTTGTTTCAGTAACTCGTCTTTTTTCTGTTTTAATTCATCTACCTTAACAAATAATTCTTTCTGCTGTTTTAAAATTTCTTCTCTTTTTTCTAATTCTATTTGTCGTTCTTTTACAGCTTCTAATTGTTGTTGCAGTTCGCTTTTCTCATTGCTCTGTATATAGGAAAAAGCTTCTATACTATTTCTCGTTTTATTTTCAATTTCCGCTAGCGAACTAGAAGGAAAGGTTAATAGATTTGTCGCTAACAAACTCGCTACTGCAATTACACTATATTTTTTCATCATACACGCACCTTTTCAAATTTCATTACGATCATACTTTCATACTAAATGTAAAATGTAAGATTCCTCCATAATCATAGCAAATTTTTCCTCAAACAAAATACTTTTTTGCAAAAAAGAAAAAGAGCACTGTATGATACAATGCTCTTTTCGGGTGTGTGTCTCAATTATTTACATGTTACTTTCGCGTGATTTAGAAGTAGAACGGGCCGGAGCGATAACTAATTGTCTCGGCTCAGTTTTCTTTAAGTGATTTTTGACGTTACACTTACGACGTTGAACAACCCACGCTTTAATAGGGTTTGTCAAAATAATTTTTTGCGCTTCGTTAGGGGCCTCTTCTTCCAACCTACAACTTTCGCTCCATTTATTCCATTTCATTGTAAATTTAGAAGAAGAATGATCGTCTTCTCGATCAAACAAGTGCAAAAAATCCATCTCGCCAGCTAGCATTACGGTGTTGCTAGTTGCTAAAAAAGAAAAGGTCGTCCAACGTTTCTCCATGCCCTCCTACTCCTTTTTCACATATAGAGTGCCTAAAACTTAATTTACCTAAAATATGCTTGCCTTTTACCTTACACCCATAGTTTATCCAAAACACTACTATGCAACTATCGATTTCCCTTACAACTACCTTACATTTTTGTAAGAAACAAAAAAACCTTCACTATGCCTATGTGAAGGTCTCTTATTTCTTATCTATATGATCTTTCATATCATCAAGTCCAGCTTCTTGTAGCTGCGACATCATACCATGAGAAATTGCGCCTAATACTAAAGTCATTCCAATTAGTGAAATCCGAATCGCTGGTACATCAATTATATAAGCCAACAATCCAAGAACAATTGTTAATAGTAATGCTTTTATAAATGTTACAGTTGTGTACTGTTTCTTCTTCATTATCATCACCCTTTATGGAAGCGTTTTCTTAATATAATTAGTATATCATATCATCAGATGATTTTGTCGGTATTTTGTAAAAAATTACTATCTCCTTTGACTTTTTCCTTTCTATCCTTTACAGTCGAAATGTTCACAAGTTTTACACTGTAGGAGGACTCCAATGAATATTGAAATAAAAGACACTTTAATTTCTGAAGAACAATTACAAGAAAAAGTAAAAGAACTAGCACTTCAAATCGAACGTGATTTTGAAGGAGAAGAAATTGTAGTAATCGCTGTATTAAAAGGATCTTTCGTATTTGCTGCTGATTTAATTCGTCACATTAAAAACGATGTAACAATCGACTTTATTTCTGCATCTAGCTACGGAAATCAAACAGAAACAACTGGCAAAGTAAAACTATTAAAAGATATCGATGTAAACATTACTGGCAAAAACGTAATTGTCGTAGAAGACATTATCGATTCTGGCTTAACACTTCACTTCTTAAAAGACCACTTCTTTATGCATAAACCAAAAGCGTTAAAATTCTGTACGCTACTTGATAAACCTGAGCGTCGTAAAGTGGACTTAAAAGCTGAATATGTTGGCTTCCAAATTCCAGACGAATTTATCGTTGGCTACGGCATCGACTGCGCAGAAAAATATCGTAACTTACCATTTATTGCTTCGGTTGTAACGGAATAATCATATAACTTAAAAAATCGATAGTACATGAAATTTATATCGGCGATTTTTCAAATATATCGACTGCAACTCAAATTATATCGGCGATTTTTTCAATATATCGACTTACCGACAATAACCGACAATCTTAGCGCCCTATTAATAGGAAGAAGCTGTTCTGAAATACATCGGAACAGCTCCTTCTTTCC
>Ga0115848_100731_pt1 | contig 13414 bp, 6 predicted proteins | sample InSIn3gowninarea_FD_83862 | JGI IMG/M metagenome (GOLD analysis project Ga0115848, IMG submission 83862) | reverse complement strand
TATGGATGCTATAGATGTGGATAGTCTTTTTGATGAAATTACTAGACTCAAGAGAAATAAAGAAGAAAAGAAGGTGATCATTGATACTTTACAACTTCAAATTGATGAAAAGGAAAAACATCTTGAAAAATTAGAAGGTGAAATTGTTGGTCTTAGAAAAGAGATTGAGAAAACAAAAGCTATTAATCTTAAGTTTGTTAAAGGATCTGAAACTTTGGATGAGATCATCAATGTTCAGCGTTCTCCTCTAAACAAGATAGGTCTGGGCTATAATGGAGAAACTTCTCAAGCATCCACTTCAAAAAGTTATCTTGATGCAGCAAGAAGAAATGAGCAAAGGCACAATGAAGATAATCAGGCAAGACAGGGACGAATTGCAAACAGAGACTATCAGGAGCAATCCATCTTAAGGGTGAACAAAAGCTACAACCAGCCACAGGTAAAATCTTCTCAATTTAGTTCAAGAATGGATGACAATAGAAATTACAATCATTTGGGCGGTAGATTTAATAACCGCAGAAGCTTCTTCAATGGACAATGTTTCTCTTGCCATAACTTTGGTCACAAAGCAGCTCAATGTGTTGCATATAAAACAATCATGATTAGAGAAGCTCAAAAACAAAGAAGCATGACGGGGATTACAAAAAGGACCTATAACAATTTTTCTGCACTTGAAAATGAAGTTGAATGCTCTATTTGCAATAACTTTGGTCATGAAGATTCAGAATGCAGGAGCAGGTTTCAGCAGACAAAGCAACAAGACTCAAACATCAAAACATGGAGAATAAAGGAACCGCAACCAGAAAGATGTGGGATAGCCTTTTATGCAGAAGGTCAAGAAATTCTATGGTACATTGACAGCGGATGTTCGAAGCATATGACAGGGGACAAAGAAAAACTTGAATCATATACCGCATTAGAAAAGGGAAAGAAAGTCTCTTTTGGAAACGATATCTCTGCAGCCATAAAAGGAAAAGGCGTTGCTTAGTTAAAAGAAAAGGTCAAAGCTGGAAATGTTTTGTATGTTGAGGGATTGAAGCATAATCTTCTGAGTGTCAGTCAGATGTGTGATCAAAGAACCGAGGTGATATTCAGATCAAATGGATGTCTTTTTCGTGATCTTGATACAGGAGAAATAGTGATCAAAGGTAAAAGAACTCCAAATAATCTATACATATTTGAAGAAGGACAACAAAAACAATGCTATCTGAGCAAGGATGATGAGCACTGGTTATGGCATCGAAGGTTGGGGCATCTAAGCTTTTCACAAATAAGGAAAGCATGCAAATATCAGGCAGTTCGCGATCTTCCAGATATCAAAATTCCAGACAACATCATATGCAAATCATGTCAGTTTGGAAAGCAAACCAGAACTAATTTTCCAGAGAAGGAAGGATCAGCTAGCAGGCCTCTTGAGCTAGTACATACAGATACTTGTGGACCATTCAGGAAAAGGACACCTCGAGGAGAAGAATACTTGATATTATTCATTGATGATTTCTCCAGGTTTGTCTGGTTAGGACTTATGAAACAAAAAGATGAAGCATTCGAAAAATTCAAATCCTTCAAAGCCTTGGTTGAAAATGAATCAGGATACAAAATTAAGTGCCTCAGATCTGACAGAGGTGGGGAGTTTACCTCAAATGAATTTTTCGATTTCTGTGAAGAACATGGGATAAGAAGAGAATTCTCTACAGCTAGAACTCCTCAGCAAAATGGAGTTGTGGAAAGAATGAACAAAACAGTTCAACAAATGGCTCATGCTATGCTTGATGAATCAGGTACTCCCCCAACTTTCTGGGGTGAAGCTGCACATGCTGCGGTGGTTATTCTCAACAAAACAAATGTCCGAGTGAACAGCACTCAAACCCCTCATGAGCTCTGGAAAGGTGAGACTCCTTCTGTGAAGCACTTCAAAATCTTTGGGAGCAAATGTTATATCAAAAATACCGATGAGCAACTTGGCAAACTTGAACCTAGAGTAGATGAAGGCATACTTCTTGGCTATTCTCCACATAGCAAAGCATACAAGTGCTACAACAAAAGACTTGGTAGAATTGTTGATAGTATTGATGTAGTGGTTGATGAGAAGGGATACATTCCTAGGGAAGTTCATCATGAAGACATCGAAGAAGATGAAGGTTACCCTCAAAGACAGGATGATGAAGAAGAAGAAGAAGAACCTCAAGAAGAAGAACCAGAGGAGCAGACAAGAATAGAAGAAAAGACTCCATCCAGATATGTTCAGAAGAATCATCCAGAATCTCAGATTATGGGGCAGAAAGAAGCAGGTGTACAAACAAGAAGAACAATTGCACAAGCTTCAAGTTATCTGGCATTACTCTCTTCCACTGAACCACAAAATGTGACAGAGGCATGCAAAGATGAATGTTGGGTCAAAGCAATGGATGAAGAACTTGATCAGATCGAAAAGAACAACACTTGGGAATTGGTTCCCAGACCAAAGGATAAGAATGTAATAGGGACAAAATGGGTCTTCAAAAATAAATTGAATGAAAATGGAGAAGTTATCAGAAACAAGGCCAGACTTGTTTGTAAAGGGTATGCATAGCAAGAAGGGATAGATTTTGAAGAAACATTTGCTCCGGTTGCAAGACTTGAGGCCATCCAAATGTTCCTTGTTCTCTCAAGCTTTCAAAACTTCAAAGTATTTCAAATGGATGTGAAATCAGCCTTTCTGAATGGTGACTTAGAAGAAGAAGTATATATTGAACAGCTAGACGGTTTCATTCTTGGAAATGATCCAAATCTTGTATGCAGATTGAAAAAGGCTCTCTATGGTCTCAAACAAGCTCCAAGGGCTTGGTACTATCGTCTGGACAAATATCTTCATCAACAAGGTTTTTCAAAAGGGTCAGCAGATAGCAATCTTTATATGAAAGTTGAACATGACAAATTGCTAATACTTGTTGTGTATGTAGATGACATTATCTTTGGCAGCAATGAAGAAGCTATGAGTCAAAGCTTTGCCTCGATCATGCAGAAAGAATTTGAAATGTCCTTGCTGGGAGAACTGACATATTTCCTTGGCTTGCAAATCCAACAAAAGGAAGGAGGAATCTTTCTATCCCAAACCAAGTATCTCAAACAGATTTTGAAGAAATATGGCATGGAAGATGCAAAACCAGTATGTACACCCATGGTCACAAGATGTAGCCTCAGTGCAAATGATGAATCTGCAGCAGTACATCAACCAACCTACAGATCTATGATTGGCAGTCTACTTTATTTGACAGGTACCCGGCCGGACATCATGCACGCAGTTGGAATAGTTGGAAGGTTTCAGGCAAATCCGAAGGAGACTCATCTTCAGGCAGTGAAGAGAATTTTCAAATATCTTCAAGGAACTCCAAATTATGGTTTATGGTATCCTAGAGATACAGATCTCACACTTCATGCTTATACGGATGCAGATTGGGCCGGAAGCGTGGATGACAGGAAGAGCACCAGTGGTGGTGCATTCTTTATGGGTTCCAGATTAGTATCTTGGTTCAGCAAGAAACAGAGTTCGATTGCTTTATCTACAGCTGAAGCAGAATATGTGGCTGCGGCATCTTGTTGCACACAACTTCTTTGGATGATGCAAACTTTGCAGGATTTTCAGATCACTTGTACACCACCTATCTCCATCTTATGTGATAACACAAGTGCTATCAGCATCTCAAAGAACCCAGTCATGCATTCAAAAACCAAGCACATACCAATCAAGTATCATTTTCTCCGGGAACAAGTGCTTGAACAGAAGGTCAAGTTGGAGTATGTTCCTTCTAAGGAACAAGTTGCTGATATACTCACCAAACCATTGCCCAGGGAGACTTTTGAATACCTCAGGCAAAAGCTGGGGGTTGTTGATGCATCATCTTACTGTTGAATCTCTTCTGATTGATGGTTGTACGGGAATATGCGTACATGTGCTGGTTACGGATTGGTTGAAGATCAAATAGCACCGGTTCAGGGGGAGCTTATAATGCATTGTTGCCATTATGGAGAACGTATAGAAGGAGATCATGGATGCTGGTCTGAATATTGTTGCAATATGTTTCTATCTTTTTCATGGTCATGTATGGTGTTTGGTGGATTGTGTTTCTTCCTTGCAGATCTGGTTCATTTTCAGGGGGAGCATGTTCTTAGGGGGAGCATAACCCTTTGCCCTTGATGTCAAAGGGGGAGAGTGATTTGGTGTTGTTGCCATCAAGTCCAAAGGGGGAGATTGTTGGCATTATGGCTAAAGTGTTGTCCTTGTTGGCAACCCATTCAGGTGATAGATCACAGTACTTCCTGTCAGCAGCAGAAATTGATGATCAGCTATCAAATATTGAAGAAAATGAGGAGGACGCAGGTAATCCTTATAAAAGGTGCGTACACGCAGGCCAGTGGAACAAAAAGTGCGTACACGGACGCGGATATCCTGTTCATGGAGTGCGTACCCCTAGATCCGTACTTTAAGGAAAAGAAAAAGCACATGTGGGGTTTTACCCTTGGTATTGAGCCGACGGTATTGTGTTATTACGGTTCTGGCCCGTGGTATTGATCCATGTTTTAAGGAAGAGCTGGCCTATATAAAGCAAAGGAGATCATTTGGCTTGGCATGCTTTTTGGTTGAATATCTTATGAGAGCTAGATCTGAAATTTCATGATCTCTTGGGTATATTGTCTAGATCTAAAGAAGGCGAATCTCCTGATCTCTTCGGCACATGATCAGACCTGTAGATCTGACTGTCTGGGTTATTCTTGAAGACTTGAAATCATCTCTGCCTGAAGGTACGCAGGTACAGTGCGGTTTCAGGTGCGCCGGGACGCAGTGCAGCAGAAGGATACCTGCGCCGGGACGCAGTTCAGAGGAAGGATACCTGCGCTGGGACGCAGTTCAGAAGAAGGATACCTGCGCCGGGACGCAGTGTAGAAGAAGGATACCTGCATCGGCACGCAGATCAGAAGAAGCTAAGGTGCGTCCCCACAGTGAAAGTACGCGGCGCGATAGTGTATCTGGGTGCGTCCCTGCAGTGAAAGTACGTGGCGCGATAGTGTCTCTGGGTGCGTCTTTACAGTAAAAGGACGCAGCGCGTCTGAAGAGAAGATGCGTGGGTGCACAGGGAAACAGAGGACTCTCTGCGGGTATACGCAGGTGCGCAGTTGGGTGCAGTGCATACTGTACGCAGGCCAGTAAAGTAAAAACTGCGTACCTGTCTTAAGATCTTCTGTTGATTGTTTCTTTTGTTGATGAGGTGTTCTGGGTTCAGTTCTGTTACTGTTGATCTGGTTACTACAGTTGACTGTGTAATTTACATGTACTTGATGATCTTTTAATGTTTATGGATCCAGTTTGAAAATTTATGAAAAGTGGTCCTTGAAAGAAAAGAAGTAGGGGGTTGTAGCTCCCTTCCAAGAGAGACTGGAAAACGAGAGAGAGTTGTAGCTCTCTGCAGGTTGCAGCCTGCGTACTGGTAAAGGATTGCACCAGTACAAAATCATTGTAAAAAGGAGTTTCTAATTTGAAAGAAGATAGAGACATATTGCAGCAGGTGGTTTTTACCCACATTGGGTTTCCACCTTATATCTGGTGTTCTTTGGCGTGACTATCTGATTTTCTTGTTCATGCTCATTATTTTATGGTACTAATATGCAAAGATAATTCAAAGAGTAAATAAGGAATATTGGTTAAAAGAATTGATAATACTGATTCACCCCCCCCTCTCAGTATTATTTCCAACACTAGATTTTTGGTGAAAGGAGCATGATCATAGGATGAGAAAACTCAGTTATCAAGTGCTCAACAATTGTTATCAATACACTACAAGAAAATAGGACATTGGTGAGGGGAAAAATGTCCCCATAAGCTCATTGGTGACGGTCAAAAGAGCATTCGTCACCAAAAATTGAACATCACCAAAGGTGGCATCACTAAAAGTATAGGTGTTGTAGTGACATACAAAGTCCGTCACCAATAATGATTTATAATGATGCATAGAGACCCTCACCATTTCATATGAGTAATGGTGATGGACCATAGCCTCTGTCACCAAAAACTGAACATCACCAAAGGTGGCATCGCCAAAAGTATAGGTGTTGTAGTGACATTCAAAGTTTGTCACCAATAATGATTTATAATGATGGATAGCGACCGTCACCATTTCATATGAGCAATGGTGACGAACCATAGCCTCAGTCATCAAAAATTGAACGTCACCAAAGGTGGTGTCGCCAAAAGTATAGGTGTTATGGTGACATTGAATGTTCATCATGAATATTGATTATAATGACGGATAGTGATCGTCACCATTTCATATGAACAATAATGATTTATTGTGATGGATATTTAATGACCATCACTATTGGTACATATATATGGTGACGTTCATTGACCGTCACCAAAAGCGCATCGCTAGAAGTATAGGTGTTGTGGTGCCATTCAAAGTTTGTCATGAATAATGACTATAATGATGGACAACGACCATCACCATTTCATAGCAACAACAACCCTTTATGGTTATGGACCTGTTTGGTCAATTTAGTGTTGTCTAAATTGCTACTATAAAGTGTCAACCCGGGGCTCGTAAGCTGATGAAGTGAGGTGTACTATATGTACTTAGATAACCGTTTCCTTAGTCTTTTGTCATTTTTATCTTTTTAAGTTTGTTTTTGAATGTATCTTTCCTAATGTGATGTGATGGAGATGTAATAAAGCAAGTGAATGTGGGTGATTGTGGTGATCTCTAAGTGATTTCTTGAAACTTAAAGAGTATTCTAAAAGAAATCTTGAACAACAACTGAAATAAAATCAATGCTTAAAGGAAAATAAAGACATCAAATAAAGGGCTAATGGCATCGGCCCAGTATCTCTGCTGCTGATTTAAAATGAAAATGAAATCTATATTAAATTTCAATTAAAAGTAAGAACAACTATCTCATACTATTTTAACTCTTCAACTTAATCTAAGCAATGTGAAATCTAAGTGACACTACATAAAGGAGACAAATTACACTACTTTAACCTTTTCTTAACCTTTTTGCCCTTCAGCTGGATTTATCATGTGAGAACAGTTATGAACAAGTCAGCAATGTAAGTCTTAAAGCAACTAAATCAAGTTATACTGAGTGATATTTTGGCTCCCAATAAAGTGATTTGATTATGAAAAAAAGAACCATCAATAGATGAACAACTTGATATCTAAGAGCAGAAAGTAAGTGTACAAGTTAAAGAAATGATAGTAAGGAGAATCAAACTGCAGAAAAATAAAGGTCAGCAACATAGACAAGATGATCATGCATGCCACTCGTTATGAAAAGAAAAGAAAAACTGCCCCGAGCTTGCCTAAGAAACCTGCATAACACACTGATCAGTCATGAACATAAAAATGCAGAAATGGAAATATAAGCAAACATAAATCAAAGTTTATGTACAGCTAATATACATGTTGAAAAATAAAATGCAGCAAATTAAAAGACATCTGTACATTAATAAACATGAAACAAGAAAAAGAAATGCAGGAAATTAAAGTTACTGTACAGGGCTTCAGTAAACAGGGGCCCTCTGCCTACTTCAGCCAATTCAAGGAGCAGCTACACGCTTAAATGCAAAACAGTCTTCTCATGTATTGACAGCAAACGTAAAGTACAGTGGGGAGCTATAAAACGATTACAAAAAGTGGTTCAAAAGTGATTACAAAAAGATTTTACGACTAACTATCCAGCGTTCAAAGACGCTTTATTTATAATGGAGGAAAGCAAACTACTTTAACGAGATCTAAGCTATTCAAACAGCTGTTTAAAAACACATAATCCTCTGCGTCCCCGGATTTAGGCAACTGTCGTCGTGGGCATTCAATCTGGAGGATAAGGCTGTTGGATTCATGTTTCCCAACTGTCTCTGTGGCTGAGGATGATGCCACCGAGTCTTCACGTGCTCAAAAACAGAGCAACGCAAAGCCGTGCCACCACCAATCACCTCCGTTGACCGATATTTGCCTCCTTGTTGACCACGGACTTTTATGGCTGTTTTGGGTGATCTGGAGGGACACATACCATGTCCTTGGTTCCACGAACTTGCCTATGTGGCTCATCTTCTCGGAGGACACCTGTAACATATCACTTAATAAAACAGCTGTGGAATCTGGTGTTGGCTGCAGAAACCTGGATCAGCTGCGGAAACCTGTGTTGGCTGCGGAAACGCAGCACTCTGAACCAAAATTCTAAACTAAACAACAGTCATTAACATAATTAGAAAACCATGTAAAAATTCCTAAAATACAATGATTTAAGCAATTTGATGTAGGAAATGAGTGGGAAAAGAAGGAAATGAATAGGAAAAGAAGGCTGAGAGGGTGTGTAAAGAGGTGCAGGTTCAAGGCTCAACATACCCCCACTGTGAAGGTGTTGCATGTCCTCATGCAACCAAAACTTAGTTATATTTTTTTTCAATCCATGTGCTCTGATGCTTCTGCCAAAACGTCTAGCCTTCTTCTCTTTCTCCTTGATGCCAAAATGGTCCTTGGTTTCTTGACTAAACACCTGAATTTCAAATTGATCAATGCCCTGCTCAGCTTCTTACACTTTTTCTTCAATTTTCTGTTCTTCTTCTGCCAGAGTCCTAAATGAAGCATGGTATTGTCATGGACAATCTTTTCCACCTTACTTTGTTCTTTTAATGCCTCATTTTCTTGTTTAATGTGCCGGTTTAGGACTTCTAGCTCAAACACCTCCTGTTTTAAAGATTGCACCTATTCATCAAGAGGCAATATGGTGCTTGGACCTGCAACTGATTGCTCCAAGGTCTCTAAATAATTGTATACCTCCTGCTGGTCAGGGTCAATTTCAGGTGTTTTTCTTGGGCTATGCTCAAAATCAAAATCTGGTTGAGGTTCTGGCTGAAAAGGACTCTCTTCACGTTGAGGAGTTGGCTCAACACGTGGAGGACTTGACTCAAGGTCAAACTGAGTTGGAGCTTTTTCAGGTGTACCCTCACCCAAATCAATGAAGTGTGATTGTTTTTCTTTGGTCACACTCTTCTTTCCTTTAAGCCTACTGCTTCTCCTCACATATGGACTAGTGCTCTGTTTCTGGGCACTCTGTTTTTCTTTTTGTTTTCTCTTTGAGATGGTAGCAGCTTGAAGATGTGCTAGTCTATCGGCCAAGGTTTGAGAATCTTCCTCTACAGATGGTTTAGGGGATGGATATGTCTCTTGAATAATTGTTTTACCTTTGTCCTTTTTCTGCTTTTTGGTTCTAGCTCCCTCTTCTTCTTCCTCCTGAGCAGTTTCCTGAGTTTCTACTGTAGGAAGGTCCTGGGCTGTAACATTTCTTTCCTTCCTCCTACTTCTTTTTGGGATTTTTGGGGAACTGCTGGCAGAGGCTTCAGTCACTTCTTGGAAGTGATTTCTGATTAAAAACTTCTCCCAAGTATCCTTGTTATTTTTCAATTGCTCTTCAATGAGAATTCTAATGAACCCGTGATGGTAAAGGTGGGGTTCAATATGGCTTAAATGCTTTTGAACCGTGGAGCTCATTTTCTTCAGGCTTGTTAACAGAAAATAGGGTAAATTAAGGGCATGGCCTTCCATAAAATTCATCATAATCCTGGCATGATACATGTACATGGTGCCAAAACAGCCTTCGCATGTAATGAACTTATGAACAAGTAATAACAGCACAGTCCATTCTTCTTTGATTACATGCACAAGAATTCCTTTAGTAAATATAGAAGTGTCCATACCTGGGTTTTTAAGCATGACTTTCCATCCTTGATCATCCAGAGCTCGGTTTTTAGACCATCTTTCACCCTCTTGTGGTAGACTGGTTGCTGCTGCTATTGTGGCCTCTGTTATTGTAAATTTCAAGTCCCCTACCTCCACTATGTGTCCATTAAAGGACCGAGCAAATGCTTTCGTGACTTCCTTATTATACCCTCTGAATTTTGAATAAACTTCAGCCACTTCGCTTTCTTTAATGACTCCTTCATCTGCAGATACCCTTCCAGGTATTTTGGACCCTCAGGTTCAGCTCTGAGCAGCTTTCCCATTCTCAGCTTCCAACTTTGGCTAAAAACTTTACTGTGTGTGGACGTTCAAGGAAAAACGAGCTGATTATGGGATTCTTGAGGCTAGTGGAGTGGCCGTAATCGAAATGCAAGGTGTATTGGTGATTGTAATCAGGGTTTGAAGCACAGCCGTGGAGTTTGCAGCGGAAATGGAGAGTAGAAATGGTATGAGTATGAGGGAGTAAAAGATAAACAACGGAAATGAGTTCAATGCATGCGGAAATGAAGTGATAAGTGGACGGAATGACGGCTGAATCCTTTAGAATCGGGTGGCTTACACACACGTCTCAGCGTTGGCTGTGGAAATGATGGTGAAGGAGAGCCGTGGTACAGTAGGTCACGTCTCAGAGATACGGCCAGTAAATGGAGGAGCAGCCCCATTTCAAGTTTGAATTAATGATGATTATGGGACCGTTATAAAGGTATGAAGTGGATGGAATATCATCGTGGAAGAGGAGTGGGATAGATTTTTCCAAATCATTGCATTTAGTGGATCTTTCCACGATCTAATAACTATGCATATAATGACATTAAATTGTTATTTGGAAAAGATTTTGATCATACCTTTGAAAGTTTGCCATTTGTTGATTAAGGTTGCTGACCCATTATTGCTCTTTGATCTTGTAGATGCCTCATATCTTTGCTGCCCTTGGTCATGATGATGACACTAACCTCTGACTGTGATTTCTTTTGAAAATAGAGTGATCCTAGTTGTAGATACAGAGTATGCTGGCTGCGGAAATCGTTTCTGGCTGCGGAAACTGGTTCTAGCTGCGGAAACGGTTTCCAACTGCGGAAACTGACACAACACCCCTCTGATTGTACAAAAATAGTTAGAGAAGATTTAACTAAATGAAATAGTCCTGAGAGGGACTTTTTACTGATGGAAATGAAATGGGATGAGTGAAATGGAATGGAAATGAAGTGGAATGGAGATGGAAACGAGATGGATGAACTGAAATGGCGAATGAGACGGAGTGAAGATGGAAAGAGAGAGAGAGTTTTTTTTTTTTTTTTTTGGAAAATATAGTGTCAGGTGCCCCTGATTTTCACTTTATATTTTCTGTATAAGACTGCCAATTCCAAATTGGTTTTCAGGCTTATACAAGAGATTTTTTTATTTATATATATATATATGTTTATTTTTTTATTTTTTTCAACTGAAAGAAACAAAGACTAGGCTGATGGAGGAGAAGAATTCTTCTCCACCAGCCTCATTGCAGAATTTTCTTGAAATATTTTAACAAATTCCTCCTTTGAGAGTGGCTTGTGGTAGACTTTCAATCGGTGGCCATTCACAATGAGAGGAGTCTGAAACTCATCAATGGTCTTCACTCGAACTACTCCATTGCTAAAGACTTCATCAATCTCATATGGTCCAAGCCAATGAGTTTGAAATTTTCCTTTGAAGTCCTTAAACTTGGAATCAAACAGTAATGCCCAATCTCCCTTTTGAAACTTTTTCTCTTTGATATATCTGTCATGCCACTTGGTTCTTTGGTGCTGAACTAGATCAGTCCTTAAAATTGCATCTTTTCTTATCTCATCTAGCTCATTTAGCTGCTCCATTCTGTGCTTTTGAGCTTCTGAGAGATTCATCCCCAACTGAACTGCCATCTTGAAAGTCTTGACTTGAAATTCAATGGGGAGCAGGACTTCTTTCCCATAAACAAGTTCATAGGGAGAATGTCCTGTTGTATTCCTCCATGTAGTTCTATAGGCCCATAAGGCTTCAGGAAGCCTTTCAACCCAATCTCTTCTATGTAGATGGATAGTTTTGGTGATGATATTCTCAAGAACTTTATTTGTAGACTCTACTTAGCCATTTGCTTGCGGATGGTAAGGAGTAGATGTTCTATGCTTGATTTTGTATTCTTCCATCAGCTTCTCCATCAAATTAGATGTGAATTGACTTCCCTGATCTGTTACAATTTCTCTTGGGACACCAAAACGAGTGAAAATATCCTCAAAAAGAAATTGAACAACTGAATTTTCAGTGGCAGATGGCAATGCCTTTGCTTCTACCCATTTAGTGACATAATCATTGCAAACCAATATATACTTCTTTTGCTTAGATGGTGTATTAATAGGACCAATGAAATCTAAAGCCCATTTTTCAAAGGGTTTGATGAGTACCTGTGGCTGTAATGGCATTTCATTTGAAAGAGTTGGTCTCCCAATTCTTTGGCAGCTGTCACACCTCCTGACATATTTTTTTGCATCTTTGAAGAGAGAAGGCCAATAATATCCTAAAGAAAGGATTTTATAAGTTGTTCTCTTGTCAGCGAAGTGCCCACCACATGGCTCATCATGACATGCCTTAAGGATGTCAGGCATTTCATCTTCCCGAACACATCTTCTGATCACACAGTCTAGCCCTGTTTTGAACAATTCATTAGAAATCCATGAATAACTTGAAATCTCCTGAATAATTTTTCTCCTTTCATTAGGAAATAGATGTGGAGGTAGTTTCCCTGTAACCAAATAATTAGCAATATCTGCATACCAAGGGGTTTTGGTAGTTACTGCAAACAAATATTCATCTAGAAACTTATCCTCTACGGGAGAATCTTCGTTAGTATTTTGGATTCTAGACAAGAAATCAGCTACCGTATTTTGTTTCCCTGGTCTATCCAACACGGTAATATTGAATTCTTGTAAAAGTAAGAGCCATCTGGTAACTCTGCCATTAGTAACAGGTTTGTTCATTAGATATCTAATTGCAGAATGATCAGTATGGACAAAAGTTTCATAGCCGGTTATATAGTGTCTAAATTTATTAATTGCATGAACAACAGCTAAGAACTCTTTCTCGGTCACAGTATAATTTAACTCAGTGGGAGTCAAATTTTTACTGGTGTAATAAATGGCATAAGGAACTAAATCCTTTTGTCCCAATACAGCTCCTAGAGTTGTGTCTGAAGCATCTGTAGAAATATGGAAAGGGAGTTTCCAATTTGGTCCTCTTAAAATGGGTGCTTCAGATATCCTTGTTTTCAAAGTTTCAAATGCAGATTGGCAATCAGGATCCCAATTGAATTCACAGTCTTTTGTAAGTAATTTGAAGAGCGGAGATGCTATCTTGGTGAAGTTTTCAATAAATCTTCTATAGTACCCAGTAAACCCAAGAAAACTTCTAACATCTCTTTGACAATTTGGAATAGGTAATTTGGAGATGACTTCAACTTTTGATCTATCAACTTTAATCCCATCTCCCGAAATATGATGTCCTAAAACAATCCCTTCAGTAAACATCATAAAACATTTTTCATGACTTAATGAAAGATTTGTTCTTTTACATCTTATAAGTACTTTTTCCAAATTTTCTAATGCTTCTTCAAATGAATTACTGTAAACTGT